>OGWJ01000038.1_pt1 | contig 17871 bp, 27 predicted proteins | sample 1575991 | NCBI WGS metagenome assembly OGWJ01 (sample SAMN07581533, study PRJEB24739) | freshwater metagenome | place: Singapore | collected 2015-01 | reverse complement strand
GTTTCCCAGTCACGATATCAGCGACAACGGTCTATCTGGCCCCGACCTTCTTGGCTTCTTGGCCGAGCAAATCGGAACCAGTATGGGCGTTCTCATCGACAACAAGTTGACACTCGGCACCGGCACGGTCGAACCGACCGGCATTGTGACCAGCGCATCGTCAGGTGTGACTGGTTCGACTTTCGCACCGACCGCCGACAACTTGATCGACTTGGTCTACTCGGTGAACGCTGCTTACAGAAACCGACCAGGAGTTGCGTTCCTGGCTTCGACTAGTGCGATTCAAGCCATTCGCAAGTTGAAGACCACGACCAACGAATACATCTTTGAGCCTAACTACCAAGTGGGGCAGCCAGATCGACTTCTCGGCTTCCCGCTCTTGGAGTCGACTCAGATGGCAGCAGTCGGTTCAGCAGCGAAGTCAGTCATCTTCGGTGACATGAGCCAGTTCTACATCCGCGAAGTTGGCGCGATGGAGTTGGCACGCAGTGACGACTTTGCGTTCGCTACAGACCTCGTAAGTCTGAGAGCTACATACCGATTCGACAGCCGTCTAATCCAAACGTCGGCCGTCAAGTTCTTCATCGGGCTTGCCGCTTAGTAAGTCCTGATGAGTAAGTGTGGGTCTGCGTGAGCGCAGGCACGCAGACCCACTCCCTGCGCTACCTGCGAACTGCGAGGAATAGTGAGTAAGCGTGCTAATAAGCATCAGAGGGGCATTGGTGGAACTACCAGACCCCTACGCGTTGGAGCTGATACGCGAGGGAATAGCCAAGCCCTACGAAAGAGCGACAAACGATCCAAGGGTCGGATCTGTATCTACTCCAACAGCCCTTGGGCACCGACAGGATACGGACAGCAAACCAGTCAGCTGACCAAGTATCTGATGGCAGATGGCTATGCCGTCAGCGTCATATCGAACTACGGTCTCGAGGCGACTTCGACCGACTGGAACGGCGTTCGCATCTACCCACGCGGCTTCGACCTTTACTCGAACGACGTCATCGCAGCCCACGCGAAACACTGGTTCGAGCAAGAACCAGATGCCCCGAATCTTCTTCTGACTCTCTATGACGTCTGGGTAATCAAGAACCCATCACTCAAAGAGTTCAACGTCGCTTCATGGGTTCCGATAGACCATCTTCCGGCACCGACCGAGGTGCTGAAGTTCTGCCGCCAAGACTTCGTTCATCCGATAGCGATGAGCCTCTTCGGTGACCGTGAGCTGACCAAGGCTGAGATAGACCACAGCTACGCGCCCCACGGCATCGAGGCGACCTTCAAGCCCACCGAGTATTACCAAGACGGCGAAGAGAAGGTCTACCCACGCGAGTTCATGGAAGTCGACAAGGATGACTTCGTCGTCACCATCAATTCAGCGAACAAAGGCATACCGCCTCGCAAGGGCTTCGGCGAGATGTTCCTAGCCTTCTCGGTATTCGCCAAGAACAAGCCGGACGCCAAGTTGTATGTCCACTGTGAACGCGATGGCGCGGCCGGTGGTATCAAGCTCTTAGAACTTGCGAAGGCCTGCGGACTGACAGATGACCAAGTCAAGTTCGTGAACCAATACGCGATACGGACAGGCGTTCCGCCGCAACTCTTGGCAGCCATCTACACGACCAGCGACGTCTTCCTCTGCACGAGTCTCGGTGAGGGTTTCGGAATACCTGTCATCGAGGCTGCTGCGTGTGGCACCAAGACGATCGTCACCAACGCGACGGCTCAACCAGAACTGGTCGGCGAGGGTTGGTTGGTCAAGGGTCAGCCTTGGTGGGATGCTCTTCAGTCTTCTTGGTGGGTCACTCCGAGCGTCGAAGAGATAGTCGGTGCCTTAGAGGAATCCTACGAAGACCGAGGTAAATCCGACAAACAGATAGAACACGCCGCTCAATATGAAGCGAGCAAGGTCTATCAAGAACACTGGTCACCCATAATTTCTAAACTGATGGAGTCTGAATCCAATGGCGATAACGAACGGCTACTGCAGTCTCAATGAAGTCAAGTCGGCACTAAGAATCACCGACTCAGTCGATGATTCCTTACTCGAGATGGCCGTTGAGTCAGCTTCTCGTCTCATCGATGGCTTCACGAACCGACTCTTCTACAACGACGGAACCGCCGCTCGATACTTCGTGGCCCAGTCAGACACCTTGGTCTATGTCGACGACATTCCAGGAACCACCGCAGGAACCTCGATCACAATTCAGACTTCCGACGACGGCATCACTTTCGACACGACTTGGTCTTACACCAACGGCGACTTCCAGCTCGAACCCTTGAACGCGGTGGCCGACGGCATCGACTTCTCGTTCTATCGAATCCGCGCCACAGAGGACTTCTTCTGGCCGATTCTCGGCAACGAGGCTCTAGTGAAAGTGACTTCACCTTGGGGTTGGTCGGCTGTGCCAATAGCGATCAAGCAAGCAACCGTCATCCAAGGCAGTCGCATCTTCTCGAGACTTCAGTCACCCTTGGCCGTAGCTGGCTTCAACGAGTTGGGTGTCGTTCGTGTGACTAGGTATCTTGACCCGGACGTCGAGCAGCTCGTCATGCCATACCGCAAGATGCGGCAGATCGCCTGATGGCGAGTCTGACGAATCTGCGAACCGGCTTGGCCACGAATCTGGCCACCATCTCAGGGCTTCGGTCGACTGCGACTATCCCTGACAATCCGACTCCGCCACAAGCGGTAGTCATTCCGCAGTCAATCTCTTATGACTCAAGTTTCGGTAGAGGGGCGTTCAATACTTTCGAGTTTGTCGTCACTCTGCTGGTTGGACGCGTAGACGCGCGTTCATCACAGAACGCTCTCGATGCTTATTGCGCAAGCTCGGGGTCAGCGTCAATCAAGGCTGCAATCGAAAGCGACAGGACACTCGGTTCTGCCGCCTCAGACTGCAGAGTCACAGGTCTTCGGGGCATCCAACCCTTGACGATCGGTGATGTCACTTACCTGACCGCAGACTTCGCGGTTCAGGTCTACGCATAACAAGAAGGAGCACAAGTGGCAAAGTATGTTCTAGTCGACCCGAAGATAACCATCAACGGATCGAACCTCTCTGACCACATCGCGCAAGTCACTATCGCTGAGGAAGTGGCGGATGTAACCACGACCGCCTTCGGCTCACGAGGTGTCACGCGCATCGCTGGTCTGGAAGACTCATCCATCACGTTGGCCTTTCACCAGGACTTCGCAACCTCAAGCGTCGACCAGGTAATCAGCCCATTACTCGGAACCCTCGCAACTGTGGTTGTGCAGCCAGCCGGAACCGCAGCACCATCGGCTACGAATCCTGTCTATAGTGCAGTTGCGCTGTGCGTCAGTTATAACCCAATCGACGGCAGCGTCGGCGACCTGGCCACGTTCAACGTGACCTGGCCTGTATCTGGCACCGTAACGAGAAGCACGGCCTGATATGAAACTTAGCCTGCGTATCGTCTCTGATGACGGTGAACCTCAAGTCGTCGAAGCATCGGCACGAGACTTCGTGGCCTTCGAGGACAAATACGACCGAAGCATCTCTTCATTCTCGACACAGTTCTTCTTTCGTGACATCTGCTTCTTGGCATGGCACGCAGCCAAGCGCAAGAAGCTCACGAACCAGGACTTCGAGAAGTGGTTGGACGGCATAGAAGGCGTCGAGATGGTCGAGGGTGGCGATTCAATCCCCCACTCGGGGCCGAGTCAGCCCACTGGCTGATCGCGGCCCTATCGGTCGAAACAGGCATCGCTCCATCGGTGCTCCTAGAGCAAACGCCGAGATTCATCGTCACGATGCTTCGCTACATCAAGTGGCGAAACCATCAACAGTCTGAAGCAACGAAAGGTCGGCGCGGGTGATTCGATACGAGGCACGGTTACAGGGTGCTCAAGAAGTCGTGAAGATTCTTGCCAAACTGGAGCCGGACTTCGCCAAGGACGCTCGCGCCGAACTTCGTGCAGTTGGACAGGACGTAATTGAGCACGCTCGAGGCATGATTCCCGACTCAGCGATGTCTGGTTGGACGAACATCAAGCCCCGAACATCGAATCGAACAAGGGTTCGTGCTGGGGGCTTCCCGTTGTATGAGCCGAACAAAATCGCCGCAGGCATGACTGTCGGCCCATTGTTCAGTCGTCAGCGTGGGTCGGTCAATCGCAAGGTCATCTCGCTCAAGCAAATGGATGCGGCAGGCATGATCTACGAGCGAGCCGGTTCGATGAAATACATCAGGAAGCCGCAAGGTGGGCAATTCGTGTCCAACGTCCAGCGCAACGTGCCGGGCTACAAACAGATGAGACTCCTCGGTAAGGCCTCGAACGACAAGCTCGGTGAGAGTCGTGCTCGAATACTCAAAATCGTCGAATCCGTCCGAGGCGATGCAATCGAATCTTTAGACAGACTCGCAAGAACTAAGAAACAGGGCAGGTAATGGCACTTAACCCAGTAGTCATCGGTATCGGCACCGAGTTCGACGAGCGTGGTCTCAAAGAGGCTATGCGTCAGATGGGTGACTTCCAGAAGAAGAACCAGTCGCTAGGCGAGAAGTTCAAGGCAACCGAACGTGGCTTCCGCAACGTCGGACTAGCTATGACTGCCGTCACTGCCGGAATCGGTCTTGCAATCAAGGGCGCGGTAGACGCAGCCGTTGAGTCTCAGAAAGTCGCACGCGAGACCGAAGCTCTTATCAAGACCACAGGTGGCGCAGCCAACGTCACCGCTCAAGAAGTCCAAGCCCTATCAGACGCCCTGTCCTTGAAGATAGGGGTTGATGACGAGGTTATTCAGTCCTCGTTGAACATGCTCTTGACCTTCAAGCAAGTTCAGAACGTCGCTGGTGAAGGCAACGACATCTTCAACCAAGCGGCCGACACGATTCAAGACATGGCGGCGAAGTTCGGCAACGCTGAGGCACAGGCTGTTCGTCTAGGTAAAGCTCTTAGTGACCCCATCAAGGGTGTCACGGCTCTACAGCGTGTGGGTATCAACTTCACACAATCTCAGCGCGACCAAATCAAAGCCCTAGTGGAGACAGGCGACACTCTGTCAGCCCAGAAGATAATCCTGGCTGAAATCGAGTCGCAGGTCGGGGGCACAGCCGAAGCGACTGCAAATGGCTTCGATCGGATGCGCGTTGCAGTAGACAACGTCAAGGAACGATTCGGCGAGATATTCCTACCAGTGCTCGAGGCCTTCGCCAATTTCGTCACTAACTCGGTTCTACCGCGAATCCAAGGACTCATCGACAGATTTAAGGGTCTTAGTGAAGGAACCCAAAGAATCATCTTCATCTTCGGAGCCTTGGTGGCAGCCACAGGGCCACTTCTTATTGCCATCTCTTTGGTTATGACCACGATTCGAGTCGGCCTTCAATCGGTGACTCGAGCGTTCCTAACCAACCCAATCGGCTTGATAATCGCAGGAATCACCCTCGCAATCGCTGGTCTCATAGCCATCTTCGTTCAGCTCTATCAATCTTCGGAGTTTTTGAGAAATGCACTGGGCAACGCCTTCGGTGCCATCAAGAACGCAATCTCAGCCGCAGTGGGCATCATCGTTGAAGCCTTTAGGCGCAATAAGGACAGCATCGATTCTCTCAAGGCTTCGTTCACAGTCTTAGGCAACTTCATAGGCAAGTTCATAGTGCCAATCTTGACTGAGGTCTTGGTCAAGGCAATAGGTTTCTTAGCACGCTCAATCTCTTTAGCAATAGACAGCATCGCAATCGTCGTTCGATTCGTGTCTGGAATCATCACCGACGTCGTCAGTGCGGCCGAAGACATCATCAACTTCTTCATCGATGGTTACAACAAGGTCGGGCCAGTCATAGCGAAGTTCAAGAACGAGGCCTTCGTTCCACTTGATAAAGTGATTTTTACATTCGGTAACAATCTGCGTGATGCCGGATACAAAATGAACGACTTTCGTGATTCGGTTGAGACTTACAATCAGACAGTCAAGAACGCACCTACACCAAAGATTCCACCAGATGACTTCGGCCCCAAGGTTGAGACGGCCAAAGAGAAAGTGTTGAAACTAGACGCCAGCCTTCGCGGTCTCTTCCGTCGAGCTGTCGAAGTCGGATCAGGTCTCAAGGAGTTCGGCGGTGATGCCCTAGCAGCCTTCGCTAACCGCATCCTCGACGTTGGCAAGGTGACTGAGAAGACTGCCAAGGAGTTTGACGATCTAGTCAGCGTGATTCGTGGCAAGTTCGATGACGCTCTTGCCGAAGGCAAGCGACGATTAGACGAGGCCACACAAGCGTTCAATTCATTCAGGGATGAAGTCGCCAAAGGCATCGCATCTGAAGCCAACTTCTCGACTGCGGCCCAAGCTCAGACCGAGTCCATCAAGGCCTTAGAAGACGCCTTGAAGCAACAGGCAGAGGCTCAAGAGAAGGTCATCGAAGCCCAGGAATCAGGCGACGAAGATGCACTAGCCAAGGCCAACAAAGACCTAGCAGACGCCAACCGCTTACTCGCCTCAGCTCGAAGCAACCAGCGTTCGTTCCTTGACTTCTTACGAGTAGGCGTCACCCAAGCCGAGGCCTTCGCCTCACAGGTGACCGCGTTGACCAACGCAGGTGCAAGCCTTCAGGTCGTCCAACAGATCGTGAGCCTCGGAGCTACGGTCGGTGGTCGAGTCGCCGCCGAGCTACTTGCAGGCGGTTCTGCTGCCATTCAAGAGGCCAACCGACTTCTAGCTGTGGTCGACTCGGTGAGCCAAGCTGCAGGCATAGTCGCAGCCAAGAGGTTCTTCCAAGGCGGAATCGACGCGGCCAACGCCTTCATTGAGGCTATCAAGTTGCAGATGCAGGCCTTAAACCCGGTGATCGATGACATTCTTAGAAGACTCCAAGAGGTCTTCGACATGCGTAACCGAGCCGGCGTTGCAGCTCCGACGCCGGCCCCAGCAGCTCCTCTACCTCCGCCTCCTGTCAGCATAGGTCAAGTCGCACGGATACCAGAGATTACTTCCGACGTTCAGATAACTTCAGGTCAGTTCAGTCGAGTGACTTCTGGTAACGGACTGACTCTGGGCTTCCTTCGTAACTTCGCCAAGGGCGGCATCGTCCAGTCACCGACGGCAGGTCTACTCGGTGAAGCTGGCCCAGAAGCGGTCATACCCTTGAAGCGCGGCGGCATCGGTGCGACCTACAACATCACCGTCAATGCTGGCATGGGGGCCAACGGCGCAGAGTTGGGTCGAGCTGTGGTCGAGGCCATTCGCAAATACGAGAAGATCGCCGGCCAACAATTCGCAGGAGTCTAAGTGGCTCTACCCACGACGACCGTCGAGATAGCGTTCAATTCACCCTTCAACTCGTTCACACTCGACGACGCGACCAAGGGTGTCCTTGATAACACGGCCTTCACTCTGGGCGGTGATGTCCTAACCGACATAACTTCGTATGTCCGAAGTGTCAATGTCAGGCGTGGCAAGTCACGCATCTTGGATGACTTATTCCAGACAGGCACGGCTCAGGTCGTGCTAGACAACCGTGCTCGAATCTTCGACCCCACCGTAGGCACCGCGATTAGCCCCTATGGCGGCCAGATAGAACCCAGGCGAGACGTCGCAGTCAAGACTTCAGGCTCAGCCGTCTACTTCGGCCAGATTCAAGACTGGAACTTTGACTATGCCTTAGGAGGCGATGCGACCGCCACTGTGGCTGTCGTGGATGCCTTCGCAGCCCTATCTCAGACCACACTCTCGACGAGCTTCAGCCCCATTGAGCAACTGACTTCTGCACGCGTAGAAGCGGTGCTCGACAGACCCGAAGTCGGTTGGCCTTCGGATCGACGAGACATTGGCACAGGCAACGCCACTCTCGCATCGGCTACGGCGATTCCTGAGAACACGACGGCTCTGAACTACTTGAACACCGTCTCGATTAGTGAAGCCGGGGCCTTCTTCACCGACAAGGAAGGCAACCTTCAGTTCGACCCTCGTAACCAGGCACCTACCTCGACGACGGCCTTCACCTTCTCAGACGACAGTGCAGCCTCGACGATTCCCTACACCGAGATTCAGGTCGAATACGGCTCGGAGCTTCTCTTCAACCGCATCGTGGTCACCCGAGACGGTGGAACCGACCAGATAGTCACCGACTCAGACTCGCAGGCTTCCTATGGTGTATTGACCAACACCTTGGCCACGTTCTTGAACACCGACGTCGACGCTCTGGCCTTGGCTAACTTCACCCTAGGCCTACGCAAAGACCCACAGGTTCGGTTCTCTGCTCTGACTGTGGCGATGGAATCGCTCACCTCGACCCAACAGGCTCAGGTGCTAAGCCTCGAGCTGAACGATGTGGTCACCGTCAAGTTCCTACCAAGTCGGAACTTCGGAGCCGTCGGGTCTGCGATAGAGCAGTTCGTGTTCATAGAGAACATCGAGCACGACATAGGGTTGGAACGACACCTAGTCCGATTCGGTCTGGGTGCTACGGCGCGAGCGTTGTTGATTCTCGATGACGCGATATTCGGCAAGTTAGATGACGACAAGGTTCTAGGCTTCTAAGATAAGGAAGGCACATGGCTAAGCAAACTTTCACCGCCGGGCAGGTTCTTACTGCCGCACAGGTGACCGCACTTCAGACCAACGTTCCCGGTCAGGACTACAACGCGAAGACGGCGAACTACACGCTGATATTGGGCGATGCTGGTCGAACCGTCACGATGAACAACACCTCTCTGACGTTGACCATTCCGCCAGCATCATCGGTCGCCTTCGTAAGTGGCGACACGATCAAGGTCATCAACCTTCACTCGACGGCATTGACCATCGCAGGCGGTTCAGGTGTAACCGTCAACGCCGCCGCAGGTCTGACACTCTCGCAATACCAGTCCGCCGAGATAATCCTCACGGCGACTGCCGATTCATGGGTTCTAGTCGAGTCTGCGGTGACAGCTGCCGCAGGCGGTGGACTAGAACCTGGTAGCCCACTACTCCTAATGGGGGGATAATAAGAACATGCCTACAGCTAATTACAAGATACTCGGTCAAGCACAACTCGGAACCGCAGCCACGACCATCTACACATGCGGCACCGCCAACACAGGAGGGGCAGTCGTCTCGACGCTCCTTCTCGCCAATACGGCAGGCTCGGCACTTACCTACACGCTCCACGCATCACAAGCTGGAACGGTGACGGCAGGCTCGACATGCTTCGCTTCGGCGGTTTCAGTAGCAGCCAACGACACGGTCGGACTAACTCTTGGAATCACCTTGGCCGCGAGTAGCGTGCTGTCTGGTCAGGCGAGCGTCGCCAACCAAATAACCGCGATGGCCTTCGGATCAGAGATAATCAACTGATGCACTACATAATGGCTCTTATCGGGCACCTCTCCCCACTCCCCTACCTAAGGGGGGCGAGTGACTTAGCCGGTGTCAGTGAGTTGCCGGTGTCGGTGAATGGCCGGTGTCAGTGACATGATTACTAGATTCACGACTTCAAGTATCAAATCGACTACGCCGCGATTCAGAAACTTCGCAGCCGGACTGATTCCATTTAGTGCCACCGGCGGTGACGAAGTTACGACGATTGGTTCGTATCGTTATCACGTTTTTACTTCCAACGGAACATTTACTGTCAGCGGAACAATTCCTAAGTCTTGTGACATGCTGGTGGTTGGTGGCGGTGGGGGTGGTGGAAAATACCTTGCCGGCGGTGGCGGTGGTGGTGAAGTGGACACGTTCGCTTCTAATACTCAGACACTCTCAGCCGGCACTTACACCGTGACAGTCGGGGCGTTGGGTGCAGGCTCGACTTCTAGTGCTAACAAAGGCGGCACAGGCGGAACGTCAAGTATTGCCGCTGGCACTGGTTCTATGTCCACCATCACGGCATTAGGCGGCGGCGGTGGGGGAAGTCAGCAAAATACCGCCGGTGCAAATGGCGGCAGTAGTGGCGGTGGTGCTTTTGGCCCCAGCAGCGGCGGCTCAGCCAGTGGCTCGAATACGAACGCCGGTGGCAGTTCTACCAACGATGCCGGTGGCGGTGGCGGTGGCGCATCAGCCGGCGGCGGAAATGCTTCACCACAAACCGGTGGAACTGGTGGTGATGGTTTACTACTGAACGACATTGACTCCAATCTATCTTCGCTCACAAGTTTCAGCGGAATGACCAGAATCTCATCGGGAGCCGGCGGCGGTGGTTACCCATCGGGGGCTGGTGGAACTGGCGGAAGTGGGGCTGGTAATGGCGGAACTTCCGCCACAAGCGCGTCATCATTCGGCAGTGGCGGCGGTGGTGGCGCATTGAATAGCAGCAACGGCGGCAACGGCAAAGCCGGTGTGGTTGTAATCAGGTATGCAGCATGAGTAAGAACTGTGCCGCTGTCAGTGATACCGGAATCGTCTTGAACATAATGGTTTGTCAAGATGATGAGCCGGAGTCAGCGAATCTGATTCGATACGAAGACGACAACCCTGCCTACATCGGCGGCGATTACGTCGAAGGCTATTTCTACCCACCGCAGCCATTCGCAAGTTGGATACGCAACGAAGGCGCATGGCTGCCACCAACCCCACGACCCGACGGCGTAGGCTGGTTCTGGAATGAAGACGAAGGGCAGTGGCAACAGCCTGATATTCCTTAGCGGCCTGCCGCGAACCGGCTCAACGCTTCTGACTTCGATTCTTAGCCAGAATCCGAAGATACACACAGAACCAAACTCGGCACTGTGTCAGTTGATGTGGGATATGCAAGTCTCATGCAGACAGACCGAGCAGATTCAGAACCGACCAGACCTGCCTGCCAAACTAATCTCAGAGATTCCACGAATCTTCTACGCCGGTGTCAGTGGCCACATCATCGACAAATGCAGGTCATGGACTTTGCCTGCGAATATCGAACTGATAACCAACTACATCTCACCTGATTACAAGATGATTGTGATGACCAGACCGCTGGCAGAGATTGTCAGAAGTTTCGTGTTCGTGCGGCAGATGAACGGTTGGACTGACCCCGAATCTGGTCTGCTAGATGACGGCAGCGAACCGATAATGCGGTCACTAGATGGAGTCAGATACGCCAGAAGCATCGACACCGGCCAATTTCTATTCATCGACTACGAATCACTCGTGACCGAGCCGGAATCAGTCATCAGCCGCATCTACGACTTCGCAGGCTGGAAGCCGCACCGACACCGGCTAGACAACATCACAAACACCAAACCAGAACGTGACGACTTATTAGGTCTAATCGGCCTTCACGACATTCGCCCCACCATCAGCCGCCGTAAGTTAGATGTGGAGTTATCACCCGAACTGGAAGTGAGAATCGCAGCCCTAATCGACTGACAGCGGCTCCCAAATCTGTTCATCTTCATTCCAGACCCATGACCCTTCGAGTGGTCTGGGGATCGGGGGAATAGCCGGAGTCACTGATTCCGGCTCAATTTCATACTAGAGATGACTCTCTTCGATTCACATAACAACAGTCATTGACAGGAGCTAACTATGACTATCAGTAGTCAGAATGTCACCATTGGAACGGTGGCGACCCTCATCTATCAGGCGGCGCAAAATCCTGTGCGACTGCATGTGCACAACAACGACAACACTGACACCATCGCATTGGGCGGGAATAACGTCACAAACGCAAATGGGCTCAGTCTGTTGAAGAATGATTCGATAGAACTGATTATCAACCCGACAGAGTCACTCTTCGGAATCAGCACAAAAGCAAACCATCCAATGTCATTCATCGCCCAAGTGCCATGAAGAAGCCGTCTTGGCGCATCCGCAGGCGCATAATCTTCGCTACCCTTGGCCTGTGTTGGGCCATGCTCATTTACTTGGCAGCTCGATTCGAGTCCACTCCGCTCGCTGAGACGTTGGCCCTAGGGGCCTTCGGTCTCATAGGTGCGGTGGTATCGAGCTACGTCTTCGGGGCTGCCTATGAGGACGTCAGGCTCTACCGCAAAGGAGGTGACGATGGACTGGAAGCAGGCCGTGATTGACGGAGGCATGTTGTCAGCCGCCGTCTTGTCCATGCTGGCCTTGGTGGGCTTGTTGTTCAGGAATCTGGTCTATCGACCACTCGTCAAGCTGATCGAGGAGCGCACCGAACAGGTCATGCCGACGGCTAATGGTGGCTATTCGCTACCAGACGTCGCCCGAACCGTCGGACGAATAGAGAACCGAATGTATGAAATGTCCGACAGAATCTCGAACATCGAGGGTAGATTGGAAGAGTTACCGGCACGCAAAAGGCGAGCCGTCAAGGAAGGATAACTTGCGCATGAATAGCATCTACTTCACCAAGGCGTTCGCGCTTGCAACACTTGAGCGTTCCATCAAGACCTTTGCCCAGACCCTTCTCGCGGTCTTAGGTGCTGGCTACCTAGACATTCTCACCGTTGACTGGGTTCAGTCGCTGTCAGTGGCCCTAGGAGCTGCGTTCCTATCGGTTCTCACTTCATTGGGTTCGGCAGAGATTGGCAAGCTCGGCGGCCCTTCGCTTACAACCGAGTCCATCGTTGAAGATTGATTGGTCGAACCCAAGATCTAGGCGGAAGATAAGCCGCTACATCCGAGTCATCGACGTCACCCAAGGCGACCCGAGGCGTGTGCCGAAGACCGCCAACATCGAGCGAAACATCCTAAAGACCGCCAAATACCTAGACGCCTTGACCGATGCCTGGGGAACCTTCGAGGTGACGAGTTTCTACCGTCCGGCCGAAGTCAATGCCTCCATCGGTGGAGCACGCAACAGCCAACATATCCAAGGTCTAGCAGCCGACATTGTCTTGCAAGCCAACAAACCTAAGCGAGAGAGGTTCCAGTCTTGGCTAGAGAAGCATCACGGAGGGGGCGTGGGTTCGACCAAGGACGCCTCATACACCCACATCGACCTAGGGCCGAGAAGGCGGTGGACGTATTAGTCCAAGACCGACCGAGCGGCCCTGGTCTTGCGGTCAACCGTGTCATCGCCAGGATGACCGAGGCTGAAGCTAGTGACCTTCGTAGAGTCCTTCGTGACACCTCGATACCAGCGACCGCCATCGCCGACGTCCTGAACGATTATGGGTTCCAAATCTCGACGCAAGCGATTACTCGCTACAGAAGAATCATCAAAGAAGAGCGAATTACAAGAAGCTCTACGCAAACTCCGAGGACGTAAGCCCAGACGAACCCATGCGGTCGTCGGTGGGGTCGGCCGCTCGCCTCGGGTTCGCAACCAAGTGATGAGACAGCACGGCTACCGATGCTTCCTATGCGGTGCCGACGGCACCAAGGTCGAGCTGCATATCGGTCACCTAATCAGTCGCAACGATGCGAGGCAACATGGCATCTACGACGACTTGGTCGACAACATCGCCAACCTGGCCCCGATGTGTTCTGAATGTAACTATGGCCTGCGGTTCGATAGTGTCGACATTCTTCTGCTGGCCAAAGCCCTACACCTGCGAAAGGTCAAACCTGCATGAGCATCACGTTCGCCGTTCCTGTCTTGAACCAACACCATCTTCTGACTCGTATGCTCGAGTCGGTCGACTGCGACTTCGACCATGTCATAGTCATCGACAACGGCGACAGCGACTACTCGCTACCCGATAACATGAACAACGCTCGAATCTTCTCGATGCCATACAACCTAGGCGTCGCTGGATCGTGGAACTTTGCGATTCAAGCGACGCCTCTTTCGTCTTCCTGGCTACTGGCCAACTTCGACGTCGTGTTCGAGCCTGGCTCGTTGCAGATGATGAAGGATGCAGCCAGAGACGATGCGGTCGTGTTGAGCGATTGTTCGCCGCCGTATTCGGCCTTCACTATCGGTTGGCAGGTCATCGAGAGAATCGGCCTGTTCGACGCCAACTGTCACCCGGCCTACTTCGAGGACAACATCCTTCAGCGACGATGCGAGGCAAGAGGTGTTGAGATTCTTAGGTCTGGCGCGGCGGTGCGCCATGACAACTCCTCGACCATCAAAGACCCCAGACTTGCCCACATGAACGACATGACCTTCCAAGCGAATCAAAGGTATTACCAAGGCCTACTCGATACCGACAACACCGAGCCAGTGCCTTGGTCTATCGAACGTCGAAGGATGCTCGAATGGGGTTGATGTTCGGAGCCGGTGGATACATCGGATCGAGGCTGAATCTCACGCTGAAGTTCGACGTTCACGACGTCGGCTTCTATTCCAAGAAGGACACCGTCTCGACGTGGGCGTCACAGGAAGACCACGACATAATCATCTGGCTTGCGGCCTACGCCTCGAACTGGTTGTGCGAGAAGCTGCCGCACGAGTCCTTCGACTTGAACGTGTGGGCGTTCAATGAGGTGGTCAACAAGCTTCGAGACGACCAGCTTCTGATCTACGCGTCATCGGCTTCGGTCTACGGCCAGAACCCAGGTGTGTCCATCGAGGACGACCCACTCCCGACCCCATTGTTGAACTACGACTTGCAGAAGTCCATCACCGACCAAATCGCGGCCAAGCACATCGCCGACGGCAAGAACATCATCGGCCTTCGCTTCGGCACCGTCAACGGCATCAGTCCACACTGTCGAACCGACCTGATGGTCAACTCGATGGTCTTGTCAGCCATTGACACCGGCAGCATCAGACTTCAGAACCTTTACCGTCGCCGTTCACTCCTTTACTTAGAAGACTTGGTCACAGCCTTCGAGTTGATGTTGGCCAAGCCCGTCCCTGGCATCTATAACCTCCACAGCACCAACACGACCGTCGAAAATCTTGGACACGAAGTGGCGCACTTGATGGATGCTGACATAGAAGTTCTCGAGAACAACCCCAACCCCTACGACTTCGCCATGTCTTCCAACAAGTTCATCACGACGTTCGGCAACTTCCGCAAGACGAGCCTCGTAGATGTGGTCGATGGACTCTGGCAGGGGCTTGGCTACTCCTACAAGACAAGACGCGATGAACTACCGAAGAATCACTGAGTGCGTAGCGTGCGGCTCAGACCAACTCGAGACGATGCTCGACCTGGGCGAGCAACCCCTAGCCAACGCCTTCGGAATCAAGGTCATGGACTTGCCGCGTTATCCGTTGCAGCTCGTCTACTGTCGATTGTGCGGTCACCTACAACTATCGGTCGCAGTAGACCCCAAGACCCTATTCGCTAACTACATCTACCGTTCGGGAACCACCAAGACACTCAAGGACTACTTCGACGACTTCGCCGGTGCGATAACAAGCCGTCACGGCGTGGGCCGTGTGCTAGACGTCGCCTGCAACGACGGCAGTCAGCTCGACCAGTTCAAGAAGCGTGGTTGGAAGACCCAAGGTGTCGACCCGGCGGCCAACCTCTGCGAGCTGCACGATCACCCGGTCAAGGTCGGCTTCTTCGACGAGTCGTGTCTTACCCTCGGTCGATTCGACGTCATCATCGCTCAGAACGTCGTGGCTCACACCATCGCACCTGACGTCATATTCGCAGTGGCCCACGAGATGACAGACCACTTCTACGTCCAGACTTCTCAAGCCAACATGATCGACGGCAACCAGTTCGACACCATCTATCACGAACACATCTCGTTCTTCTCGCCTAACTCGATGCTCCAGTTGGCCCTTCGGACTGGTTGGCACTTGCAGTCTGTGGGCCTGACCCCGATTCATGGTGACTCCTACGTCTTCCACTTCGCCAAGAACCCGACCCAAGTCTCAGCCGAGAAGCTGTCGCAGCCGAGGGTCGAGACGTTCGCCAGCAACGTCGAGCGAGTCATCGGCAACCTAAGAGCTGCGATGGAGTCGACCCACAGCATCATCGGCTACGGGGCGGCGGCCAAGGCCATGACCCTTCTCAACTCCGTCGGTGTTAGTCCGCAATACGTCATCGACGACGCGAAAGAGAAGCAAGGCTTGTTCTGCCCAGGCATCGGCTCACCGATAGTCCATCCAGAGATGCTTCTCTACGAACCATCACCTCTGAAACTCATGCCATTGGCCTGGAACTTCGAGTCCGAGATAGTCGCTCGGGTTCGCAAGTATTTCATCGGCAATATCGACGTCCTTCGCTACTTCCCGGAGGTGTCATGGCGACGCTTGTGACCCACTGCTGGAACGAATCGGCACTAATCAAGTTATGGCTAGACCATCACCTAGCGATCTTCGACCGCGTGATAGTCATCGACTTCGCAAGCGATGACGGAACCAGAGAGATACTTAAAGACCACGACGTCGAAGTCATCGAATCGCCACTCGTGGACTTCCAAGCCCGACCGCTCGACCAACTAGTCGAACAAATCGAAGCCACCATCGAAGGCCCACGAATCACCTTAAACATCACCGAGTTTCTACTTGGCGACCCGAACGTAGACCGTGAGTTGTTCGTGCCTTCGGTGTCCTTGGTGAACATGGAATCAGACCCGACCTTCCATTGGTCGGTTCAGTTCTTCCGGCAACGCAACTACGGCATCAGCTTCGAGCGTGACTTCATGCGACGCCGGAGTCGAAGGTTGAGCCTCGAGTCAAAGCCCTACCCATTAGGCCGACACTTCCATCAAATCGACCGAGGCGACCTACTGATAGTCCATGTGGCCCAGTGCTACATCGACCAGCGCATGATTGATCGACGGCTGGCAATACAACATCGCATCCCCAACTCGGACAAAGAACAGATGCTGGGCTTCCAACATCACAACATGAATCGTGGTCTGACCTTGGAAGATGTGCTGGAAGAACAACGCCGCGACCGCATGGCAGCCCAAGACCTAAGTGACTATCTAAGGCCTTACCTGTGATAGTTGAGACGTTGTGCTTCGGCTACGAGGTGGACATGCTCGAGGCTAGGCTCACCGACCTACTTCCCCATGTCGACCGACTCCACATCGTCGAATCGGACAAGACCCACACGGCAAGGCCCAAGGGTTACCTTGCGGCGAATCTCATCCGCAAGTTCTCACAGTCGAAGATTCACTATCACCCGATCGTCGGCATCGACACTGGCAACGCCTGGACTAATGAAGCTCACCACCGTCGCATCTGTGGCAAGGTCATCGAGGACTACCCGGACGACACCTTCATCATCTACGCCGACGTCGACGAATGGTGGCAGCCGGAGTCACTCGATACGACCGCCGACGATGTGGTCGTGATGAACATGCGGAAGCACCATTTCAAGCTCGACTGGTTTCACAAGATGGAGCTGGCGGCTCTTGCCGGTCGCGCCTCTGCGATTCGCAAGCTGGACTTCTTCGACGCCAAGATCGCGGTCTGCAACGCACGCGAGGGCGGCGTGTCGCCGTTTCGCGTGGTTGAGAACGGTTGGCACTTCTCATCCATCGGATCGTTCGCCGACGTCGAGCGGAAGATAATGTCCTTTAGTCACACGGAGTTTCAGCCAGACGATGTGAAGACTCGGATCCGAGAGGGTTTCGAGGGTGGGTTCGACCATCTAGGGGTGAGATTCACCCAAGTTCCGACCGACTCCCTGCCGCCATATTTCGCGGCTAGAAAGGCACCTAAGGACTGGTATGTCAGCACCTGAAGACGACACGAAAGAGCCGACCTTCGGCGACGGTGAAGAGGCCATAGATTTCGTGCTTGATTCTTTGGTTATTTAGGGCCTATTTTAGACAATTTAAGGCAGTTTCAGACAACAGCCTTAACCCACATATGGGTTAGGGCATTTTAGTCGTTTTGAGGCTAAATATGAGCCTTTACTACCTACTTTTTTGGCGGTGGAGGTGGTGGAACTACTGCTACAAAGGCTAAATATGAGCCTTTACTACCTACTTTTTTGGCGGTGGAGGTGGTGGAACTACTGCTACAAAGGTTAAATATGAGCCTTTACTACCTACTTTTTTGGCGGTGGAGGTGGTGGAACTACTGCTACAAAGGCTAAATATGAGCCTTTACTACCTACTTTTTTGGCGGTGGAGGTGGTGGAACTACTGCTACAAA
>OGWJ01000037.1_pt1 | contig 17882 bp, 11 predicted proteins | sample 1575991 | NCBI WGS metagenome assembly OGWJ01 (sample SAMN07581533, study PRJEB24739) | freshwater metagenome | place: Singapore | collected 2015-01 | reverse complement strand
TCCTTGGGACGATCTTCCTGGAGACGGAGAGGTTTTGGTGATGGATGATGCCTCGAAGGACAAAACTTCTTCTCTAGCGGCGGCTTGGCACGGGCCGTCCGGATCTTGGCCTGTCCGTGTTTTGAGGAACCCAAAGAATTTAGGTTACGGGGGAAACCAGAAACTAGGTTACCGATACGCCATTCAGAACAACTTCGAGCAGGTTGTCTTGCTCCACGGGGATGGGCAGTACGCCCCCGAGTTGCTACCTCAAATGATCATCCCGCTGATTGCTGGAAAAAGTTCCGCAGTTTTCGGATCAAGAATGCTTCAAAAAAGTTCAGCCCTCAAAGGGGGTATGCCTTTTTACAAATGGATCGCGAATCAGCTAGTTACCGGCTTGGAGAACAAAATTCTGGGCACATCTCTAAGTGAATTTCACACAGGATACCGCTCCTATCGATGCAATCTTCTGCAGAGGATTCCCTTCGAATTAAACACGAACGGTTTTCATTTTGACACGGAGATCATCATTCAGATCGTTCGAATTAATGCAATTATTTCCGAGATCCCCATTCCAACTTTTTACGGTAGCGAAATTTGCCGGGTGAATGGTTGGAAATACTGCTTGGGGTGTCTCCGAAGTTGCCTGGAGGCTTGGTGCACAGATGCTGGAATTTTTTACGCTCGGCGGTTTGATGTCAGTCCCCCGGAAGAGGGGCGGTATGTTTCCAAGCTCCGACTAACGGACTCATCCCATGCGGAAGCCGTGGCCCATGTTCCGACTGGGGCGAAAGTCTTGGATCTTGGCGGTGGGAACGGTTGGGTGGGAAAAGCCCTTATTGAAAGCAAGAAATGCAAGGTCACGATCCTCGATCAGTCAGCACCCCGCACCTCGGAACCTGGCCTGGTATTTCAGAACCACGACCTTAATCTACCTCTGCCTCGATTGGAAAATACGGATGTCATCTTGTTATTAGATGTCCTAGAACACTTGGATCGTCGCCGCCAAAGAGAGCTTCTTGGCGAAATTCGCCAAGCCCTACCCACCCTTCCTCGACTCATCGTGAGTGTTCCGAATACATCTTTTCTTCCCTTGCGTTTGGTCTTTCTTTTTGCGGGGCGCCTAAATTACGGCCGAAGAGGAATTTTAGACGAAACTCACCGATTTCTTTTCACACGGCATTCCCTAAAAGAGCTGATGGCAGACTCCATGTTTACGATTCAGAAATTTCAGGGGATTCCTCCCCCCATTGGCCTATTGTCTCTTCCTCCTTTATTCTGCCATGCTCTCGAATACATCTTAAGAATATTGGCGCGATACTTGCCGGGACTATTTGCCTACCAATGGTTCTGCATTGCCGAACCAACCCCATCTGCAAAGGCCTTGCTAGGTGAAGCGAGAGTTTTTACCGCTTGATTGAAACGCCAGTTTTTCAACAGCTAGGGTTAGGGACTCACGGATCTCTCGCATAGGAAATCCCAAGCGGGATATTTTGGATGAATCTAGGATGCAGGAGGATCGTGGGGCCCGCATGGCTGCAGAAATCTCTTCTTGTGAGGAGAAAAAAGTGGGTTCGGTTTGCCGGATACCATGCCGGAGAAGAAGTTCAACTATTTCAGAAGTCGATACCGCACCTGGATTTGTTAAATTGTAAATGCCGAAAGGTGCACGGGCTGAAAGCATTTGCAGAGTGATGGATATCATTTCATCGAGATCGGTACCTAACTTTGCGTTTACGCTAACGCCGCCGACCAACGATTTGGTCATTGCCGGGAATGTGCCGGGGATTGCAACCTCTGTAAGCAGAACGCCGCCATCAGCAACTTTGACGGCATCAGGTGTTGCTCCTTCTTTAGCAGTTGCAGTCCAGCCAAGCACCGGGGTTGTTGTAGCCCAAGGCATTCTGCCGGTTCAGGCGAGAGATGTAACCCCAACTGTTGGGGCTATAACTGTAGCTGGGCAGACTCCGGCGGTTGTTTCTGGGGTTTTAATTACGCCGACTGCTGGAAGCTTGTCTGTAGCTGGTGTTGCCCCAGAGCTTTTAAACGGTCAAGTAAGACAGCCGCCCACCAGAGCATTAAACATTGTAGGCTTTGCACCGCTTACAAACCGGATTGTAGTTCCGACAGGGACGGCTCAAATAGCTGGTCAGACTCCAAGTATTGCAAGGGGTGTGCCGATAACGCCGTCTTCTGGAAGTATACTTGCAGTAGGATCAATACCTACCATAAACAACCCGAACTGGGTTAATATTGACGACAGTCAGACACCGAATTGGTTGCCGGTAGCAGCCTAGGAGTAAAAAATGCCCAGCACTTATTCTCAATATAAATTAGTCCTGCAAGCCACCGGTGAGAACCCCAACACATGGGGGACGATTACCAATGACAACCTTGGAAGTGCAAGCGTATATCAAGGTATTGAACAGGCAATCGGTGGAAAAGCAGATATCACATTTACCGGGGCTACTGAAACCCTAACTCTGACGGATACAAGCGCAGCGCAGAATGCTCGGGCACTGTATTTAAATCTAACGGGAAGCCCCGGTGGAGCGGCTACATTAAATGTCCCCGCAATTCAAAAATCCTATATTGTTAAAAACGGTACTGGTCAGCAGGTTACGATTAAAGTCTCTGGTCAGACCGGAGTAGTTATTCCAAACGGAAAGACGGTTATAACCTATACCAATGGAACGGACGTTGTTACGGCAGTTGATCATATTCCGTCATTGACTCTGGGCGCAGCGCTTCCAATTGCTTCGGGTGGTACAGGCTCTACTTCAACGACTTACTGTAGTTTAGCCACTAATGTAACGGGCACACTCCCAGCGTCTAACGGCGGCACAGGAATTACATCATTAGGAACTGGGGTTGCAACATTCCTAGGGACTGCTTCCTCCGCTAACTTAGCGGCTGCATTGACAGATGAGACCGGAACTGGACTTGCAGTATTTAACGGTAACCCCACGCTTGCTGGAGCCACTCTTTCTGGAACATTAGCCTGTGCTGACCAATTAGTACAAAGACCCACATTAAAGGACTATGCAATTGATGGGTCGGCAGTTGGAAATACTGGGTCGACAGAGACTTTTGATTTTGAAACTGCTAACTTCTTTTCTGCTACTTTAGATCAGGCGTGTACATTTACATTTAGTAACCCACCTGCTTCGGGTGACTTTGGTTGTTTTGTTCTTGAGTTAACGAATGGCGGGGCGTTTGCAATTACATGGCCTGCTTCTGTTGACTGGCCCGGTGGGGTGGCTCCATCTTTGACCGCCTCTGGTAAGGATCAGTTGGTATTCACGACCCGTGACGCTGGGACAACCTATTTTGGGTTTGTTGCTGGCTATGACATTAAGTAAGGACTGAAATGGCTGACATAACGGGTATGCTCCAAGCCGCTGCTGGTGTGGGCGGTTACGAAATTGAACGCTCCCTGCGGTTTAACAGTGCTGACTCTGCGTACCTGAACCGCACACCAGCGAGTGCTGGTAATCGCAAGACTTGGACATGGAGTAGCTGGGTAAAGCGGAGTGCGTTAGGAACGGATCAGATTCTTTTTAGGGTTGGAGTGTCGCCAAACCCGAGGGGCGGTTTGTCATTAAGTTCAGCAAATATTTTGGCTTATTTTGGAAATCCAAGCGGGTCTAGTGAAACGGCATTTCTTAGCACAAGTCAGGTTTTCCGTGATGTATCTGCGTGGTATCACATTATGTTGGTGTTGGATACAACACAAGCAACTGCAAGCAATAGAATTAAGATGTATGTAAACGGTTCTCAAATTACTGCATTTGGAACCGCAACATATCCACCACAAAATGAAGATGGCGCTATAAACATTGCCGCAGAACATTTGATTGGACAAGTGTCATCTGCAAATTATTTAAGTGGCTACCTAGCCGAAATCCACTTCATCGACGGTCAAGCCTTAACCCCTAGCTCATTCGGTGAGACTGACACAGACACAGGTGTATGGCAGCCTAAAGCCTACACAGGGTCTTATGGCACTAATGGGTTCTTTCTGCCCTTCTCTGATAACACAAGCACGACCACGCTTGGCTATGATGCAGCGGGTTCTAATGACTGGACGCTGAATAACTTCTCGGTAACTGCTGGTGCTGGTAATGACAGCCTAGTAGATACGCCTACACCGTATGGCACAGACACAGGTGCGGGTGGCGAGGTAAGGGGAAATTACTGCACGCTGAATCCGCTGGATAACGGTGGCCTTACGCTTTCAAACGGCAATTTAGACGGGTCAAGCAGCGCTAACTCATGGAAGACAGTTAGGTCAACTTTGGGTATGTCATCGGGTAAGTGGTACTGGGAAATGACCTGTACCGGAGCAGACTTAACCGATAATTTGTTTTTCGTTGGAATTGCAACTAATGCCGCTCCTCTTACAACACACATTGGAGCAGGTGTTTCTAGTTTTGCGTATTACAATCTAAACGGTAGCGTTTATTATAATGGTGGTATTACATCATACGGTAATACTTGGCAAACAGGTGATGTAATTGGTGTTGCATACGACGCTGATAATGCAAAAATATGGTTTGCTAAAAATGGTACATGGCAAAACTCAGGCAATCCGGCTTCTGGAACAAATGCTGCATTTACTTCAATAACAGCCGGAACATACTTTCCTGCGATTAGCCCGTATTCTGGTGATGGTTCGGCAACTTCTGGTGTGATGAATTTTGGAAGCAGGCCATTTGCCTACACCGCACCTTCTGGATTCAAGGCACTCTGCACTCAGAATCTACCGACACCGACCATAGGTGCTACTAGCGCAACACAGGCGGGTAAGTACTTTAATCCGGTGCTGTATACGGGTAATGACTCAGCAAGAACCATTACAGGTGTTGGATTTCAACCAGACTTTACATGGATAAAAATTAGAAGTGCCGTAGATAGTCATTACTTGTTTGATGTTGTAAGAGGCAAAGGTTCAACTTACTATAAAACTCTTTTTTCAAACGCAACAAATGCAGAAAGCGCCGGAACTAGTGGAGTTGATGGTGTTGGAGTTACTGATTTTGCGTCAGACGGATTTACTTTTGGGTCTGGAGTACTAAACGGTAATCAAAGTCCATACACATTTGTCGCATGGAATTGGAAAGCCAACGGTGCTGGATCATCTAACACAGACGGTTCTATCACTAGCACAGTAAGCGCAAATACTACTGCTGGATTTAGTATTGTTACTTATACGGGTAACTTAACTGCTGGCGCTACGGTCGGTCATGGATTAGGTGCTGCTCCGCAAATGGTGATTGTAAAAGAACGAGGCGCAACTAGATCATGGATTGTTTATCATGTTGGGTATGGTGCTACTAAGTTTTTAACGCTTAACACTACAGACGCAGAACAAACATATAGCGGAATGTGGAATAACACTGCTCCGTCTAGTACGGTGTTTACAATTGGTTCTGATGGTGCTGTGAATACAAGTTCTGGAACCTATGTCGCCTACTGCTTCGCACCTGTAGCAGGCTTCTCTGCATTTGGTAGCTACACAGGCAATGGAAGTGCTGACGGGCCTTTTGTATACACAGGGTTTAGGCCAGCTTTTGTGTTGGTTAAAAATTCATCAAGCGCACTTGGTGTTTCGTGGCAAATGAGAGACAACAGAAGGGTGGGGTACAACCCATCAAACGCAGTTCTTTATCCGAACTTGTCTAACGCTGAGTATTCAACGGCAGGCAATTTTGAAACTGATTTTTTGAGCAACGGTTTTAAAATTCGCAACGCAACCGATGCTGGAACGAATGCAAGCGGAGATACCTACATCTACGCCGCCTTCGCTGAAGTTCCCGCTAAATTTAGCCTCGCTCGATAGGAGACATCATGTTCGCAATCGTACAAAACAACGAGATCGTAAAAACTTCTGGCTCTATCCGAGCTTTATTTCCAAACATCTCCTTTCCTGCGTCTGGACCTTCTGCGGAGTTTAAAGCAACTCATAATGTTATGGAGATAGTGGAAGGGGAGCAGAAAGACCAACGCTTTTATTGGGTCACCCCTGCTGGACTTGAGCTTGTAAATGGTATTCCGACTCGAATTTACACAAACACCCCAAAGCAGTTAGAAGACAGGGAAGAGGTCGATGCTCAGGGAAACCCCATGTATGTTCAGGTCTTGAGTGATGTCGATGGAGAAATGGTTAACTCCTCAGAGCGTCTGGTGACTAAGGGTTTAAAATCTCAGTGGATTGCTCAGGTTAAATCTGCTGCTAATAGTCAGCTTGCTCCTACGGACTGGTATGTGATCCGCAAGGCCGAGCGTGGTGTTGAGATCCCCGCAGAAGTTGTTGCTGCCCGCCAAGCAATCTTGACTGAGTGCAACGCCAAAGAGACCGCAATCCTTGCTTGCACGACGGTTGAAGAACTTATGGCAGCAGTCTAATGCTTGAGTCTCTCTTCGGCGGACTTCTTGGGGGACTATTCCGTCTAGCCCCTGAGGTATTAAAGCTCTGGGACAGAAAGTCTGAGCGCTCGCATGAGCTTGCCCTTTTAAACGCCGAGATGGAGTTTGCCAAGGTCCGGGGTGAGATCCACATGCGCCAGACCGAGGCCCAGATGACGATGGCTGAGATGGACGCTATCGGCAGGGCGACAGAAGAGCAGGGTAAAACCGCAAGGGCGGCAGGGAAAGTCATAGCTGGCATATCTGCGTTAGTAAGACCGATAGTCACGTATGCATTCGTAACTACTTATTTTCTCGTAAAGTTCGCTTCTTACCTCTTAGCCTTAGAACAGAACGGCGACTGGCGGGTAGTTTTAGTCACGATGTGGAACAAAGATGATATGGCGATGTTGAGCATGATTCTAACATTCTGGTTTTTGCACCGCACTATGCACCACATGAACAATGGAAAAGGCTAGCCTTGAAATCGCCGCTGCCCTATGCCGTAAGTTTGAGGGCTTTTCTGCCGTGCCATACCGCTGCCCTGCGGGATATTGGACTCAGGGTTTCGGAACAGTCTTTAAACCGGACGGCAAACGGGTACTAGAGACTGACCCGCCGATAACGAAAGAACTCGCAGAGGAGTGGCTACAACATGAGCTTAGGCATAATTATCTTGCTGGTGTTCTACATGCTTCCCCTCTTCTGGCTCGACACCCTGAAGTTCTTGGCGCTATAACAGATTTTGCTTACAATCTAGGGGTGGCACGGTACCGTGCATCGACGCTCAAAAGGCGCATCAACGAAGAAGACTGGGACGGCGCCAAGATTGAGTTGGGTAAATGGGTTCGTGGCGGTGGCAGAGTCCTCCGTGGTCTTGTTAAACGACGACAAGCAGAGGCAGAGTACCTGTGAGTTTTATTAAACTAAACTTCCGACCCGGAGTTAATCGGGACCAGACCAACTACTCAGGTGAGGGCGGCTGGTTTGAGTGTGAGAAGATCCGATTCTTTTCTGGGTTTCCTCAGAAGCTTGGCGGCTGGCTAAAGACTACGCCTAATACATTTATCGGCGTGTGCCGACAGATGTGGAACTGGATCACCACATTTAGTGATAATCTCTTGGCCCTTGGCACAAATAGTCATGTCTACATTGAGGTCGGCGGAACATTCTATAACATCACCCCACTACGCACGACTCTGACTACACCAGCTACAAATAACTGCGTAGGCACAACCAACGGCTCGACCACTGTCAACATCAACGTCACAGCTCACGGGTGTACGACAGGCGACTATGTGATTGTTTCCGGCGTAACAGGAAATCCGGGCGGCGTGCCGAATACACAGATTAATACTGAACACGAAGTCACGGTTACAAACGCAAACACTTTTACCATCACAGTTACGACCGCAGCCACAAGCACCACAACCGCAGGCGGCACGGCAATCGTAATCAAATGTCAAATCTCTCCGGGGTATGCATCCACAACATCTGGGTATGGGTGGGGAACTGACGTTTGGAGCGGAAACTTTGGCTGGGGATTAAGTGGGTCTACTCCTGTAGATCTTCAACAAAGAGACTGGTGGTTTGATAACTTTGATAATGACCTCGCCATGAACATCCGTAACGGAGCCATCTACTACTGGGAGCGAGGTTCAGTTACCGCCCCATCCACTGCACTGGGGACTCCGGCTGTTCTTTTGTCTTCTCTTACAGGGGCAAACTCAGTTCCTAATAAGGCCATGCAGATCTTAGTCTCTCAGAACGATAAACATCTTCTGGCTTTGGGATGTCAGCCTTTTGGGGGGTTAAGTACAGACTTTGATCCTCTCTTAATCCGCTGGGCCAATCAGGATGAACCTCAGGTATGGAACCCAACCAATCAAAACTCGGCTGGATTTATTCGTGTATCCCGTGGTTCACAGATCGTCCGTGGGCTGGCAACTCGTCAGGAAATCTTAGTCTGGACCAACTCAAGCCTGTATTCTCTTCAATACACCGGCACGACAGACGTTTTTGCCCTTCAAGAGCTAGGTGACAATATCTCAATCATCGGCCCCCGGGCGGTCGCCACGGCTAATAACGTCACCTACTGGATGGGGCAGGATAAGTTCTATGTCTACAACGGTCAGATTCAAACACTCCCAACCACACTGAGGCAACATGTATTCCAAAATCTCAACTTTAATCAGGCGGATCAGATTATTTCTGGGACTAACGAAGGCTTCACCGAAATCTGGTGGTTCTATCCAAGTGCGTCCTCCAACTGGAACGACCGGTACGTAATCTTCAACCACCTAGAAAACGCTTGGTACTACGGTACGATTGTCCGTACAGCATGGCTTGATACAGCGCTTCGTGGAAACCCCATCGGAGCTTCTACACTTCAAAATGCGGAAACAGGATACCTCTATGAACACGAAGTTGGTGTAAACGACGACACCTCGGCAATGGATTCTTATATTCAGTCTTCAGATTTTGACCTTGGGGACGGGGAGCAGTTTATGCTAACCCGCCGGATGCTGCCTGATATTAACTTTAGTAACTCCACTGCGGCGGCGCCAGAAGTTACACTAACCATAAAACCCAAAAGGTTCCCGGGAACAGCTTACACCAACGACGCAACAGACTCCCAGCCCGTCATTGAGACCTCAGTAGATCAGTACACAAGTCAGGTCTTTGTCCGTGCTAGAGGAAGACAGATGGCGTTTAAAATCGCATCTGATGATTTAGGGGTTCAGTGGCAGCTGGGTTCGGTTCGACTGGATGCGCGTCTGGATGGCAGAAGATAAATGGCCTTCACAGGGTTCCGTGCGCCTGCACTCCCGATCCCGGGTATGGGTTATGACCAGCGGCAACAGGCTGAACTCATCCGTGCGCTCCGACTCTACTTTAACATCCTTGACTCTCAGACCCCCCAGCAGGCACAGTCTTACACGGCAAGTCAATTTATCGGGGGAGGTTTTTCAGGAAGCTCTATAAACGGCGGTACGGTCTCAGGGTTTGGAAACGGGCTGGAGATGCCCTACGCCATGTTGATGTCAAATCAGGACCAGACCAACGCAGGGACAACCTCTGAGAATCTAATCACCTACAATCAGATCGTTACCAGTCAAGGCATCTCAGTAGAAGACAACAGTAAGATCAGGTTCGCATACCCGGGAGAATACCTAGTAACCTTCACCCTTCAGGTCACAAACGAAAACAACCAGATCAAAGAGTTTGAGGTCTGGGCAAAGAGTAATGGAACCAATTACCCACTCAGTAACACCCGATTCGATGTCCCGGCAAAGAAAGGTGTATCCAGTCTAGGGCATGTAGTCCCCGCTATCACAGGTATATTTAGCGTTAACGAAGACGATTATCTAGAAATCGCTTGGTGGGGGGAGTCAACAGATGTCTACCTGCAACATTATGCGGCGGGGACAAGCCCTACCAGACCGGAGATCCCATCGGTTATTCTTACAGTTAACTTTGTCGGGGCCTTGCCGAAGAGATTCTTTGTATCACTGCCTGATAGGTTGTCTATTTCCGGCGCTGCGCCTACAATTAGGATTACTGTACCCCCCTCTGCCAGCACCTTATCCATTGTCGGGTCGGCTCCGACTGTCACTATAGCGTAGGTTAAATATGGCTAGAAACCTTGCAGGTATGTTGCCCAGAGGATGGGATAACTACTCACCATCAGAAAAGATTAGCTGGTTTAACTCTGTTGGCGCTACTGTCAAGGAGTTAACTGACGCTGGGGTTCCGCAAAAGGACATCAACTACATGTTGGACAACGGGTTTAACCCCGGAGGAACAGCAGAAGACACAACTGTTGATGCTCACATCGCAGAGATTTACCGGACATACTTGGGTCGGGAGGCAGATCTTGAGGGCGGTAACTTTTATGAGCGTCAGTTCGGTTCTTCGGTTGAGCCGGATGAGCTTCGCCGTTTCCTAGAAGGTGCTAAAAGCGCTGGAGAGTCTCTCACCGCAGCTGGAAATACGTTCCTGTCTGGTGGTTTAGACGCTGAGGCTGCAAGGATTGCAGAAGAAGCCAGATTGGCGGACGAGGCGGCAAAACAAGTAACGCAAGACCCCACCGTCGATCAAACAAGGCAGGCGGTAGCAGCAGATCCAACATCACAAGAAACCAGACCGGATCGGCAAGAAAAGAAAGCGGTTGAGTTTCAAGATACATACAAGCTTCAGCAGCAGATTGCTGCCAAGTACGGACGCATTGATAGTAGCAATATTAACGAAGCGATTAAGTTCTTTGGGGACGCTGGTGTTAGCCTTGAAAACTTTGTTAAGGCAATCGGCGGTGAGGTTAAGACAAACGCAGACGGAACCAAGTCTGTTTCTTACACCCCGGGTGTTGCATTAACACAAGATCAGATATACAGAGATCAGATTGCACAGATTTACCAAGAAGAGCTTGATCGTGCCCCAGATACAGAAGGTTTAAACGCCTATATTAAAAAACTTGGTACCGGCGCAACGCTAGATTCCATTCGGGCAGAGATCGATGCATCCGCCGAAGGTGAGAAGTTTGACCAAAAAGTTTTAAACGCTGTTGCAAGTAAGCACGGTCGAGTTACGCAAGATAACTTTGATGCCATTGTTAAAGATCTGGAGAAGTCAGGTTTTGATACCTACCAGATTGCAGATGCTATTGGTGCGCAGTTTAAAACAGACAGCGCAGGCAACAGGACATTCTCATATACTCCGGGCGCAGCGCTTACCGAAAGACAGCGGCAAGAAGACTTGCTCATCCCCCTTTACAAACAGGAGTTTGGCAGAACGCCAGACAAAGCGGGGATGGATTTTTATATCGATCAGCTTGCTAAGGGCAAAACGATTGACCAGATCCAGAAGGAGATGGACGCATCTAGCGAGGGTGAGGCATACGATACCAAGCTAAACAAAACCATCTCGGACAAGTACGGCGCCATCACCGGTGATAATTTAAACACCATCATTACTGACTTGCAAAAGCAGGGATATTCGTTTGAGCAGGTTGCTGATGCTATCGGTGGAACCATTACAAAGAACGCGCAGGGTCAGTCAGTTCTTTCTTATACCCCTCCTGCTGCAGCGCCAAAAAAATTTACAAACGATGAGATTCAAAAGCTCATCACCGATCAGTTTGGCTCTGTTACACCAGAAAACTTCCAGCAGGTTGTTAATGCAGTTGTAGGCGCTGGGGTCCCCGTAGATCAGTTTGCTAATGTTATTGGCGCAACTATCGGGACTAATGATAAAGGCGACACGACGCTGTCTTTGCCGCCCCCTCCGGCGCAAGAAACTAAACCACTGTCGCTGGTTGATCAGCTCAAGGCCCAACAGCAAGTCACGGGTATTACTCACCAAGCATCATTTAGTAAAGACCAAGACGCCATTATTAAAGACATGGCGGAAAAGCTTGGCAAGTATGGTGTTCAGAGTCTAGAAGATCTCAAGCCAATTACTGATGAAGTTGAATATCAGCTACAGGAACGAGAAGAATCTCCCGGCACATTTAACCTTATGCGTATGGGTGTAGGCTCAGACGGTGAAATGCAGCTTCAGTATGCCGGACGTACCGCTACACCAGACGAGATTAATCAACTTAGAACCAAGGGCACCATTACCGAGAATGTCGGCGTTTTAAACGCACGGACCGGAAAAGAGATTCCAGTCAACGAACTGAACAACGCCAAAGGATCTGGCTTTACATACTACAAGATCGAGTTCTCGCCTGATGGCGTCGCCGTCCCATACGGATATAAAGAAGCTACCGGCGCTGGTGCGCTGGGTGATGCGATTAAATCGATTGTTTCGATTCCGCCTGTTGCTGCTGCGCTAGCCGCTGTTACGGCGGGAATAATTGGGCCGGAAGGTTTAAAGCTTGTTTCTACTGCACCTACAGCCGCTGCTATTTCTGCTGGTACCGTTGGTTACGCAGGTACTGGTCGTTTGGATAGAGCAGGCCAAGCGGCAGCAACTGCGTTTGCTGTGACGTATGCGATGCAAGCCGCCGGTTTAGATTTAAAAGGAGACGAAAAGGCTCGGGTTGATGCCTTTAAAGGCGTTAAGGGTTATGATTCTCTAACTAGGACCGTAGATCTCGGTAATGGATTAACTTATGATCCAGTATTAAATACAATCAACGATGCCAATCTCGGGACAATTACAGATGTAAGCAACGGAGAAGTTAATTTTAAGGGCGTTGATGGAGTTACTTACGACTCTTTAGATAATATATATAAGATTAGAAACCCAGATGGGTCAATAACAAACATTGATGCCGCTACCGGACAACAAACTACCACAGCAAAAACAACCGGTGGGTTTGGAGATGCTGTTGTAACTAAAGAGCCTGCAACATTAGAAGAGCTTAATAGAATCATATTTGGTGACGAGTTTGTTGGAACAAATGTCGGGGAAGGAGCTGCTTCGACCACAATTCCGAGCGGGCAGACAGGGCAAACCGTTACTGTTACAGGCGCCAGAGGTACGCCAACTTCAGTCGGGGCGGGGGCAGCACAAGTATTTCCCGTTACTACCGGCGCTGGAATCACATCTATTCCGCTTGCTCCTGCGGGACAGAACCAAGTTGAAGTTACTGCGCCTAAACCGGGAGCTACTAGTGCTGCTGGAGCTGGAGCAGGAACTGCAGCAACTGGATCTACCACGGCTCAAGTTGAGGTTACTAAAGCCAAACCGGGAGATACTGGATCTACCGGCGCAGGTGCTGGAGGTGGGCTATCGGGATACACCTATGAATACAACCCAACCACTGGGCGTATTGACACTGTTAAAATTACAGGAACCAAAGGAGATACTGGATCTGCCGGTGCATCTTTAGGTGGTGGAACCACAACCACCAAGCCCGGACCTTTAACTCAGGCACTTAATAGACTTACTACAGATCCAAAATCCTTGACTGCTGATGATATTAAGACGTTAGTTGGCGCGGGGTTTCTTTTGACCTCACTAATCCCAGCTGATACGCCAGACATTCCAACAGAAACAATTGATATTGGGGCCATTCAAAATATCCGGGATACATATTTTAAACCGGCAACGACTACAACCATTACTGGAGCCGGTACAGTTGGAACTGGGGTTACGGCTGGGCAGTCTGTTTATTCTGGGCTTGGTATTGGAACAGGCGCCCCAACTACTACACAACCTACTACGCCAACTACAGGTATTGGATCTCTGCCTGTCCCAACTTATAAACCGCCACCACTACTTGGAGGTCCTGCCCCCGGCGCATCTCGTATTACACCGCCCGTATTAACAGCAGACCCGACATTTACTCAGGCTGATTTTGATACGGCAGCAAAAGATATTGCTAGACAACAAGCGGCTTTACCTCCGATTACACAACTTGCTCCGACCTCCCCTTTTGAATTAGGTTTAGTAAAGGGAACCACAGTTGCTAAACGGGCGGGTGGTATTGTTGCACTGCGTGGTGGCGGTATTCCAATGTTCCAAATGGGTGGTCCAATCGCTTTTGCTTACGGAGGAATGACTGGACCAATTAATCAGCCACGCATGTTATCTGGCGGGGGGGATGGTATGAGTGACAGTATTCCGGCTACAATAGAAGGAACTCAACCCGCTCGTTTAGCCGATGGAGAATTTGTGGTACCGGCAGACGTCGTAGCAGATATTGGTAACGGCTCCAGTAAAGCAGGCGCTAAACAGCTTTACGCAATGATGGATAGGGTTCGGCAGGCACGACACGGCACAACCAAACAGCCGCCGGAAGTTAACATGAAGAAAGTGCTACCAGTTTAAGGAAATACCATGGCAGAAGTCTCAACCCAGAATATAACCGCAGGCATTGCGCCAGAGCTAAGACCATTTTTTATCGGGGGTGTGGGTACTCCGGGATTGCTGCCCAGAGCGGAATCTGAGTCTCTTAGGGGGTATCAGGCTACATATCAGCCTCTGGCTCAAGCCGGTCTAATGGGCGCTGGTCGGGTTGCCCCGATTACAGGCACAATGCTTGAAACTGCCCAGCGAGGGCTTGGCGCACTGGGTCCGGCTACTGGGTTTGGTGAAGGCGCTCAACAACTGGGCATGGCGAGTCAGGTATTTCAGAACCTCTCAGGCGTTCAAGCTCCCACGGTTCAGGCCGGTCCGCTTACGCAGTTCCAGATGGAGGCGCCAGAGACTTTTGGTACCGCCCAAGCGACCACATACATGTCGCCCTATCAGCAAGCGGTTACTAATATTGCCAAACAAAAAGCAATTGACGATGCTAAAGCTGCTCAGTTAAGTGCAAACCTTGCTGCCCCCCGCCAAGGTACATATGGTGGAGCACGTCAAGCTTTGTTGCAGAGCGGACGAGAAGCTAATCTACAGACAACCTTAGCAAACTTACAGGCGCAGGGACAACAGGAGGCGTTTCTAAATGCTCAAGCACAGTTTGAAAGAGATCGTGCAGCCCGGGCACAAGCTGCTCAACAGAATCTGGCAGCGGCTCTCGGAGTTCAGCAGCTCGGCGCTCAACAGGGTATGCAGGCTCAAACAGCAAATCAGGCAGCAGCTCTCCAAGCTGCTCAACAAAGACAAGCAGCAGCACAAGGACTTGCAGGGTTAGGTTCTGCTTATGGCGCTCTAGGTACTCAGCAGCAGGCAACAGACTTAAGCAGGCTCGGCGCCCAGACAGAGTTTGGTCGTTTACAGCAACAGATCGGGCAGCAAGGTCTCACCGCTCGGTACGAAGATGCTATGCGTGAAGCTCAGTTCCCACAACAACAGCTTAGTTTTTACTCAAACATTTTGCGTGGAACACCGACCTCCACAAGCCAAGTATCACAACAGACTCCATCTCCAAGTTTTTTGAGTCAACTAGGAGCTGCGGGTCTAACATATCTTGGTCTTGCTAAGATGGGCATACTTTAATCAGGAACCAATATGCGTAATCCAGCAGAAGAATATGATCTTGCAAGAAGGCTTCCTATCCCTGAATTAGTAAAGGTTATGCAGGGGCAGAGTGATGCTGTAAGTCTTGCTGTTGCTCATGCCGCCTTAAAAGAGAAGACTGACGCTCAGAAAGCCCAACAAGGTATTGCTGCATCTCAAACTGCGATGATGCCTAAAGTCAATGAGAAAGATATTCAAGAGGCGCTGGGCATTGGAAGTCTTCCTATCAGGGCACAAGAAGGTTTATTTGTTTCCCCTTACGGTAGATTTGGATTGGATGATGAAACCGAAGAAGAGAAGCGTCGCAGGGAAGAACAGGAAGAGTTAAGGAAAAGATTCCCTGAACAATTTAAAGAGCTTGAGAAATATAGACCCAATCTTCTCCAGCGCATGATTGGGTTCTCTGGTCAAGAGACCCTAATACCCCGTCTAAAAGCTCTTGGTTACACCGATCAGCAAATTGAAGAGATGCCGGTTGAACAAAAACGTTTTGTTGTTGAACGCAGCGGGATTGCCGGAACAGCACCAATAGAGCCTAAAAAAGAAATTAAAGTTACCCGCCCCGGTGAAGCGGCTCCTTCTGCGCCTGCTGCACCCGCTGCTGCACCCGCTGCAGCATCCGCTGCTCGTCAAGGTATCGGCTCCATTAAAATGGTTGAAGATATACTGAAAAAAGAAGCGCCAGCGTTTGATATGAAAAAGGCGATTACCGATCTTGGTGAACAGCTTCCAGATACCGCATCTAAAAAGATCGAAGAGATGATCAAGAGGCGGGAAGAGAGCCTGAAAGGCAAGGCGGAAGAGAACAAGGGTATGGCTCTTCTTGAAGCCGGTCTCGCTGGTCTTGCCGCCGGAGATGTTAAGAAGGGACTGATGTATGGCCTGCGGGCCTATAAAGAAGGTTTAAACGACATCCGCAAAGCAGAAGACTTCATTGAGTCCGCCCGTATCGATATGGCAAAAGCCAAGGACGCAAGAGATCAAGGTCTTTTCAATCTTGCCAGCAAGCTGAAAGCAGACGCTGACGACAAGCTCTTCAAAGGTCAGCAGCTTGCGATGCAAGGTGCTGATGTTGTGTCTAAATCTGAGTACTACGCTGGTATTACACAGCAAAGAGGAAGCAAGTCTCCAGATACAACTCCCAGCCCATCTGAACAAAAAGCCGCCGAAGATCTTGCAAAAGAAAAACTTAGAGCAAGGATTGTTGGGGGGACATTGCAGCCTGATTCGCCAGAATATTTTGTCGAATTGGAGCGTTTAAAACAACAAATTCTTGCACAAAGCGGCAAGTCTTATTTGCCAATAAGCTCTGGGGGTGTATCATCTGGTGGACCGTTAGCCACCTACACACGGTAACAATATGCCATACAGATTAGATCTGCCTAAAGGCGGATACATACTTGTAGATGATGACATCCCCCGTGAAGAGGCTTTAGAGAAAGCCGCTAAAGATTTCCCAGACCGATTCCCCGGCATAGGGGAGCAGATTCTAAGGGCGCCACTGGAGATAGCCAAAGGCGTCGGCATGGGGGCCGTTCAAACAGTTGGTGGTATTACCGCCCTTCCATACGCCGGTGCAAGAGCCTTGGTTCCATCCTTAACCCCGTATGAAGAAACTGGGGTTGGAAAAGCGATTGCTTCTGCAGAAGAATCATTGGCGCCCGGGTATGGAACTTTGGCCCAAATATCAGGTGGTATTGGTCAAGTAGGTAGCATGCTTGGCCCACAAGCATTGTTGCGTGGTGTTGGCGGAGCAGGAAGACTTGCAACCGGCATAGCACCAAGAGCAGCAGCTCCAGTGGGTATCGCTCAAGCCGGTGGAGTGGGGGCAGAGCAAGCCCGTTTAATGGCTTTAGAAGCCAAACAAGAGGGCGTTGAAGTCTCTCCGGGACAAGAGTTTGCGGCGTTACTCGGTGGAGCCGGAATCGGTCAGCTAGAGCTTTTTCCTGTTGAAAGATTATTAAGAGGTCTTCCCGGCAACTTAGACGAGCCGTTTAAATACAACATCATTAATCTTCTTAAGCGTGGGGCTACCCAAGGTGGAACAGAGGGCGCCCAAGAGGTTGCCTCGGGTCTCCTCCAAGAACTGTCAGCCAAAGGAATCTACAACCCTAACCTTGAGGTTGGGGAGTCCATGTATGATGACTTCACAATGGGTGCTGGAGTTGGTTCTATCGCCCAGCTTGGTCTTGATGTACTCTTTCGCAAAGACATCAAGGGAAGATATGCACAAAGAGAACGTCAAAAACGTGAAGAAGAGGTGCAACGCAAGACCGATGAACTTCTCAAGCAAGAGCGTGAGCAGATTGAGAAGACAAAGGGTGAGCTTGGAATTGAAACACCGGTCGATCCGGAGACAGGCAAACCAATATTGGCGCTTCCCGCGCCTGCCCCACCGATGGTTAAGGAGGAGGGACCAGACCCGATTCTCAATCCTCTGGGATTCTTCTCCGCAAACGACCTAAGACCGGAAGCTGTAGCGGAAATCAACAAGGTTAGGGAGTCTCTGGGTCAAGCCAAGCTTACTCAGTTCTCAATCGAAGATATTGTTGATGCGCTCGGAGATGTTGGTGTAACAA
>OGWJ01000036.1_pt1 | contig 18001 bp, 29 predicted proteins | sample 1575991 | NCBI WGS metagenome assembly OGWJ01 (sample SAMN07581533, study PRJEB24739) | freshwater metagenome | place: Singapore | collected 2015-01 | reverse complement strand
GTTTCCCAGTCACGATACACGTTTGAGCCTTCCAAAACAGAATTTCCTGCATTAGTCAAAAACATGAGAGGATTACCGGCATGCCACATCAACAAAGCAATCTGGGAAGGCGATGGCTTCACAAATCAACTGGATGTTTATGCCTACTCGGGAGAGACTGTTGAAACTATGAAGTTCAAAACATTTCGTGAACTTTATGCAATCGATAGAATCGACTTCCTCAAGACCGACTGTGAAGGCGGAGAATACTACATATTCAACGAGGAAAACATCGATTTCTTGGTTGAAAACGTAGGCGTTATTGTCGGAGAGTGGCATTTAGATACTCCGGAAAGAAAAGAAATGTTCAGGAGATTCAGAGACTTGTATCTTCCCAGATTCAAAAACTTTTATGTATATTCAGTAGATGGCTCAGACATTAAGTGGGACTTTTACAACGAACACTTCTTGCAGTACTACAATCAAGTAATAATTCACATAGACAATTGCAAATAAGATGAGTGACATATTCAGAATATCAAGAATCGATTCAGACGTTCACTTTACAATAATCAAGCCAGGTAAACATTTGTATAAAGTAAGTCTTCACGAAAAGGAAAGCAAACTTCCAATACATGTGGTCAGAGACTGGGAGCTTACAGAAGGATGCACTTTTTTTATTGGTCATAGCAATAATTCCAAACCAATTTCTAAAAAAGTAACCTTAAAAGTAACTTTAAGTGGTACACGAAGAACATCCGACGTGAAAACAAAGGTAAAGACCTCACCGACGAAGAATTCGTCGGCCAACTTGCCAACTGGATGGAAAACAATCCTGGGTGCGTGGACATCAAATGCAACGAGTGAATAAAATGGAATAATGATTCCCAAAATTAGAACGAGATATGAAAATAATCATAACCGGCATTGCAGGATTAATTGGAAGTAGATTAGCAGATTGGATCTTAGACAACATTCCGAGCGCAGAAATAATCGGGATTGACGATCTAAGTGGCGGTTATGTTGAGAACATCAACTCTAAAGTAAAATTCGTAGAAATCAACTTAATTGATCAGCTTACGCTTGCGCAAACATTTGAAAAATACAAACCCGATTATGTTTTTCACTTAGCAGCGTATGCAGCAGAAGGGTTATCGCCGTTCATCAGAACATACAACTACGATAACAACTTAAAGTCGACCGCAGCAATCGTCAATGAATGTATCAAACATGATGTCAAAAGACTTGTGTTTACCTCAAGTCTTGCTGTCTATGGTCATGGATACGGTGGCGTTTTCGATGAAGGCTGGGAGCCTGTTAAGGCTGAAGACCATCCTGAGATTTCTGGTTATTTAGATAATGACAACCAGCGTTTCAAGGACAACATTGTTGTTGGTGGTTTGATGCTTTGCAAAACCCCAACGGAGTTCGTTGAGCAACGCAATGACTTTTATCATAAGCAGGCTGATGCTCAAATGCGTTCTGTTGACAACAACTTTATGCGCGAGAACGATCCACGTATGCCTCTGTTTGCAGAGCGTAAATCGTCGGTGACATTCGGACGCGGCAATCAACAATCTAAGGAGTAATTCCAAATGGCTTACCCGACTATTTCAGGCCCATACGGTCTGCGTCCGATCAATTTGATCGGCGGTCAGGTATTTGCCGGAGCCACTCGCCAGCGCCGGATTTATTCATCCAGCGCAAGCTCAATTGGCTTTGGTGATCCTGTGAAGTTTGACAGCAACGGTTGCGTTGTTGTTTGTACAGAAACGACTGCGGCCCCGACCACTGGTTTTGCCGGTGTGTTTATGGGTTGTACGTTTGTTTCTTCTGTGACGGGCCAACCCACATTCTCGCAAGCTTGGATTGCTAATACGTCAGTGGCAAGCAACACCAATATCATTGCGTATATCTGCGAAGATCCGGATCAGTTGTTTCAGGTCTGCGGCGTAAGTGCAACGACGGTTGTTTCAACAACCTCTGGTTTCACCTATACCGATGTTGGTTTAAACGTGTCCATGGTGGCAAACACTTTGAATACGACAACTCGTGATTCGCGTTATGCAGTAGATATTGCTTCAGGCGCAGTAACAGCAACTTTACCGTTGCGTGTTGTTGATGTTGTCCCCGATACAGCATTTACCTATAGCGGTACGGTGTACTACCCAGAAGTGATTGTGAAATTCAACGCGCCACACGCAATTTCAACCTCCACGTCAACAAGTTCAGGCGGTATTACCACGACAACCACGACAACCACGGTTCTTACGGGCGGTCATGCCTATAACAACCCAGTTGGACTGTAAGGGGAATATAAATGGCTATTTCACGCGCACAACTACTGAAAGAGCTGCTCCCCGGCCTGAATGCATTGTTCGGCCTGGAGTATGCACGTTATGGTGAAGAGCACAAAGAGATCTACGAAACGGAGACCTCTGAGCGCTCATTTGAAGAGGAAACCAAGCTGTCTGGATTCTCCGCCGCTCCGGTGAAGAACGAAGGCTCTGCGATTGCTTATGACAACGCGCAGGAAGCTTGGACGGCTCGCTACACCCATGAGACCATTGCTATGGGCTTTTCAATCACGGAAGAAGCGATTGAAGATAACCTGTACGATAGTCTCAGCTCACGGTATACCAAGGCACTGGCACGCGCCATGTCCTATACCAAGCAAGTAAAAGCGGCGGCTGTATTGAATAACGGGTTTGCCGCTACTGTGACTTATGGTGATGGTCAGCCCTTGTTCTCAACAGCACATCCTCTTGTATCAGGTGGCACTAACAGCAACACACCATCCACTCAGGCTGACTTGAATGAAACGTCGTTGGAAAACGCCGTGATTCAAATTGCAGCATGGACGGATGAACGTGGTCTGTTGATTGCAGCTCGTCCTCGTAAACTGATTGTTCCCTCCAATCTTCAGTTTGTTGCAACCCGTCTGTTGGAAACCGAACTCCGTGTCAGTACCAACAATAACGACATCAACGCCCTGAAGAACAACGGTTCAATCCCCGAGGGTTACACCATCAACCACTTCTTGACTGACACGAACGGCTGGTTCCTCTGCACAGACGTTCCCAACGGCTTGAAGCACTTTGTGCGGACACCGATGCAGACTGGAATGGACGGTGACTTTGACACGGGAAATGTAAGATATAAAGCGAGAGAGCGTTATTCCTTTGGAGTGAGCGATCCGTTGGGCATTTTTGGTAGTCAGGGCGCATAGTTACAAGCGTTTTGCTACATCAAGAGGGGGCTTGACGGCCCCCTTTTGTTTGTCCGATAATTCACTGTGTCAAACACAGGAGAAGACATGGACACTACAAACCTACCAAAAACACGCCAAGAGGCTATGTCAACTGGCGCCAAGTATTACTTCACAGGCGAGCCCTGCAAGCATGGTCACATAGCACCGCGCAAGACTAAAGGCTCATGCGTTGACTGCTTAAAGGTTGAATGGGAGAAGGCAAATGAAACGCGAGCCGAATACTTCCGCGAATACAACAAATCAGACGCCGGCCAGAAAGCTAAGCGCAAGTACTACGAAGCCAACAAAGATGCCGTAATTGCCAAAGCTGCAAACAGGTCAACAGAAGAAAGGCGCAAGGCAAGAAACAAACATAAAAAATCCAACCCAGCGTTATACAAAGAATTGGTAAATATGCGTAGGCGTAGGTTTAGGCAAGCCACACCTAAATGGCTCACTGAAAAAGATCGCATGGAGATACGTTTGAAATACCGATTAGCCTTAGAAATGACCAAAGCAACTGGAGTTAAATACGCAGTAGATCACGAAATACCATTGTTTGGTGAAAATGTTTGCGGCTTACATGTGCCATGGAATCTACGCGTGATGACGCAAGAGGAAAACCTGCGTAAATCCAATAAGCTTATTGACACACCCCAAATAACTTGATATAAACCATTTATCTGGGAAACCCAGCTTGCTAAACTGTCCCAGCAGACGATGCACCGATTAGCAAGCGACTTGTGCATAAGGAATTATCATGGCAATTACGACCTTTGACGGTCCAATCCGCTCACTGGGCGGCATTTATCAACAAGGCCCGTCCACCATTGTAGAAATCACAGCAAGCACGACATTAGACCCCGTAGCTCATGGCGGCAGGATTATTTCTGTTGGCGGCACATTGGCTTCTAACGTGGTTCTTACGCTTCCTACAATCAATACTTCGGCTAATTCACCATCATCTGGTCCGGGTAATGATCCTAATACATCAAATAACGAAGGTGTTGTTTACACCATCTGGGTTCCAACCACAATTGCAACCTCTGCATTGAAAATTGGAACTGATGGCACGGATCGTTATGTTGGGTCTATTCTGAGCGTGGATACAGACTCGTCTGGCGCCATGGCAGGATTTACTGCTGGTGCAAATGATGACTTTATCAACATGAACGGCAGCACGACAGGTGGAGTAGCTGGATCATGGGTGCAAATCATTGCGATTGCGGCACTGAAATACATGGTGACCGGCGTAATTAATTGCACAAGTTCTCCTGCCACACCATTTGCAACGTCTTAATAGGGGCGCATCATGGGGATGCAAACCGATGTCCTATCGGCTCACGCGTCTGCGTCTGGGGTTGTTGTTAATTACCGTACTCGCTTAAAGGGTGCGGTAATTTCAGCAAATACGACCCCGGCAGCAAGAAACGTAATTTTTGCCAACAACACAACGCAGACAGGCACTTACGGTCGTACAACCACAGTAGTAACGGTAACAATTACCAACCACGGTTTAGCTACGGGCGACCGTGTATGGTTGGTTTTTAGCGCAGGGACTGGTGGTACTGCTACGACAAATGTTTACTCAGTGACTGTAAGTAACGCCAATACATTTACCGTGACAGATTCTGCTAGTGGATCAATTAGCGGAAGCCCTGCCGTGACGATGTATGCAGATATTCTTATGGAAGTCGATGCGTATAATCAGACTACGTATAATGTTATTGTTCCGGGTGAAGGAATCGTAGCAACTTTAGGCATTTATGTTGGCCTCGTGGCAAATATAACGGCAACGGTGTTTTATGGCTAAGACCCCAGCTTGGCAGCGCAAAGAAGGTAAAAACCCCAGCGGCGGTTTAAACGCCAAGGGCAGAGCTTCTTATAATGCAGCAAATCCCGGTAAGCCGGGACTTAAAGCCCCGCAACCTGAAGGCGGGTCTCGTAAAAAATCATTTTGTGCCAGAATGACAGGCATGAAAAAGAAACTTACGAGTGCAAAAACGGCTAATGATCCAAACAGCCGGATTAATAAATCCTTGCGTGCATGGAAGTGTTAAATGGACCCGATGATCCTTTGGAATCTTATTACCTCTGTCTTGGTAGGGCTTGTCATGTTTATGCTCAAAAATTCCCACGATGAGCTGCAACGTCTACAAGTCTTACTTAATAAAACCCGAGAGGAAATAGCCCGTGATCACATTACTCGCGCAGAAGTGCGCCAAGACCTTGAAAAAATTATGGAACGCTTCGATGCTGGCTTTGAGCGGCTTGAAGCAAAAATTGACCAGTTGGCTAAGAAGGGATAATCATGCCAGCGGTCAGTGATAAACAAGAGAAGTTTATGCAAGCTGTGGCCCATAATCCAAAGTTTGCTAAAAAAGTAGGTGTCCCTCAATCTGTTGGTAAGGAGTTTACTGGTATGAAAAAGATGGCAATGGGCGGCATGATGCCCACAAAAATGGGTGCTGTTAAAACTGCTGCTCCCAGTCGTGACGGTGTTGCTTCCAAGGGTAAAACCAAAGGAATGCAAGTCAAAATGGCTGGCAGCGGTATGAAAAAAGGCGGCATGGCTAAAAAGAAAATGATGAGCGGCGGTAGGGCTTGCTAAGATGAGGCAGTCTTTAGCAGATAGATTTTGGGCAAAAGTTAAAAAAGGTTTGCCTGAAGATTGTTGGGAATGGCAGGCTGGGACTAATAGCAAAGGGTACGGTTGGATGTATACCGAACATGGTTCCAGACCTTCTCATCGTGTGTCTGCTCTATTACACGATCTTATTGAGTCTATACATAGTACGTTGCATGTACTTCATACATGCGATAATCCAAAATGCTGTAATCCAAAACATTTATTTACAGGTACAAACGCAGATAATGTTGCAGATAGAACAGCAAAAGGTCGAACCAAAACTCCCCTTCAGTATGGGGCTTTGAACAGTATGAGTAAACTTACAATTGAACAAGTTAGACAGATTAGAGGACTTTATTTTGCTTCTCGATTTAGTCAGTCTCAACTTGCTAAAAAGTATGGGATACGGCAGAGCCACGTAAGCAGGTTGGTTAATGGTCTTCGATGGGGAGAAATGCTTTGATGTCTTCTCGCGGGATGGGGGCAATATCGCCCTCAAAGATGCCGTCTGCAAAAAGGAAGCCTCGGCGGGATGATACTGATTTCGATCAGTATGCTGAAGGCGGTAAAGTTAATGCAGCGGGTAATTACACCAAGCCTGAGTTACGGAAACGCATCGTAGCTCAGGTTAAAGCTGCTGCAACGCAAGGCACGGGCGCAGGGCAGTGGTCCGCGAGGAAGGCACAGCTCGTAGCTAAGAAATATAAGGCTGCTGGTGGTGGTTACCGTGATTAACTTTATTCAAAAGCAGCTTGACGCATCTGAACGACTATTTAATATGATGGTCGAAGATAATAAGCAAAGAACCCAAAGCTTACAGATGTGGGTTGATATGAATGAAAGCTTTCAAAAGAAGCTTGCCGAACGCGACGCAGAAATTGAAAGGCTTAAAGCAAAACTATCTCAATATGAGGTAGGTGAAAAACTTTAACTGAGGTGTATGATGCCAAAGGATTTTCCTGATTTAAACGACGATGGCAAAGTAACCCGTGCGGATGTTCTTAAAGGTCGCGGGGTTCCCGGATTTAAAGGTGGCAAATGGATTCAAGAAGCAATTAAAAAACCGGGAGCCTTAAAAAAATCTTTGGGTGTTAAAGCTGGGGAAAAAATCCCCGCAGGTAAATTAGCCAAAGCAGCAAAAGCCCCCGGTAAAATGGGTCAGCGAGCAAGGCTTGCACAAACCCTAAAGAAGATGAAGTGAAAGCCCCGCAGCAATCGTTAAAAAACTGGGGAGACCAGAAATGGCGAACCAAGAGTGGTAAACCGTCTAGTAAGACTGGTGAGCGGTATCTCCCGTCGGCGGCAATTAATGCACTTAGCCCAGCGGAATATGCAGCAACCACAAGAGCAAAGCGAGCAGGTAAGAAAGCAGGTAAACAATTTGTGGCGCAGCCCAAAGGAATTGCTGCAAAGACTGCGAGATTTAGATGACCACTAGCGGCTCAACCGACTTCAACCTAGAATTTACCGACATCGCTGAAGAGGCGTTTGAACGGGCTGGGCGAGAGATGCGTTCGGGCTATGACCTGCGTACAGCGCGTAGGTCTATGAACCTCTTGACGATTGAGTGGGCCAATCGTGGCATCAATATGTGGACTATTGAGCAAGGCTCAATAAATTTGGTGCAAGGCACTGCTACATACAACTTGCCTGACGACACCATTGACCTGCTTGAGCACGTTTTAAGAACGGGAGCTGGAAATTCTTCAACGCAAGCTGACCTCACACTTACCCGGATTAGTGTCTCCACCTACGCCACAATCCCAAACAAACTTTCTCAAGCAAGACCGATACAGATTTACATCAGCCGCAACTCCGGTGCTACATACCCCGCAACCAGCAATTACTCCCCCGGCGCACAAGCAAACCCACAAATTACAGTTTGGCCTGTCCCTGACCAAGGTACCCAAGGCTCTCCGTATTACCAAGTAATTTACTGGCGTATGCGCCGCATTCAAAATGCGGGAGATGGTATTCAAACCCCTGATATGCCGTTTAGGTTTCTTCCCTGTATTACAGCAGGGTTGGCTTATTACATCGCTCAAAAGATTCCTGAAGGCACACCTCGTATTGACATGTTAAAAGCTGCTTATGAAGAGCAGTGGACGTATGCTGCTGGTGAAGATCGTGAAAAGGCGGCTGTACGTTTTGTTCCTCGCCGTATGTATTTGGGGAACACTGGGAGCTTCTGATGCCCAATCAGTTTGCTTCAGGTAAATATGCAATCGCTCAGTGCGATAGATGTAACTTTAGGTATAAACTAAAGCAGTTAAAATCTCTTGTCATTAAGACTAAAAACGTTAATATTTTAGTCTGCCCTGAGTGCTGGGAACCCGATCAGCCGCAGCTTCAACTTGGTATGTACCCTGTATATGATCCACAGGCTATTCGTAATCCTCGTGTTGATTCAAATTCCTACAGACAAGCAGGCATAAATGGGCTTCGTGTTGAGCCAGTAAACGATGATTCTAGCCAAGATGAGCTTGGTACGATTACAATGGGAAGTCGTATTATTCAATGGGGTTGGAATCCTGTTGGTGGGGCAAGATGGTTTGATGCTGCACTGACCCCAAATGATTTAGTCGGTGTAGGTTCTGTTAATTCAGTCACAGTTTCTTAGGAGTTTATGATGGACAAAGCAGATCTTAAACAAGATAAAAAAATGATTGCTAGTGCAGTGCACAAGCATGAACGCGCTAAACACAAAGGCCAACCCATGACCAAGCTTAAAAAAGGCGGTCCGACGTCTGAAATGATGAAGACTATGGGGCGTAATATGGCACGGGTGCGTAATCAAGGGAGCAGATAATGGCTTCATACAGCATGAAAAAAGGCGGTAAAGAAGTTGGCCCTGCGTCAACCTACGCCGAGCCGCACACGATGAAGGGTAAAAAACTACGTGCTGAAGAAAACCCCGGATCAGGGCCAGACCAAAGCAATGTAGAAACTTTGTGTATGAGTGTCGGTGCGTACACTAATAAGTTGGAAAAGCCAATTAAGACCTCTGGCATCAAAATGCGCGGCACTGGGGCTGCTACTAAAGGCATAATGAGTCGAGGGCCGATGGCGTGAATTATACGGAGTTAAAAAAGGCTATCCGAGGGTATGTAGAGAACGATTTTCCTACGATTGTTTTTAACGATTCTTCTACGACATTTACGTCGGATGACCAGCTTGCAACATTTGTTAAGCAGGCTGAGCAGCGCATTTATAACTCCATGCAGTTTCCGTCAATACGTAAAAACATGACGGGCGTTACTGCTATAAATAACAGATACCTTGAATGTCCCCCTGATTTTTTATCGCCTTATAGTCTTGCTGTTATTGACGCAAACGGTCGGTATTATTATTTGCTTAACAAAGATGTTAATTTTATCCGCGAAGCCTATCCTGTCCCCACAGGTGCGGGTAACACAGGGCGACCAAGACATTACGCTATTTTTGGCCCTACTGTTGTTAACGACGTAATTACTAACGAGTTAAGTTTCATTCTTGGTCCCACACCCGATGCAATATACACAATGGAATTGCATTACTACTATTACCCAGAATCTATAGTAACTGCGGGTACAACTTGGCTTGGTGATAACTTTGATTCGGTATTGTTATATGGTGCTTTGCGTGAAGGTTATTTGTTTATTAAAGCCGGACAAGAACAAATTTCAGTTATTGATCAGAAATACGCAGAAGCCATAGTCCTTGCAAAACGTCTGGCAGATGGTTTAGAGCGTCAAGATGCCTACAGGTCTGGGCAGTACAGACAAGCGGTAACCTGATATGGCTATTTATCAAACCATGTGTACAAGCTTTAAGGCAGAAGTTGCCCAAGGGCTGCACAACTTTACAACAGGGACAGGCAATGTTTTTAAACTCGCTTTGTACGTCGCAACTGCCGATCTCGGTGCAGATACCACCGTCTACACATCGTCGGGTGAATCCAGTGGAACCAACTATTCCGCAGGGGGGATTGCACTCACAAACATCACGCCAACAACATCAGGGACAACCGGATATTGGTCATTCCAAAACGCTACGTTTTCAAACGTTACTCTTACGTGCGCGGGGGCTTTAATCTATAATTCTACAAATGGCAATCGCGCTGTTTGTGTTTTAAGTTTTGGTAGTACGATAACTAAAGTTGCTTCAAGCCTTGTAATTACCTTCCCCGCCAATGATGCTACTAACGCCGTTTTAAGGATCGCATAATGGAACTCAAAGCCAAAATCTCTGACACAACCGAAAGCGGTTTGATGATGAACTCTCAATCCAATGAAGGTCTCAAAGCCACGGGTAAGTTTTTGATTGAGTGTTACGACAAAGACGGTAAACTAAAGTGGACTGATGAGTCTAAGAATCTTGTGGTGAATGTGGGCCTTCAATACATGGCAGGGACCGCTTTAGATGGTTCAACTGCAAGAATCACAAGCTGGTATTTAGGCTTATATGGTGCCGCATCAAGTAATGACCCTGCTGCTGGAGATACGATGTCTTCTCATGCAGGATGGACGGAAGTTACAGACTACACAGAAGCAACGCGTCCAGCGGCGACATTTGTAGCAGCAACAACGGCGAATCCTTCAGTGGTTACGAATTCAGCAAGCAAAGCTCAGTTTACGATGAATAACACAGTAACTGTCGGCGGTGCTTTTCTGACAAGCAATAACACCAAAGGTGGTACGTCAGGCACCTTGTTTTCAGCAAAAGATTTTTCTGCACCAGGGGATAGGAACGTAGTATCCGGTGACGTTGTTTTAGTAACGTATACCTTTAGCTTATCTGCATAATGGCTTTTGTACTTGCTGATCGTGTACAGGAAACCACGACAACCACAGGCACCGGTACAGTCACATTAGCCGGTGCGGTTACGGGGTTTCAATCATTTGCTGCTATAGGTAACGGCAACACGACCTTTTACACCATAGCCGATCAGTCAGGGTCCAACTGGGAAGTAGGCATAGGCACTTATACCTCTTCGGGTACAACGCTATCCAGAGACACGATTTTAGCTTCCAGTAACTCCGGCAGTGCAGTGAACTTTGGTGCAGGGACTAAAAACGTCTTTGTGACCTACCCCGCAGAGCGTGCTGCTTATGGGCTGACTGCTGGATCAAATATCACACTTACTCCTGGAAACGGAACCATTACGATTGATTCAACAGGTGGGGGCGGCACTAACCTTGACGGTGGTTTGCCAGACAGCAGCTACGCAGCTATTGACCCAATTGATGGAGGAACACCCTAATGCCAGTTCAAATTCAGATGCGTCGAGGAACGACGGCGCAATGGTCAACAGCGAACCCGACACTAGCGTCTGGTGAAGTGGGCGTAGATACCAGTCTGACGAAGTTCAAAGTTGGTAATGGCTCAACTGCGTGGAATAGCTTAGGGTATGCCTCGTTGACATTCCAAGGCGCGTATGCAGGCGGCACGACTTATTACCCTAACGATATTGTTACTTATAACAACTCAACGTATATCTGTATTTTACAGAGTACAGGTAATTTGCCGACAAACGCGACCTATTGGTCATTGCTTGCTGCTGCGGGTGCGGGTGATGTGGTTGGCCCTGCATCGTCCGTGGCTAATGAGATTGCTCTATTTGATGGGACAAGCGGAAAGCTTATTAAATCGGCGACAACAACGGGTGTTTTGAAGGCAACATCAGGGGTTATAGCTGCTGCTTCTGCGGGAACGGATTATGTTGCTCCAAGCGGTGCATTAGGAACGCCAAGCTCAGGAACGCTTTCTAATTGTACGGTAGACGGAACAAACAGCGTTGGATACAGAAATGCACCGCAAAGCACAAATACAACGTTAGCTTTAACAGATGCGGGTAAGCATGTTTGGTTTACTGGTGGATCTACAGCAACCTTGACAGTCCCGACCAATGCGTCTGTAGCGTTTCCAACCGGAACGACAATTCTTGTCGCTAACAACAACTCAGGCAATCTGACGATCTCTGGTGCTGGCGTAACGTTTCAGTTAGCCAACGGAACCACAGGCAACAGGACGGTCGCAACAAAGGGTCTAGCTTCACTATTGAAAGTGGACACCGACACTTGGTGGGTTACTGGGCCAGGAGTGACCTGATGGCTGGCAATCTGACTGCGATGATTGCGTCTATCTTCTCAGGTAGCGCAGTCACTCCAGACCCATTCTTTGAATACACCACACTATTGCTCCCAGGCAACGGAACCAACGGCGCGCAGAATAATACGTTCTTAGACGGGTCTACCAATAACTTCTCCATCACCCGCAACGGCAACACCACACAAGGTACGTTCTCACCGTTTAGTCAGACGGGGTGGAGTGGTGCTTTCAATACAAGCACAACCTACTTAACGGTTACAGACACCTCAAATCTACGTTTTGGTAGTTCAAATTTCACGATTGAAACATTTGTTTATCGTGCTGCAAGCGGAGCGACGCAAACAATTGCTAGCAAAGGAGCGTCTACACCTACGGGCTGGGTTTTCCAGATTAGTTCGGCAGACAAATTAGTCTTTACGGACACAAGTACAAGCATTACTGGAGCAACTTCATTAGCCGCTAATACGTGGTACTACGTGGCGGTTGTTCGTGCCGGAACCGGATCAAATCAAACCACGTTGTACGTCAATGCAATATCGGATGCAACAGGAACGTCTGCTACTACATTTAGTCAAACAGACAACATGAAAATTGGTGCTGATCGTAGTAACACAAACTTTGCTAACGGTTATATCTCAAACTTAAGATTAAGTAATACGAATAGGACAATTTCAAGTACGCCGACTTCTGCATTGACCGCAGACGCAAACACAATTTTCTTAGGGCTTTACAACAATAGATTCCAATATACAGACAGCACCGCTGCGTTTACAAATATGTCTGTTACGGGGACTCCCTCCGTACAAGCCTTCTCACCCTTCAACCCCACCTCAAGCTGGTCTGCTGCGACTAATGGTGGGTCAGGGTATTTTGATGGGAATGGGGATTATTTGACTGCGCCTAGTAATGCGGCGTTTGTTTATGGCAGTTCAAATTACACAATAGAATTATGGTTTTATGCTTCGACCGTATCTTCCTCCGAGATTCCTTTATATAAACAAATTGCGTCCGGCGGTTTGGGCCAAACAAGTGAAATTAGAATAACATCATCAAAAATCGTTGGTTATATTGAAAATACAAGTTTTGGCGGTTCGACAACCGTTGTGCCGAATACATGGTATCACGTTGCTTATGTAAGAAATGGAAACGTATTTACCCTGTATTTAAACGGAAATAGTGATGGTTCCGTTACATATTCTATAAACCTATCTAGTCTTCCGACAAGCGTAACTATTGCCGCAAATCAAACACCATCATTCTTTTATACTGGCTATATCAGTGGTCTACGCATTGTCAAAGGCACAGCCGTCTACACCTCCAACTTCACTCCTCCCACAGCACCTCTCACCAACATCACCAACACCTCCCTCCTCCTCAACTTCACAAACGCTGGTATCTACGATGCCACAAGCAAGAATGATCTGGAGACGGTGGGCAATGCGCAGATAAGTACGGCGCAGAGCAAGTGGGGTGGTAGCTCTATGGCGTTTGATGGGACAGGGGATTGGTTATTTTCAAGAGGGTCACTAGCAGATTTAACTAATTTTGGTGCCGGTGACTTCACTATTGAAGCGTGGGTTCGGTTTAGCGATCTTAGCGGTACAAGAGCTTTGTGCGGTAAATGGGGTGGAGCAAGCAATAGAGGTTGGTTTTTTTATTACGAAGCGAACAACATTGGTTTCACATATTCCACAACTGGATCAAATGCTACTGATGCACTTGGCTCTTGGACACCATCAATTAACACTTGGTACTACGTTGCCGTTACTAGAAGCGGCGCAAATTTGAGGTTATATGTTGATGGTTCTCAAAAAGGGACAACACATAATATAAGCACATCATCAATTTATGCTTCAACATCAGTATTTTCAGTTGCTCAACGTGGTGATGATTTTGGTGCCTTAAACGGCTATCTACAAGACCTCCGCATCACCAAAGGCTACGCAAGAATTATCACTGCTTCACCAACAGCAGCCTTCCCAACCCTTTAGGAATAGATCATGTACTGGACTAAAAACGGGTCTATCCCATCACAAGAGACAGACGGAACAGAGGGTTGGCAACAGGCTCCAGCACCTCCTACAGAGATTCCTGAAGGCAAGGAACTTGTATGGTTAAACTGGGAATGGATCATCCGTGACCCTAAGCCACAAGACAGAGCAGGTTACCAGTGGAATTGGCAGCATGAGACAAGAAGCTGGGTTGAGGGTGCGTGGGGAACAGTTGAACCTGTCAAGACTCAAGAAACGTCGGTAAATTTAACCACTGACCAAGTTATTAACTTAACAACCGCACAGCTCCTATAAGGCAACAATGTGTTCGGCATATCACCATTTGGCGGCGCACCACTTGGATCAACGGGAGGGGGTAGTCCGCCGATTACCGAAGGTTGGGGGTATGGTGATTGGGGATCAGGGACTTGGGGTAATAGCGGCTTTGCGACGTACGATGCAACAGTTTCAGAAACAGCGTCTGGTGCAGATGATATTGCATCAGTTATTCAATTTCTTGCGACAGCAGAAGAAACAAGTAGCGGTGCAGACGATATTGCCGCTTCAATTAAGTTTGATTCGGTTATTGCAGAGGTATCCACAGGTTCTGATGATGTTAGCGCAACGGCAAAATTTTCATCAACTATATCAGAGTCAGCCACAGGCACAAACACCACGGAAGCCTTTGTTAACTTCCTCGCCTTGGTCACGGAAAGTTCAACAGGATCTGACAATATTGAAGCAACGCCGCAGTATGGTGTTGCAGTATCCGAATCAGCGACAGGTACAGACAGTATTGCCGCATCCATTAGGTTTGATTCAGTGGTTGCAGAGACAGGCACAGGCACTGATGATGTTATGTCACAGAATGCCTACGCTACATCGGTGGATGAGTCAGCCACCGGTACGGACAATGTCGGGACAAATCTTAGTATTGATGCAGCAATTACTGAATCAGCAACAGGAACAGATCTTGACAGTGCGCTGGTTAAGTTTCTGGCAACGATTACAGAGTCAGCCACAGGCACAGAAGTTGATAGCGCAGGTATTACAGTTGGTTCAACAATCACCGAATCAGCCACGGCAACAGATGTTATAGATGGAAGGAAACTCTGGGAGCTTATTGATGACTCAGAGACAGCAAACTGGCAAAATATCAACAGTAACCAAACGCCGGGATGGGGCATTATTAATACGACGCAAACTCCCAGTTGGTCATTGATTTCGACTTGAGGTGAATTATGACTGTTAACCGCACAACCCTTTTAGATCTTCCGCTTCCTGTTACGGGAACGGAGTCTGGCACTTGGGGCGATACAACAAATAATGGCTTAACGCAATACATGGATATTGCGATTGCGGGGATGTCAAACCTGACAAGTGCTAATTTTACGACCGGCGCTTTGACAATTGAAACAACCGAAGGTAATTCTTCTGCCACCAATATATCAGCCACTAGCGCCCAATACGCAGGGTTCAGGGTTACCTCACTAGCTCAAAATTCAACGATTACCGTAGGTAATACGGGTACCAACCCTGCTAGGTCATACAGACTTATCAATGCGGATGCGACGTATACGCTGACATTCAAAGCCACGGGACAGACGGGTATCACACTTCAGCCCGGACAAACTGCGGTTGTTGCATTTAACGGCACGGACTATGTGATTGTTGGCATGGCTGGGGCCGGTACGGTTACCGACAACGCAGTCGTACGATTTGACGGTACTACGGGTAAGTTAGTTCAGAACTCCGTCGTCACGATTGCAGACTCTACGGGTGATATTGCTGGCGCAGGGTCTATCACATCAACCAGCGCATCAGGTATTTTGACTCGCGCAGCGGCAACACAAGACGGTGTTGAGCTTATTGGTCGCGCCGGTGGATCGTCTAGCTATAAAGTCACATTGACTCCGACAACACTTGGCGGGAATAGGACACTGACACTGCCTGACACGACGGGGACGGTAGCCTTAACGGGAAGCACAGTAGCTTCTTTCAGTGCTGGTTCAACGGGATTTACGCCTAATTCAGCAACGACAGGCGCAGTGACTTTAGGCGGTACGCTTGCGACGACCAACGGCGGCACAGGTCTTACGAGTTTTACCGCGAATCAGGTCTTCTACGCGTCTTCTACCTCGGCTGTTGCCCAGTCTTCCAACCTTCAGTTCAGCGGCACTGACCTGACCGTCTACGGCATCACCGTAGGCCGTGGCGCAGGTGCTGTGTCCACCAACACTGCGGTTGGTGCGAGTGCGCTGGCGGCGAATACGAGTGGCTCCGAGAACATTGCAATTGGCACTGAGGCGCTCCGGTTCAACACTACTGGCGCTCGCAACACTGCATTGGCGTGGCGGGCCTTGTACAACAACACCACTGGTGTTTCTAACACAGCAGTCAGCGTTGCCTTGCCGTCAAATACCACAGGCTCCTACAACACGGCTGTTGGCGATCAGGCCCTTCAACTCAACACCACCGCCTCCAACAACACTGCTGTTGGGTATCAGGCGGGGTATAGCAATCAGACTGGCACTCGATTTGCGGCAGTTGGATACCAAGCCTTCTACACAACAACCGCCTCTGATAACACTGGCCTTGGGTATCGTGCTTAATGGATTCCGGGTCATTGGACGCCAGAACCACCGAGACGCACGCCGCCTGCGGATTCTCGGACGCAATGCGGTAGGCCCAAAGCTGGGCGCAGTCGGTGTCGTAGAATGGGTCGTACTTGGGGTTAACCTTTCGGTTCTTCAGGTCGATGATGGCGTCGCCAATTCCGCGCATCCGCACATAGGCGTCGCACCGCCCAGCGTAACCAGCACCGACCAGCGCCTTTTCGCACCAGTAGGTTTTTTCAATGTTTGCATCGGCCCACTCCTTAAAGGTGCGTATGTATGGTGCGAGACTTTCATCCTTCGAGTGCGGACGTCCCAGGAGTATATGCTCCATCTGTTCGTGCATGAGGCTTCCGTGGGTCGCTGCGTCCGTGGTTGTTTTTTTGGCCTCAAGCATGATTCGCTTGGCGTATTGCTCATCTGACTCATCCTCCTCTTTCTTGAATTTGATGCACGCCCGAATGACCTGCTCCTGCTTCCATGTCTCAAGCTCTGGCTTATTCTTGATTCCAATAACGCTTGTGACGCTGGGCAGCAAACCAAGCTTGCGGGCATCGGATACGGTTGTGTTTCTTTCCTTGCCGTTGGCTCCGAGGATCACATGGGCGGATTCGCCCTCCTCGGTATACCAATGTCCCGCCTGGTCCGTTTGGACCAGACGGGATTGGCTAGGCTCTTTTTGTGTAAGAGTAAGAGCCACGTTATTAGAACGGTATGGAATTGCCGTCTGCGTCGGTATCCCCGCCAGCAACCGCAGGCGCGGTTGACTTCGCGGAGAACTCCTTCGAGGAGCGGATCTTTTCCTGTAGCCATTCAGGCAGTTCACCGAACTGGCCACCCTCACCCTGCTCGATCTCGTAGAACACAAGGCCGTTCTCTGTCTTGGCAGGGGCTTTCATGCCCTTGGGCAGCTTGGCCATGCCTTGAATGGCGCAGTATTGGCGACCAGCTTGGCTGGTCTTATGAACCAGCGTCAAGAGGCAGGCTTTGCCAAGGAGGTTCTTGAGGTTGAAGGCCGCAAGCTCCTTGCTGGTGAATGCCTGACCGCGCCACTGCTCTAAGAGTTTGCGTAAGGTCGCACGCTCGCCGAGGCTGCGGGTCAGTTCGATGGAAACGACCATCGGCTTGGTCACCTTGGTCGTCTTGCCGTTCTCAGTCACCTCGCCGTCAATCACCTGATCGGGCAACTCGAAGGCCAAACGGACTTTGGGGGTCCACTTTTCCTCGCCGTCCCAGGATACCTTTTGGGTTCCCTCGTCAACTGCGCTGAAGAGAACGCCAACGGTCGCTCCGGCTTCGGGCAACTGGCGTTCCGTGTTCTTTGATGTTTCGCTGATGGTTAGTGCCATGTTATTACTTACCTTTCTATTGTATTGTATCGTGACTGGGAAACAGATCGGAAGAGCACACGTCTGAACTCCAGTCACTAATGCGCATCTCGTATGCC
>OGWJ01000033.1_pt1 | contig 18387 bp, 15 predicted proteins | sample 1575991 | NCBI WGS metagenome assembly OGWJ01 (sample SAMN07581533, study PRJEB24739) | freshwater metagenome | place: Singapore | collected 2015-01 | reverse complement strand
TCCCAGTCACGATACTTGATACGGTTACCAAAATTGTTTTTTGAAAGTTCATATGAAATTAAATACAATTTATAATTGTATTATTTAATATTATTACAAATAAAATATCAAATTTTTTAAATATTCATTGATTGTGACTTAGAACTTTTAGGATTAAATTAATTAATCTTAATAAAAAATAAGGGGATTATAAATGTTAGATGATAATAAAAATCTGAAGAAAACGAAAAATTCTTCAAGAAGAAAGTTTATTAAAGGAGCAGCAGTTGCAACAACAGGACTTGCAGTTGCAGCAACCACTTTAAGCGCACCAGCAATTGCTCAGTCAAAAACTGAAGCGGTTATGGTTTCAACTTGGCCAAAAAATTTACCGGGCTTGGATACAGGAGCTAGAAGATTTGCTCAACGTGTTGAAGCAATTACAGATTGTAGGATTAAAATAAATTACTATTCTGCCGGTGAGCGCGTTGGTGCATTTGATGTATTTGATGTTGTTGGAAAAGGGGATGCACAAATTTATCATGGAGCAGAATATTACTGGACAGGTAAAGAAAAAGCTTTTGGTTACTTCTGTTCTGTTCCAATGGGTTTAACTTATACAGAGTTTAATTCTTGGATACGTTTTGCAGGTGGTCAGCAATTATGGGATGAGTTATCTGGAAAATTTAATATTAAACCATTTATGTGTGGAAACACAGGTGTGCAAATGCAGGGATGGTTTAGAAAAGAAATAAATTCTCCGGAAGATCTTAAGGGTTTAAAAATGCGAATACCTGGAGTTGGAGGACAAATGATGTCTAAACTTGGAGTTTCAGTTGTAAATGTTCCAGGGGGTCAAATTTATGAACAATTAATGTCTGGAACAATTGATGCAACTGAATGGGTCGGTCCATGGAATGATGAAGCTTTAAAATTTTATGAAGCTGCAAAATTCTACTACTACCCTGGTGTACACGAGCCAGGCTCGATGCTTTCAATTGGTGTAAATAAATCTTGGCTATCAAGTCTTTCTAAAACAGATCAATTACTTATTGAAACAGCTGCAACTGCTGAAAATGAAATAATGATGTCTGAATTTAATGCTAAAAACGGTGAGGCATTAAAAAGACTTGTTAACAATCATGGGGTTCAGCTTAGAAGAGTAAGCGATCGAATCTATGATGCTTTTGGAAAAGCTGCGAAAGAAGTTGATTCTGAAAATGAAGCAAGTAGCGATATGGGAAAAAGAGTTGTTCAAAGTTTCCATAAAGCGCGTGCAGAACTTGGTGCTTGGAATAAAATTGCTGACCAGGCATACGTCGCACAAAGAAATAGAGTCTTGGGCATTTAATTAATAATTAAAAATAGTGGGGTCATAAGCCCCACTATTTAGTTACCATTTATGTTTTCGACTCCAAGATTTTTTAGGATATTTTGTTATCTTATAACTTTTTTAACTTTTGCTTTTCTTATTAATAACATTCTAACTTATTATCTGGGTTGGCCTGGATCGAATAAAATTTTTTTTAAAACAACTACGGTTACTGAAAAGAATTTATATCTATTTTATACTCAAATATTTATTTATATATTTGCAATTATTCTACCATTTATAATTGTTTCTATTTTTAATAAAAGATCTCTTCAACAAGACTCTGAAACTTTATCCGCAATATCCTCTTATATAGTTCATGGAGTATTTTGGACTGCATTAATTGTTGGTATTGTTGATTTTATTATTTCTTTTTTTGTTTCTGAGAAAATTATTTACACTTACATCAATCAAAAAATTCACTTATTTTTATCCAGTCCTCAAAATAGAATTACATTTATTCATGCTCCTCTTGCTATTTTAAGTTTTATTATTGCATTCTATAACAAAAAAATTGGATTTGTTTGGCTTGCAACTTTAGTAGTAGTTGCCGAAGGTTTGATTGTAATTTCTAGGTTTGTTTATTCTTATGAACAAACTTTCATGGGCGACTTAGTAAGATATTGGTATGCCGCATTATTTTTATTAGGAAGCGCTCATACACTCGTTAAAGAAGGTCATGTGCGTGTCGACATTTTGTATGCTCGAGCAAAAGAAAAAACCCAGGCACTATTAAATATTATAGGTTCAACTTTTTTTGGTATTCCACTATGTGCATTAGTAATGATTTACGGAATGGATGGAAGATCTAGCACTATTAACTCACCAATTGTTAATTTTGAAGTTACAAGTCAAGCAACAGCAGGTCTTTATGTAAAATATATGATGGCAGCTTTTTTAGGTGTGTTTGCCGTTACTATGATTATCCAATTTGCAAGCTACATTCTATTTAACGCAAATAAAATTTACAAAAAAAAATAAAATTATAAATGGAAGTACTTTTTATATTAATTCTCGTTTTAATTATGATGGCAGCTCTTGGCACAGGTTTTCCTGTTGGATTTGCATTGCCCGGAGCTGGAGTTATAGCAATTGCTATAGCAGCATTGCTAGGATTTATTTTTGAAGGAAACACCCATGCTTATTTTATTAATGAAGGTCCAGCAGAATGGATAAGTGTTGGTATTAATAATTTTAGAGGCGCATATTGGGACGTTAATAGAGATACTTTAATTGCAATTCCATTATTTATTTATATGGGATTGATTCTGCAGCGTTCAAAAATAGCTGAAGACTTATTAAATACTATGGGCCAGCTATTTGGAAGCATTCCCGGAGGACTAGGAATCTCTGTAGTTTTAGTTGGCGGTTTATTAGCGGCAACTACAGGAATTGTAGGTGCAACAGTTATTGCCATGGGACTAATTTCTTTACCTTCCATGCTTAAGGCTAAATATAATAAAAATTTAGCTACAGGAATAATAACAGCTTCAGGAACTTTAGGACAAATTATCCCTCCATCCGTTGTGCTTATTATAGTTGCGGATCAACTCTCTAATGCATCTGATATTGCAGATAATATTAGAAAAAATCTATATCAAGGCCTTACTGGTGAATCTTTAATGCCTAGTTTTCTAAATGTAGAATCAACTAGTGCTGGCGAAATGTTTCTTGGTGCAATTATTCCAGGACTAATTTTAGTTTTTTTATATGCAGCTTATGTATTAATTCATGCAATATTTATTAAAAACTCTGCTCCTGCAATTCCAAATAAAAAGGGTTTCGATAAAGAGTTTTGGATAAAAGTATCCTCAACATTAATTCCTCCAGTATTGTTAATTTTTATTGTATTGGGATCAATTTTATTTGGGGTTACAACAGTAAACCAGGCTGGTGCGATTGGTGCACTTGGTTCTACAGTAATGGCGAGTTATAAACTTCATCCAAATAAAAAACATACTTATACCCCAACAATAATCGCAACAATTTCAAGTATTGGAATACTAATTTTACATTTTAGCTTAAATTTAAATATTAAAAATATTACAAATAATTATCAGCTAACAGGAATTGTAGTTAGCACAGTATTTGTTATCGCACTTGTTATTTCTTTAATTTGGAGTTTTTGGAGAGTTTATAAAACAGAAGATATTTTAAAATACGTTACTACCGAAACAGCTCTAACAACAACCATGGTTTTTATCATTTTAATTGGGGCAGCAATGCTAACAGCGGCATTTAGAGGTTTTGGTGGGGACGAAGTTATAACAAATTTTTTAAAGGATCTTCCTGGTGGTTTCTGGACACAGTTTTGGGTCGTAATGTTTATAATATTTATATTAGGTTTTTTTATTGATTACATTGAGATTGCGGTAATTGTTGTTCCGATAATTGCGCCAATTTTACTTGCAAATCCTGAGGCAAACGTAACAGCTCTTTGGTTTGGAGTGATGGTTGGCGTAAATATGCAAACCTCATTCCTAACTCCACCATTTGGGTTTTCTTTATTTTACCTAAGAGGAGTTGCGCCGCCTTCAATAACAACTTTAGATATATGGAAAGGAGCAGTGCCCTTTATATGTTTACAATTAATAGGATTATTTATCACTTGTTACTGGCCATCATTATCAAACTATATTCCTACGCGAAGCTATTTAACTTCAGAATTGTCGCCTCCTCCAACAAATCCTCGACTAGAAAGATGTTTAATAGATTACACCTTTAATCTTTATGACAAAGATGGAGCAAAAATAAAAATTGCAATTGATAATGCAAAAAAGTTAAATCTTGACTCATTACCTGATAGTAAAAAAGAAATATTAAATGATCATTTTACCAAATCATTAATAGCTTTAGATTTAGTAAAGAACGCACAGGAAAAGAAAAAAATATTAGATACTTTTTCAAAAGATTATTATGACATTCATATAGCTGCTAGAAAAAATCAATCAAAAATTCTAGATATTAATAAAAAAATTATTGAAATTGAAAAAGACATTAAACAAGCGAAAAGTGAAAAAAAAATATCTGAATTAAAAGAAAAAATTCAAAATTATAAAAATGAAATTATAAAACTTGAAAAACTAGTACCTAAAGAATTTGTAGAAAAAATAAGAAATATAAAGAGTTATATAATGATTATAAAAAATCATTAAATACTTATTATTTATCAGTCGACAGTTATGCAAATTTTAAACAACTTAAAAAAAATCTACAAGATGTAGAAAATTTAAAAACTGAACAGGCAAATCTTAAAGAAAGTATTAATGAAATTAAAGCTAATAACTTTGATAAACTTTTAAAGTTGTTGAATGATGTTATGTATAGATTAGATAAAATTTCCGGAACAAATGAAATAAAAGATACAATTTATAGTGTTATAGCAGATATTCAAAAAGGAAATAATGACCGTCAAATAACTAATGAAAAAATTAATGAAAGTTTAAATTTAATAAATAAAGAAATTAATTGGAGAGAAAAGCCAGCAAAAATATTACTTCCTTATTTAGAAAAATACGATGATGAAATTAAAGATACTATTGGCATAAGACAACAAGATAAATTACCAAAGAAACAAGCTTTACATATTGCTAAATGTGAATCAGGACATCACAATATTTCCTTACATTTCTAAGAATGAATGATTTGTTATGGTCGCCTAGCAAAAAAAAGATAGAAAATTCAAATTTATATAAATTTAAAAATTTAATAGAGAAAAAATATAATACTAATTTTAAAACAGATTATCAAAAGCTATGGGAATGGTCTGTTAAAAATAATGAACAATTTTGGTCTGAATGTTGGGATTTTTTTAAATTAAAAGGAATTAAAGGAAAACAAATTATTAAAACCCATCCTATTTTTCATAAAACTAAATTTTTTCCTAATGCTAAAATTAATTTTGCAAAAAATCTATTATCAAAAAAAAACTCAGATTTGGCTATATTTTTTAGATCAGAGACAGGTTTTGAAAAAAAATACAATGGAAACAATTATATGAAAAAGTTTGCATATTTTCTGCTTTTTTAAAGAAAATTGGAATAAAAAAAAATGATCGAATTGCAGCTTATGTACCTAATACGATTGAAACAATAATTACTTTTCTAGGAACGGCAAAAGTTGGAGGGATTTGGTCATCTTGCTCACCTGACTTTGGAATACAGGGTGTAGTTGACAGATTTTTACAAATTAAACCTAAAATTTTAATAAGTGCTAATCACTATTTTTATAATGGAAAAAAATGTCATTAATTGATAAAATTCCTGAAATTTTAAAAAAAATACCTTCCATTAAACATGTGGTTATTTTTAATTATGATAATGAAAAAACTAATCATTCATATATTTCTCTTGAGAATGTTTTAAGTAAAAATAAAGTCGATGAAGATTTTAAAGAATTTCCGTTCAATCATCCTATTTATATACTTTATTCAAGTGGAACCACTGGTTACCCTAAATGCATAGTCCATGGAGCTGGAAATGCATTAATTGAGCAAATGAAAGAACTTATTCTTCATTGTGATGTAAAAGAAAATGACAAACTGTTTTATTTTACATCCACAGGTTGGATGATGTGGAACTGGTTGGTTGCAGGTCTTGCATGCAAAGCAAGTATATATCTTTATGACGGTTTTCCATTTTATAAAAATAATGATTGCTTAATCAAATATTGTGAACAACATCAGTTTACTTTATTTGGAGTGGCTGCAAAATATATTGATCACCTCAAGAAAGAAAATTTTAATGCAAAAAAATATAATCTTAAAAAATTAAGAACTATAACTTCAACAGGAAGTCCTCTTGTTAAAGAAAGTTTTATTTATGTTTATAAAAAAATTAAGAAGGATGTTCATCTAGGATCTATTTCGGGAGGAACTGATGTCGTTGGAGTTATTAATATTTGTAATACTTTCAATAATATTTATGCAGGGGAAATTCAAGGTCCTAGTCTTGGAATAGATGTTGATGTTTTTGATGATAATGGAAATTCTACTAATATTAATGAAAAAGGAGAACTCGTAATCAAAAAACCTTTTCCATCTATGCCTGTTATGTTTTGGAATGATAAATCTGGTGATAAAATTTTAAATGCTTATTTTAAAAAGTATAAAAATATTTGGCATCACGGTGATTATATTCAAAAAACTGAAAATGGTGGTTATATTATTTATGGTAGATCTGATGCAACATTAAAACCTGGCGGAGTTAGAATTGGTACATCTGAAATTTATAGACAAGTTGAATCTTTTAGTGAAATTGCTGAGTCAATTGTAATAGGTCAAAATTATAATAACGATATAAGAATAATACTTTTTGTAAAATTAACTAAGGGCAATTTACTTTCAAATGAATTAATAGATAAACTTAAAAAAAAAATTAGAAATAATTGCAGTCCAAGACATGTACCAGCTAAAATTATCGCTTGCCCAGATATTCCTAGAACGAAATCTAACAAAATTGTTGAAATTGCAGTAAAAAAAATAATTAATGGAGATAAAATTGATAATATTGAAGCACTAGCTAATCCTGAAGCTTTAGATTTCTTTAAAAATTTAAAAATTAATGATTAATTGTAAATTAATAATGAAAGGAATTTCACTTGAGCATAAATTTACTAACTAAAAATCGAGCAATTATTGTATTTTTAGTATTTGCATTAGGATATTTCATATCCACGCTCATAAGAGCCAGTACAGCAACCTTATCCCCTGTATTCTCTCAGGAACTTGGATTAAATTCTGGTGATCTTGGATTATTAGCTGGTGGATATTTTTTAGGTTTTGCAGCCATGCAACTTCCTAGTGGTTATTTTTTAGATAAATATGGACCAAAAAAAATAATCGCTTTTTTTTTAATAATTGCTCTCATTAGCACTATAGCATTTTCTAAATCTGAAAATTTTTTAAATCTTTTAATGTCTAGAATTTTGATTGGGGTTGGAGTTTCTGTATGTTTGATGGCTCCCTTAACAGGATATAGAAAATGGTTACCTCTTGAACAACAACAGCGAGCTAATGCTTGGATGTTAATGACCGGAGCTCTTGGAATGTTAGCATCAACTATTCCTATCCAATGGTTATTGCCTCAAATCGGCTGGAGAAACATTTTTTTAATTATCGCTAGTTTAATTTTAATTACAGTAATTCTTATAATTTTTATTATTCCATCATGGAATAAAACTGAATTACCTATAGAAGACAAAGGAATCTCTAGTTACAAAACTATTTGGACTCACCCATATTTTTTAAGTTTAGTCCCACTTGGTTTTTTCAATTATGGAGGACTACAAGCAATACAAACTTTATGGGCAGGACCTTGGATGACAAACGTAAGTGGTTTTACTCCAATTCAATCTGCAACAAATTTATTTTGGTTAAATTTATCGATGTTAGTAACTTTTTTTATTTGGGGATTAGTTAATCCATATTTTCATAAAAAAGGAATTTCAACAGACAAAATTATTATAACTGGAGTCCCTTTTAGTTTTTTAGCTATCGGATTTATTATTTACTCTGGAGAAAATGTGAGTGGTTTCCATTTTGCTCTTTTTTTAATTTCTAGCATATTCGTATCTTTAGCTCAGCCCGCAGTTGGTATGACATTTTCTAATGCAATTGCTGGCAAAGCTTTATCAAGTTATAATCTAATTTTATTTCTTGGTACATTTACAGTGCAGTGGTTAATTGGAGTCTTGATCGATTTATTTAAATCTTTTGGCTACAGCACTCTTTTTTCATATCAGTTAGCATTTTCTACATTCGGGATATTTTGCATGCTTTCTTATTTATACTTTGTGATTCATCACAAAGATCATTTAAAAAAATAGTTAATAGTTACTAATTAATAAAACTAAAATTAAAGGGTGGGAATTTTAAAGTGCTAACTATTAAGTTAGCACTTTAAAAAAATGCTTACTTCTTAGCAGGAGTTAAAAGAGCAGAAGCGGCGTTGATTGATTTAACGCAATCAGCTTCTTTTTTAGCTGCTAGTGCATCACCAGCTGCTTTTCTTAGATCAGCTGCTTTTTTTGTAGTTGCCGCATCTAATTTTGCTGTTTTTACTGCTGCATCGTAACTTTTGATTAAATCAGCACAAGATTTAGCTTGAGCGTTTGCAAAAGATACGAATAAGAACATACTTACTATTGTTGCTAGTATAGTTTTCATTTGTTTCTACTTGTTGTTAAGTTAATTGGCGGGGAAACTATTTAATTTAATGTTTTCTGTAAATGTTTTTTTGACAAGGAAAAGCCTATATTCCAAATAAAGTTTTAAAAATAAACTAATAAAATCAAGGTTTTTTAATAGCCAATTTTTTTGCAATCTATTAGCTCTTAAAAAGGAATAAGAATTTATATTAAATTTATTAAGAATCGTTCTTATTTTTTTGATCTTATGCTTGCTTGAGCAGCAGACAATCTGGCTATTGGAACTCTGTATGGTGAACAAGATACATAATTAAGACCTGTTCTATGACAAAAGTCTATAGAATCTGGATCTCCACCGTGCTCTCCACAAATTCCAAGTTTTAAATTCTTTTTTGATTCAAGTCCTCGTGTACATGCAAGTTTTATAAGTTCACCGACTCCATCTTGATCAATACTTACAAATGGATCAATTTTGAATATTTTATTTTCAACATAGTCATCTAAAAATTTACCAGAGTCATCTCTTGATATGCCAAGTGTTGTCTGTGTTAAATCATTTGTTCCAAAACTAAAAAAGTCAGCATGTTTTGCAATATTTTTTGCATTAATAGCTGCTCGTGGAAGTTCAATCATAGTACCTACTAAATAATCTACATTGAAATTATTTTTCTTTTGAACTTCTTGTGCAGTGCGATCTACTAATCTTTTTAAAATTTCAATTTCTCTTTCTGTTGCAACAAGTGGAATCATAATTTCTGGTATCACTGGTTCAACTTTTTGCTTTTGTAATTCATATAAAGCTTCAAAAATTGCTCGACATTGCATTTCATAAATTTCAGGAAATGAAATAGCTAAACGACAGCCTCTGTGACCCAGCATTGGGTTTTCTTCATGCAAATAATTAATTCTATTTTTAATTTCACTTGAATGTATTTTTAAAGATTTTGCAACAATATCTATTTCTTTCTCTGTTTTTGGCAAAAACTCATGCAGTGGAGGATCTAATAATCTCACTGTAACAGGAAGACCCTTCATAATTGTAAAAATTTCTACAAAGTCTTTTCTTTGAAATGGTAAAATCTTATCTAAGGCTTTTAAACGATCTTCTTTAGTTTTTGAAAGAATCATTTGTCTTACATATAAAATTCTTTCTTCATCAAAGAACATATGCTCTGTTCTGCAAAGTCCTATTCCTTCCGCTCCAAATCCTCTTGCAGTTCTAGAGTCTAATGGAGTTTCAGCATTTGCTCTAATTTTTAAAGTTCTTACTTCATCTGCCCACTTCATTATCTGAGAAAAATCTCCCGAAATATCAGGATTAATTGTTTTAACCTCTCCAAGCATAACTTCACCTGTTGAACCATCTATTGTAATAGTATCTCCTTCTTTAACTTCAATATTATCTACTTTAAAAAATTTAGCCGCATAATCTATTTTTATATTTCCAGCTCCTGAAACGCAGGCTCTTCCCATTCCTCTAGCAACAACAGCAGCATGACTTGTCATGCCTCCTCTGCAAGTTAAAATACCCACAGCAGCATGCATTCCATGGATATCTTCGGGGGATGTTTCAACCCTGACTAAAATAGTGTTTTGATTATTCGCTTTCATTTGCTCAGCATCATCTGCATTGAAAGTAACTTTTCCAGTCGCTGCCCCTGGGGATGCTGGTAGTCCTTTTGCTATTACATTTTTTTTAGCTTTTGGATCTAAAGTTGGATGAAGAAGAGTATCCAAAATTTTTGGATCAATTCTAAGCAAAGCCTCATCTTTTGTGATTAATTGTTCGCTAACCATATCTACTGCAATCTTTATTGAAGCTTTGGCTGTTCTTTTTCCTGATCTAGTTTGTAACATCCATAGTTTCTTATTCTCAATTGTAAATTCAATATCCTGCATATCGCGGTAATGACTTTCTAATTTTTTATAAATTTTTGTAAGTTCAACAAAAGCTTCAGGCATAGTTTCTTCTAAGGAAAGATCTTCCGAAGATGACTCTAATCTTGCTTTTTTTGTAATATTTCTTGGTGTTCGAATACCCGCAACAACATCTTCACCTTGAGCATTAATTAAGTATTCTCCATAAAAACTATTTTCTCCTGTGGACGGGTTTCTAGTAAATGCAACGCCCGTAGCACAATCATTACCCATATTACCAAATACCATAGATTGTATATTAACTGCTGTGCCCCACTCTTCAGGAATATTATTTAATCTTCTGTAAGTTTTTGCTCTTTGGTTTTGCCAGGATTTAAATACAGCGCTAATTGCTCCCCATAACTGTTCGTGTGAGTCTTGGGGAAAATCTTTTTTTGTATATTTTTTTACTATGTCTTTATAATTACCAACAATTGTTTTCCAATCTTCAGCTTTAAGATCTGTGTCTGATAATACACCTTTTGTCAGTTTATAATTATCAAGTAAGTCCTCAAAATTATGATGATCTACTTCAAGAACAACATTGCTATACATTTGAATAAAGCGTCTATAACTATCGTAAGCAAATGTTTCGTTATTAGTTTTTTTAATTAATCCTAAAACAGTTTTATCGTTTAGTCCTAAATTTAAAACCGTATCCATCATTCCAGGCATAGATACTCTTGCGCCTGATCTAACTGATACTAATAAAGGATTGTTAACATCGCCAAAATTTTTTCCTAAAATTTTTTCAATGTTTCGTATAGCATCTTCCACTTGTATCTTAAGATCGTCTGGATATTTTTGATTATTTTTGTAAAACTCAGTACAAACCTCTGTTGTAATTGTGAATCCAGGAGGAACAGGAAGACCTAACTTTCCCATTTCTGCAAGATTTGCTCCTTTTCCGCCTAAAAGAGGTTTTTGCGAAACAGTCCCTTCGCAGTTTGTACTATTAAACTGATAAACCCACTTTGGCATTTTTTAAACCTCAAATTTTGAAAAGTCAGCAAAACTATCAAAAGTTTTACACAATAGGAATAGTAACTCTAATCTGTTTTTTTTGATCTGCTCATTTTCATCATTGACTTTTACGTTATCAAAAAACTTATCAACAAAACCTTTTGTGCTAGCTAATAAAGCCATCGTCTGTTCCACAGTTCTTAATCGTGCAGGAGTTGTATAGTGTTCTCTAATTTCATTTATTTTTTCTAATAAAAAATTCTCTTCATTATGTTTAAATAAAACAGTGTCTGGATCTCCATAAAATTCTTGCTTAAGTTCTTTCTTTGATTGTTCTAAAATGTTTGTACATCTTTTATAAACTGCAATAACATTTTGTCCGTCATCACTCTTCACAACTTTGTTCAAATTTTTAATTTTAGTAAACAATGCAAAATAATCATCGGATCTACTATTAAATAAAACAGATTCAATAACATCAGGTCTGATTTTTTGATCTTTTAGTAAATTTTTAAATCGGTCAGAAATAAAAGATAAAATCTCCTCAGTAAACTTAAGGTTTTGCATACTCACTCTTTGAGTAAGATATGAATTTTTTGAGTTATTAATTAATTCTTTTAATGAAATAGAAATTCTATTTTCTATTAATATTCTAAGAATGCCAAGCGCTGATCTTCTTAATGCATAGGGATCTTTGGAGCTTGTTGGTTTTTCGTTGATTCCAAAGAATCCAACTAAATTATCTATCTTATCAGCAAGTGCCACTGCGATTGAAATTTTTTCTTTTGGGACTCTATCTTCTGGTCCAACTGGTAAATAATGATCTGAAATTGCATTTGCAATTTCTAAACTAAAACCCTGTTCTACTGCAAAATATTTTCCAAGTACTCCTTGTAATTCTGGATATTCTCCTACTAAATCTGAAACTAGATCTGCCTTACAAATAGAAGCAGCTATCTCTGCATCATCTTTTTTACAATTGATAATATCAGCGATGAATGAAGCTAAAACTCTTATTCTTTGGGTTTTGTCATAAAGTGAGCCTAAACTTTGATAAAAAGTAATGCCTTTAAGTTTACTTACTTGTTTTACTAAGTTTTGACTTTTGTTTTTTTCCCAGAAAAATTTTGCATCTGTTAAACGCGCAGTAAGAACTCTCTCATTTCCTTTTATAATTTTATTCTTAATGTCTTCTTTATTTGCAACAACAATAAAACTATTAATTAATTTATTGTTATTATTAGAACGCATTGAAAAATATCTTTGATGATGCTGCATCGTTAAAATAAGAAGTTCTTCTGGTAATTTTAAAAAATCTTTTAAAAATGATCCTTTTAAAATAATTGGATCTTCAACAAGATTAATAACTTGTTTAAGCAATTTATTATTAATTTCTAATTCGCAATCACTCTTTTTAAGAAATAATTGAATGCTTTTAGTAATTAGCTTTTCTCTTTCTGTATTATTAAAAATAATTCTTTTATCAGTTAATATTTTTTTAAAATGACTATAATCTCTAATAACAACTGCTTTATCTTCCAATGGTCCATCTACATAAGTAATATTTGTTGATGTTAAGTGAAAAAAATTAAATGCGATAGCTTGTTTATCAAATAAACATAAAATTGATTTTAAAGGCCTGCCCCAAGAAAGATCATAATTACCCCAACGCATTTTTTTTCTCCATTGTAGGCCATTTAAAAAATGAGGGATATTTTTCTTAATTTCTTCTACAACTGGTATTTCTTTTTTTTGTATTTTTACAAAAAAAAACTTTCCTTTGTCTGTTTCTTCTTCGTAAATTTCTTTTGAATCTAAATTATTTGATTTAATAAACCCTTGTATAGCCTGCTCTGGTGCTCCAACTTTTGGACCTCTTAAAACCTTTGCTTCGGTTTTAATATTTGTTGGTAAGTTATTGTAATAAAAAATTAATCTTTTGGGAGTTGAATAAATTTCACTTGCAACTTTTTTAAAATCATATTTTTCAAAAAATGACGTAAAATTTGCAGCAATATTATTCTTTGCATCTTCTTGTAATGTGGGTGGTATTTCTTCAGAATATAATTCTAATAATAAGTCGGACATTAATCAGAGTTCTTTAACCAAACTTCTGCTGTACTTTTAACAAGAGTTCTAATTTTGTTAATAAATCCAGCTCTTTCTGTCACGGATATAACCCCTCTTGCGTCTAAAGTATTAAAGATATGACTGGCTTTTAAACACTGATCATAAGCAGGGAGAGCTAAATTTTTAGATAATAAATTCTGACATTCACCCTCTGTCATTACAAATGATTTTAAAAGATTATCTGTGTTTGCAAATTCAAAATTATATGCCGAAAATTCTTTTTCATTACGTTTATAAACCTCTCCATATTTAACACCATCATTGTTCCATCTAATATCGTAAACACTATCTACTCCCTGAATGAACATTGTAATTCTTTCAAGACCATAAGTGATTTCTGCTGAAACTGGTTTACATTCAAATCCTGCCATCTGTTGAAAATAAGTAAATTGAGTAATTTCCATTCCATCACACCAAACTTCCCATCCAAGTCCTGAGGCTCCTAATGTTGGACTTTCCCAATCATCTTCTACAAAACGAATATCATGTTCTTTGTAATTAATTCCAAGCGCACTTAAGCTTCTAAGATAAAGACTTTGTACATTTTCAGGTGATGGTTTGATCAAAACTTGAAATTGGTAATAATGCTGAAGTCTATTTGGATTATCTCCGTAACGACCATCTGTGGGTCTTCTTGACGGCTGAACATATGCTGCCTTCCAAGGCTTAGATCCTAAAGATCTTAACGTTGTTGCGGGATGAAAAGTACCAGCTCCAACTTCCATGTCATAAGGTTGCATTACAACACAACCATAATCAGACCAAAATTTTTGTAATTTAAATATAACCTCCTGGAAAGATAAATCTTGTGGCTTAGATTTTTTTTTGGTTATAACTTTTTTTTTAGTTATAATTTTTTTTTTATTAAATTTCTTTTTAGCTGCCATTTTTATAAGCCATATTTGTTCCAGATGGATCTTACTTCTAGTTCATTTATAACTTCCGAATACGATCCTGGTAATTGTGAGGAAAGTTTTCTTTTTAACCAACTTTGCGCTGCTTCAAATTTTTTAACTTTGAGATCTTTACCGAATTTTTCTTTTAAAATTTCTTGTAAAGTTCCAACTCCATCAATTAAACCAAGTTCTAATGATTTTTTTCCAGACCAAAATTCTCCTGAAAACAATATTGAATGATTTTCAGATTTTAATTTATCTTTTCTACTATTCTTAACTAAATTAATGAATTCTTCATGCAAATCTTTTTGTAAAGATTTTAACTTTTCAACATCTTCTTTTTTTTCCTCCAAAAATGGATCTAAGATACTTTTGCTCTCACCCGCAGTATGAACTCTTCTTTGTACTCCGATTTTTTTTATTAACTCTTGAAATCCAAATGCTGAATAAATAACTCCGATTGATCCAACGATTGAATTAGCATTTGCAAAAATTTCATCTCCTGCGCACATCAACATATATCCGCCTGAAGCCGCTACATCTTCGGCATAGGTAATTACTTTAACCTTTTTATCATCAGCTTCAGATCTAATAAGATCGTATAAAAGATTAGACTGAACTGGTGATCCTCCTGGAGAATTTATAGAAATAACAACTGCTTTAATATTCTTTAAAGCAAAGGCTTTTTTAATAATATCGCTTTGACTGGCATAGCTCATGCCTTGGCTAAATCTACCTACATTGCCTATAACTCCATTTAATCTGATTAGAGAAACTATTGGTTTTGATTTAAAAAATGAGAACATATTTATTTAATATCTTTTAAACGTTTATTGTTAGTATTCCAGAATAAAAATTTAATAATACTTTATATTTATTAATGCTACAAACGCCTCATGAAAAATAATATCGTACAACTAGAAAAATTTCAGAAAAAAACACCTTACGATTCCCTTAAAGAAATATTTAATAACGATTTAGACAAGGTAGAGGATTTTACAAAATTAAAATTATCAAGCGCAGTAAATCTGATTGATCAAATGGCTTCATACCAATTAAATTCAGGTGGAAAAAGATTAAGATCTATACTGACTTTAGCTAGCTCTAAAATTACTGAATACAGAGGTGAGCATAATATTCATTTAGCTGCTTGTGTTGAGCTTATTCATAGCGCAACTTTATTACATGACGATGTTATTGATAACAGTACAGTAAGACGAGGCAAAAAAACTTCAAACGTTATTTGGGGAAACCAACCATCAATACTGGTGGGAGACTATTTTCTAAGTAGGTGTTTTGAAATTATGGTTGATGTTGGTTCTTTAGAAATTTTAAAATTATTATCAAATGTATCTGCAGAAATTGCTCAAGGCGAAGTCCTTCAACTTCAGCATAAAAATGAAGTAGATATGACTGAACAAGTTTATTTAAATATCGTAACACAAAAAACAGCTTCATTATTTGGTGCGGCAATGAAAGTGGGCGGTTGTCTTGCAAATAAATCTGAGAATGAAAAAAAAGCCTTACAATCTTACGGCGTTAATCTTGGTATCGTATTTCAAATCAGCGATGATATTTTAGATTATAATTCTACTAAAGCCTTTGGTAAGAATATTGGAAATGATTTTTATGAAGGTAAAATTACTTTGCCAATTATTATTTTATTTCAAAAATCAAATGATATTGAAAGAGAGCAAATTAAAAAATATTTCGCTCAAAAAATAAGAATAGAAAAAGAATTAAATCAAATTTTATTATTGATAAAAAAATATGATGTAATTACTATTTGCAAAAAAAGGGCAGAATATTTTTCAAATGTATCTTCTGACTCTTTAAATATTTTTAAAGATTCTGATATTAGAAAAAATCTACAGGAACTATCTTTTTATTTAATTAATAGGACGAATTAAGAATATAAATTGTACTATTTAAATATAGTGCAAACGTAGACCACGCAAAATAAGGTAGCATTAATACAACAGAAGTCTTGCTGTATTTTGAATACAAAACCATTAAATATAAAATAAAAAAAATAATTATTGAAATTATAAAACTAGCAAGAAAAATTTGTTTATAATAAAAAAATACATAACTCCAACTTGCATTTATAAATAAGTGGATAAAATAAACTGCCAAAATTTTATTGGAATGTTTGCTTTTTTTATAAGCAAGCCAAACTGCTACTGACATCATTGCATAAAGCAGTGTCCACACTGGCCCAAAAATCCAATTAGGAGGATTAAATGCTGGTTTTGCTAAATTATAATACCAAGGATCTAATGCTGCCTTTGTTACAAATCCTGCTGGAAAAGTTATTAAAAAAGTAGCTACAACAATTATGAATAAACTTGAGTAGCCCTGTGATTTTGTTTTAGATTTTTTCATTACTAACTAGTTATTTTGACATAAAATAACGCAAGTGCCGCTAATATGTGTCCGTAATAAGTTAGATTAACAAAAACTCTTAAAATAAATTTATGATCATCTTTTATGTTAAGAAAATCACAAAGAACGTTACCTGGGTTATAAAGTAATTCTAATTTCAAATAATTAACCTTTTTTTTAACGATTAAGAGGCCCATTGCCCACGAATCCCATATTCATTTATCCAAAGTTAAAAGTCAATTTTAGCAATGTTCATAGGTTTATTCTGCAGAAAATAAAAGTTTTATTAATCTTATAATTGCACTTAAGAGTGGTATATCTAATTTAATTAAATTTTTGTTAATATGAAATTAGGTTTTGTAGGCGTTGGAAAAATAGCAACCTCTGTTATTGAAGGAATTTTTAAAGCAAAAATAAATGTAAAGGAGATGATTCTTTCTCCAAGAAATAAAAAAAATAGTAAATCTTTAAAGAATAAATTTAAAAAAATTAAAATTGCAAAATCTAATCAAGAAGTACTTGATAAATCTAATTGGATAGTTCTTTCCGTCACACCAAAAGTTGGAAAGCAAATATTAGGGAAATTAAAATTTAGAAAAAATCATACGGTCCTAAACTTTATATCCACTATTCATAATCAAGAACTAAAAAAAATAATATACCCTGCTAAACAAATATTTAAAATAGCCCCTCTTCCTATGATTAAATATAATCTTGGACCTATTATTATTTATCCAAAGAATAAGATTGTTGAAAAATTTTTCAACATGCTTGGAAAAGTGATTGCCACAAATAATGAAAAGGAAAATAAAAAATTATGGGTCTTGACCTCATTTATGGCAACATATCTTGAAATATATAATACCGCTCATAAATGGTTTGTAAAAAGAGGAATTAATGAAAATAAATCTAAAGAATATATAAATCATTTATTTAAGGCACTAAATAACGAGCTTTTAAAAAATTCTCATTACTCAACGGATAAAATGATTAAAGAGTTTCAAACAAAAGGTGGAATTAACGCAGAACTTCTTAAAAGATTAAAAAAATCTGGAATATTTAAAAATTTAAATAATGGTTTCGATAAGATTTATAATCGAATAAAAAAATCCTAAAATATTTTTTACTAAGAAAATAATTTAGCAATATATGTATAAAGCGGTATTCCAATTATAATATTTATTGGAAAAGTTAATCCTAATGACATTCCAAAATAAAGTGAAGGATTGGCTTGTGGTAGTGCATATTTTAATGCTGCTGGCACTGCAATATATGAGGCACTTGCAGACAAAATCATTAAAAGAATTGTTTCACCTAAATCAACTCCTGCGATCTTACATATTAATAAAGCCAATAATGCATGAATAGGTGGAGCAAATACTCCATAAATTAAAACATAAACAGGTTTGTTTAGAACTTGTTTAAAATTTTTGGCAACCATCAAACCCATATCAAGCAAGAAAAATGCTAGCATGCCTTTAAATAAATCAATTGAGAAAGGTGCCATAATTTTCTCACCGGTAGTACCAGCAAAAAGACCCACAATCATTGCTCCAATTAAAAGTAATTGAGCTCCATCTGTGAAAGATTTGTGCAACA
>OGWJ01000032.1_pt1 | contig 18841 bp, 31 predicted proteins | sample 1575991 | NCBI WGS metagenome assembly OGWJ01 (sample SAMN07581533, study PRJEB24739) | freshwater metagenome | place: Singapore | collected 2015-01 | reverse complement strand
GTTACCACCCAAACTACTGTAGATAATAATACTGGTTCAACTACTGAAACGAAAGTAGATAACAATACAGGAGTTACTACTCAAACTACTGTAGATAATAATACTGGAGTTACTACTGAAACAGTGGTAGACAGTAATAGCAACATCACAACTGAAACCAAAACAGATAGTAATACAAATACATCTGTTGTTGTTGTTACTGACTTAAATACCAATACTCAAGTTACAACTGTTGTTGATACAGATTCGGGAATCATTACCTCACAAAATATAGACGTTGCCCCCCCAGAGTGGGAACCGCCCGTAATTGAGCCGCCCGTAATTGAGCCTCCCGTAGTTGAACCTCCTGTAATTGAGCCGCCAGTTGTTGTTGACCCGCCCGTAATTGAGAATCCTGTAATTGAACCACCAGTAGTTGAGCCACCAGTAGTTGAGCCACCTGTTGTTGAGCCTCCTGTTGTTGAACCACCTGTAGTTAAGCCTCCTGTAGTTAAGCCTCCTGTAGTTAAGCCTCCTGTTGTTGAACCGCCACCTCCATCGCCCAAGATGCTTTTGGCGGGCGCTCCGGCCTTGGGTGTTTTTGGGCCTGATATTGGTAGACTTGCGCCTACATTTTTGAAATCTTGGGAAACTCAAAAACGTATAGATCCTTTGGCTCAATTTGAGAAAGAACGAAGAGAGGCGGAAATGATTCAACAAATTGACCCGCGATTGCTTATGATGCTCCAGCAAAGATCACAAGAATCAGAAGAAAGGCCATACTACGCATACGGACAAGAAGAATCAATTGATGATATCTTGGGAAATAAAGAAGAAGAGGATGTAGAACTTAAGACTGGTGGATACGTTGCCCCGCTAAATAAATCTATGCCCCTTATGTCCAAGGCAGGGGGCGCTCTGAGTCACTACCGAGAGGACTTCAGGCACGGAAAACATGTTGCCGGAAAAGGTGACGGGCAGTCTGACGACATCCCTGCGTGGCTTGCGGATTCTGAATTCGTTTTGCCCGCTGATGTCGTCGCGGCACTCGGAAATGGTTCCACCAAGGCGGGAACCAATAAACTTTATGAAATGATGTACGCAATTAGAGAGCGCGCCAGATCAACTGGCCCCAAGGATTTGCCGCCACCTGCGCTAAAGTCCCCTCTTGATTATTTAAAAAGAGGAAATAAAAAATGATGCGCGGCCCCCGCTTTGACGCCATTCAAAATGGTGAAACAAGGTATCTTTCTGATAAGCCTTGCAGGCGAGGTCATTTAGGCGAGCGCATGACCTCTACTGGATCTTGCATCCAGTGCAGGCAAATCAAGGCAAAAGAAAAATATCACGCAAACCCCAAAAAGGCTGTTGCAAAAGTTCAAAACTATTACCAAAAAAATTCAGAATTAATCAAAGAAAAAAGAAGACGGCGTTATGCGGAAAATCCAGAAAAAGAATTGGCGCACTCAAGGATCAAAGTCGCCGAATGGCGTAAAAACAATCCAGAAAAAGTTGCTGCTCAAAAGCCGTTGAAACAAGCTTACAAGCGAGCAAATCCAGAAAAAGCTAGAGCCGATTTGGCAAAACGCCGCGCCGCAAAGATGAATAGAACGCCGCCATGGTTGGGCGCAGATGATTTATGGATGATTCAAGAGGCTCATGATCTTGCACTGCTTCGCGCCAAAGAAACGGGCTTTGCTTGGCATGTGGATCACATTGTTCCGCTGCAAGGTAAGCAAGTATCGGGCCTGCATGTGCCATGGAATCTGCAAGTGATCCCATGGCAAGAAAACTTACGGAAGGCAAACTCTTATGCCTAACACTTTGAAATCTCCGCTGGATTACTTAAAATCGGTAAAAAGGAGCGCCAAATGAGCCTATTTGAAGGGTCTGCCCCGCCGAATATAGAGACGACCAGAACCACGGCGGCGACTGCTCCGCAGTATTTGACCGACTACCTGACCGATCTTGCAAAAGCTGGTCAAACTCAACTGGGTCAGCCCGCGGGCAGTTTGGTTGCTGGCCTCCCGCAAAACCTGCAAGACCTGTACTCCAGCGCTCAAGGAACGCTGGCTAGGTATCAGTCTCCTCTGACCCAAGCCGCTACTTCTGCTCAGGCGGGGGCTGCGCCGATCACTAGTGCAGACATTTCTCAGTTCTATGATCCGTATCAGCAGAATGTCATCGATGAACTTTCGCGCCAAAGTTCGCTAAATGTTCAGAGGAACCTCCTACCCCAACTAAAGGCGCAATTTGCCGGCTCAGGAGGATTTGGAAGTCAACGATACGCAGGAGCGACAGGACAAGCTCTGGCAGACGTACAGGCCAACCTGCTTGGGAAGCAGGCCGAGTTGATGTCTGGCGGCTATAAAAGCGCTCTAGACGCTGCTCTAAGACAGAAAGCACTACAAACCCAAGGCGCTCAGGCACTACAAGGAATCGGATCTGCTGAAGCACAAGCAGCCCCCACGGCGATCAAGTCTCTCGGAGATTTGGGCGCACAACAACTTGCCTACGAACAAAGCAAGATTGAAGCACCGCTAACCCGGGCGATGAATGTTGCTCAGATTATGCGAGGGTACACTTACCCAACAACCACAACAGAGACGTACAAAGGCCCAGCAAGTGCTTATCAGCCGTCTCCGCTTTCTCAGATTGCTGGATTGGGTACCTTGGTTAGTGCTGCATTTGGCAATAAAGACGCGGCGGGAAATAAACTTCTTGAGTATTTATTTAAGAGGGGATCTGTACCTCAGAGCGGAGGAGGGGCTACGAGCGGAGGGGGGACTACGAGTGGAGGGTCGTCTTCTGAATCTAATCCTATTTATGACTATGGAGATGTATCTAATCCTATTTATGATTACGAAGAGGCTTTCGATTTCAATCCAGAATATGATTACGATGTTCCGCTTGACATGGATATTTATGATTTTGGGTAAAAATCATGGCAATAAAACCAGTTAGTTCCCTATACGCCGAAGGCCCGGAAGAACAGAAACTTGTTGACGAGATTAAAGGCTCGTATGCCAAGTTGCGCGAGGCGTTGGATGCTCGGGAAAGAGGCCCATTGTTTGACCCTGTTCTCTTGGCGATGGCGCAGGGTTTTCTTGCGCCTACCAAGACAGGTGGTTTTGGTGAATCGTTGGCAAACGCAGCGGCTCTTGTTGGCCCAGCACAAGCAGAACAAGAAAAGCGCAGGCAAGAAAACGCCATGATGCGGATGGAGTTGGCTCAACAGCAGTTGGGGCAGATGCAACAATCTAGATTAGATGAGTTGACCCGTCAGGCTTTGGGCGTTGGTCAGCCCGCCCAACAACCGAGCGGGGCGGCGGTGGGCGCAGAAAGCGGTGCTGCTGCTCAAGCGCCCACAAACGACTATGGCCTGATCCCTCAGTCATATATTGATGCCCTGAGAGTGCGTGGGGATGCGGGCAGGAAACGCGCTGATGAATTGGATAAAGTCAATGAGGCCCGCATGAAACTTATAAAATTTCGTGCTGGCGAAACCAAGACCACTGAAAGCGGCGCGTGGCAGACTGATCCGACAGGCAAACTTGTATTTATTCCGCGTCCGGGCGCGAGGGGCGAAGAAGAATTCGTATCTGGCTCCGGGTCTTATGCCATGGAACCGGAAGACTTAATTAAGTTCCGCGCCGCCAGAGAGGTTCTTTCTCAAAATCCTCAAGATGAAGCCGCCCGCAAAGAGTATTTCCGCCTGATTGACAAATATCGCGTTCCTGTAACTCGCTCCATTGTTCAAACAGAAGGCGCTCCTATCGCCTCCCAAGGCCAAACTATTAAAACAGGCCCAACGACTCGCAGTGAAGAAGCCGCGAGGGGAGAACAGTTAAAAGTAGAGGCCGAGGCTGTTGGTAAAGGGCGTGCTGCAAATACCGTTGCCGTAATGAACGCAGCAAAAGCCAGTACGGCTTTGATACCCATTTACGAAACGATGGAGTCCACCATCAATAAGCCCGGAATGGACAAAGTAATGGGCGTATTTGAGCGGCCCAACTTACTGGCCGGACTTGGCGCCTTGGTTGAGGATGCCGTTCGTGTTGGTAACTTCAACATTGGATTGCCAGCAATTCGCAAGGTAATTACAAACTCTTTTTCTGCCAATCAAATCAATGCCGAGGCAAGGAAGGCCGGGGTCACGCCTCAGCAACTGATTGATGACCTTTCGTTCCTTGGTCAAAGCATTGCTATGACTCAGTTTAACCAACGTCAGGGTCTTGGATCTGGAACGTCTGTGTCAAACTTTGAGCAAATTATGGTCAATGCCATGGGGCCAACAATTCAGGATACTGTTGGCTCCTTCCGGAAAAAACTTGCCTTTATGAAGAACAAGTCTCAATTTGAAATTGAGCTTGGTCGGGCCATGAAAGAAAGTGGAATGCAATACGATGACTTTGAGAGTACGCCTGCATTCAAAAAAATGTTTTCTGAATATCAGAAAAAACAGACGGGTGTTGTGTATGGCGAACGTCCACCCGCGCCTACTGGAGCCAGAACTTTTAGGTTTCTAGGTAAGGAATAATGATGGCAGCTCCCACAGCAGAAGCCCCTAAGGCGATCTACAGAGTAGAAGCCCCTGACGGCAGCATTCTGAGGATTGAAGCGCCGGACGACGCTTCTGAAGAGGAAGTGCTTCGCGCTGCACGTGAACAATTCACGCCCAAGTCTCAAGTATCTGCTCCAAAAAATAAACCTCGCATCGAAGCAAAAATCTCTTCTGAAGAACAGGCAGAGCGTGACGCTATCAGGATTGAAATACTTAAAAAAGAACTTGCCAAGGCGCAGAAGCAAGGCAACACAGGTGATGTAGAAGCGCTTATTCGTGAATTGGAGCGTGCAGGGGTTGATGTTTCACCCGCCCCCCCGAAGACTGTAGAGGTACAAGAGCCATCTACTGCTGATCTGTTGCGTCAAAAACTGATGGCTTTGGAGCAGAAAATTCCTACCGAGATTTCGGAGATGATGGAGGGGCCGGTCTCTCCCGAGGCCATACAAGCGGCCCAATTGGGTGCCAGCGGCATCGCTGCTATGGGTGGATACAAGGCGTCCCCTGTGCTTGGCGCCATGGTGAAGCGGGTAGCAGAGGCGTCTCAACGTCCTGCATTCTCCGCGCCCGGCACGCCTCCTGTAGCGCCTGCGGCCCCCGTGGCTGCTACAACTGCTCCTCTTCAACCCACGCCATCGCAACCTGCGGCGCGGGCTACCGGCTCCGGTTCTGCTGTTTTCAACTACGGGAAAGCCTTTGGGCTGAGTGATATTGAAGCGGCAAAAGCGCTTGATATGACAAAACAGGCTGGCGGGGCGCACGATCTTGCCACGCAGCGCAGGCTTGCCCTTAATCGCATACAGAACCTGTTCCCGACCGAGATGTATACTGAGCGGCCAAGCGGGATTATGGTGCCAGAGCAAGGCGCTGGACGAGGCCCGAGGGCGTCGTACTCTTATCAACAACCAGTAGCGCCAAGTCCCGAGGTTCCACAAGGACGCCCGGGTGGTTTATCTGCCCTACCTCCGCGTCAGGCTATACCGCCCGTTCCTGCGCCGTCGGTGTCTCCTTTGTCGCAAGTCAGTGACATGTTCCGCACCATAGGACGTACTGGCGCGAACCTTTTAGCTGACGTCCTAAGATCACGCTATATGGGCGCACTAGGGGCTGGGTCTGCTGCTTACCAAGGCATGGAAGCACTAAAACAACTTAGGGCGGGACAAGATGAAGAGGCCGCACTAAGTGGTATGGGCGCTCTGGGTGGGGCTTTGATGGTTATCCCAACTGTCCCAACTGCGCTCGTTGGCGGGGCTTTATCGGCTGCTCCATACGCCTATCGCCGGTACAAACAAATTCGCGCAGAGCCGCCGCCCCAAGAACCAACAGAAGAGGAGTTGATCAGGGCGCAAAGACCCGCCTTCACTCCTCAGCGTTCTGGTTTAAGGATCCAATAAATCTTCCGCAGTTGCCAAATGAGGAAGATTGGCCCCCTTTGGGGGGCTTTTTTTATTTCCGTTGACTCTTGACCCAAGCCTTGAGTTGGAGGGCTTGAACGATCAAGTCGTCGGCCATTTGGGGCACTTTGTCATATTTTTTATTTAAACACGACTCATGAATATCCTTCTCCAACTTTTCAATTTTCATAAGGATGTTGGAGTAATCTACAAATTCTTCAGTATATGGGGTCATAGGTTTCCTCTTTTTTCCTGTAAAGCATCCGCGACTTGAGTATTCAAGGAACGAACGAAATCAATGCACAAGGATCTTTCTGTCTGAACAATCCGCGGCATCGCCGCCATGACGAAGCCTGTAGCAATCGTCTCCAAATCTTCTGGAGTAAAGATATAGATCTGCTCCAAGTGCGCCGCGATTTGGGAGAGAAAGGTCTGTACAACCTCTTCTGAAGATAAATATGGATTCATATCAATTGACTCTTTGCATACCAATAAGTTTTCAAGGCATCGAACATCTTCCAACCCCGATCTAGCTCCTCTTGAGTCCACTCCTTGACGACAACCAATCCCGTCTCAATAACAGAGATAAACACATTCGCGCATCGTGCTTGGGGGATTTGCAGTCCAACTCTGTAGGCTGATAACTGCATGAGATGCTCATCATATCCCTGAGCCTTCTCCAAAGACTCGGAGGTGAACTCTTTTGTTTTGAAGTCAATCACAACACCATCACCGTCAGTTGTATGTAAATCCACCTTCCCGCCGAACCCCGAGAAGGCAAATGATTTTTCCGCAGACCATTTCAAGTTTCCGAACTGTTTATCTACAGATTTGTAAACCGCCTCCAAATAAGGCAACGAGTCTGCCTCTATCATTCCGTTGAAGAATTTTTCCACCTTGTTGTGGATCTCTGTACCCCGCTCTGCCGCTTGTCTTCCCTGCTCTTTTGAATCCGCCTGTACCCGGCTGACAAACGACTCTTCGCTCTCCCCGTCTGCTCGGGGGAGGGTCATAGCCGCCAGCATCATTTGATTGAGCTTCCAAGCCTCTAAAGCGGGGTTTGCAGCGGCTTTTATGATGGTGGTGACCGATGGGTAAAGCCCCATCTTTTTTGCGTCCTTGAGGGTTGTAGGGCGCTGCTCACCGTTTTTCGCGGTGACGGTATAGGCAGCGTCACCAGTACGGGTGTACCAGTGACTGGCCTCAGATGCTCGACCGATGATCATGTTTTGCCCTCAAGAACTTGTTTATTTTTTTGTATCGCCGCTCGTGCCAAAAACGGCAACGCTAATTTTAGTTTCTGTCAGTTTTTGGATTGAATCCAAAGCTGCCGCCATGCGCTCTGCGTTTTCAACTGCTTTCATAAACTCGGGACTAATCAATAAGTCTTGCGCCTGCTTGTATCTATCTCGCATCTGAAGAACTTCGCTTTGAACACGTTCGCTAGCCGCTTTCATAGAACTTAGATCGTTCTTGATCGTTCCACGAAAATCAACTAGCGATAATCTAAGTTTTTCAACTGCGGCTTGAGCACGTTGCGTTGATTCTGTTGCTGCTATTGATGCTTCCATGCCTAATTTCCATTGTAAATACAAATTCAATTGAAGCTCGACGGGATCTCTTTTTAAAACAGATGCTTTAAAGCCAATCCCGTCTCTAAACTCTGACGTTTTGACTGTTGCCTCGTCAAGAATATTGTCTAGTGACAGACAGGAGGGAGCCATCTTGTCCAACTTGGTGGACAAAGCCTCTTCTTTTCCTGCCCACCAAAGCTCACCGACCTGCACTTGATACTACCTCGCAGGCATGTGGGGAAATGTTTCCGCAAACCAAAGTGCGCTGCTCTTGTACGTTCTCTGCCTTGTATCCTGAAAGTTTGTAAGCAATCGGCATAGCGTTTTTTAGAATGCCGAGCGCACTGATGCCATCGTCGTCGCTTGATTTGATTGCAGAATCCATAGCTTCTGCAAGTTCTGCCATGAAAGCATCCGTATCGATGGCTGTAGTTTGCAGAACAAAGTCGCCAGTGTTTTTGTCTTTGAATATTTTTACCATGCTACTCTCCTAAATGGGGACGCGCTTAAAAAGGAATATCCGAATCCATATCATCAAACCCCGAATCATTTTTCGGCGGGTCTTTTTTCTTGGAGATTGCCTGATACTCAGGACTTGATTCGATCTTCGCCTTCAGCCCCTTGCCAAAGGTATCAAACAGCCCCCAATCAGGATCAGCAAGGCGAAAGATTTGGACATCGTTGTAGGGATCAGGCATACCTTGCCGCTTGATTACTCCGGGTACGGGCGTCAGTCCCCATACGTTTGCGTATGTCTTCCCGTTGGCCCCGGGTCGATGTACGACGCTGATCATGCACCACTGACCAAGGATGTTTTTCAAGTCAAACCGAATGGCTTCTTGATCTGTCCAAGGTGCGCCTCGCCATGCTTGCAGATCTTTTCTGAGATTGGAGTTTTCACTCCAAGACAGGGTGTAGTTCTTGAAGATTGCCATCGGTTCGCCCTCATCGGTTTTGATGGGCTGGCCGGTTTCGTCTTCTCCGTGGATCTCCCACGCAACCATGATTTTCCGCAGGAATTTTTCTTGTCCCTGCCATTCGGTTTGTTGGGTGCCCAGATCGATGATCCGATAGCATCGGGCCAGATGGGTTCCTTGCGGAACCAGTTTGAACTCTTTATTACTTTCTACAATAAAACTCATTTCATTTCTCCAACGGGTCGGGCAGCGCGGCCCTTCTTTGTTCGTCTTTCAGGCACCACTCTTGGTATTCCTTCTGTGCTTGGGGGTCGTTCAACCACTCCTCGTACTCTTCCAAAAAGGAGGTCTCCTGCATTCCGGGGGAACGGAGATCCTCTGGCGATAATGTTATTGATATCGATAATTTCGTTAAGCCCATTACCTGCTCCTATGTAATAACTTTCGTTGCCTTCTTCATCTTGAGTCAAAACTATCCCGACGCAGTTTCCAAACCACTTGCACTTTTGCGGGGTCACTTGCGTGCCTCCATCATCTTGTCCGCTACAAGGTATGCAGACTCGGCGTCTTCCTCAAACGTGGTTTCGTCGTTCGCCAGAAATACTTGCATGGCCTTGGCCGCAAAGTAGTCCCTCAGAGTCATGCCGGGGATGTACTCCCCAACGTCCTGACTTGGCTTGAGGAATGGGAAGGCTTGCTCAACCGTAAATTGTTTATTGGTTTTTATTGCCATTTTGTTTGCTGTCATCTTTTAGAAAAGATATTTCTGGCAATTCTTTCCGCAAAGCGTAATACTCTACTTGCACCTTTGCTGATCCAATCATTTTTCCTGCAAGGTTTGCCAATTCTGCTGCCTCTCCGGGCTTAATTTCACCGGCCCGAAGTTTTGCAAAAACATCCGCTAGTTCCGTTCTTAGTTCATTTACATTGTTCATTTATAAACCTTTTGATTCTCATTAATTCTCTCTGCGCCTCCACTAATGATTGTGGAATCTGCGCTCCAGTAATGTTTAACTTTTGAGCCATAACACGGCGCACATATTCGTCGTCAAGCGTTTGACGCGAAACTTCTCCGCGCTTGCGTAGATACGCAAGTCGCCTTGGGTCGCCGCGCATCTTTTCTTTGACTTCCGGTTTCGCTGCGTACCTTCTGTTTGCTTCCTTAACCCGTTCACGATGCCGTTCTCGGTATTCGCGTTTCTTTTGTTTTGCCTTTTCAGGGTCGGCAAGTTCACGCGCCCGCGCCTTAGCAATCAGTCGTTCCCGGTTTGCTTTATACCATTCGGCGTTTTGTAATTTAGAACAAGGTTTGCATCGATAGCAATACCCGTCTTTTGACTTTTTGTCTTTGCTGAACTCAATGTGCGGTTTATGCTTTTTGCAACCACAGCACTGTTTTTGATCGCTCATAGAGCCGCCCAAGCCAGCATCAACGTTAAGACCACCAGAAACAGGTAGCCAAGGCTGTCAGTTAATCGCCGATGCCACACAACACGATGGTCACGCAGCAGCACGCTTTGAATGACTTCTTCGTCATGCGACAGCACAGGGGGTTTGGGTTGGTAAAGCAGGCCAATCTTGACGCCCGCCTTGGTCGTGTACACATTCACCTTCTAGTCCTTTCATCAAACGCCACATGGCGCAAACGAAGTACACCATGGCTTGAACAGCAAGGTCAATATCTTTTTTGTAAAAGAGTGTTGAACAAGAAGTTCATGTATAATTGTGGGCATGACGCTACAAGAATACTTCGCTACAGAGCCGCGGGGGGCCAAGGCTGAGATGGCCCGCTACCTTGGGATCACCGCCGAGTGGATGAGCAAACTCATCGCCGGTACGAAAGTGTGCAGTCCGAAGCTGGCGAAGCGTATCGAAGACGCAACACAAGGACTGGTGACGCGCAAGGAGTTGCGCCCGGATCTCTTTGTGTAGTACGATGGTTTGGAACCCGGCTAGGTACGGCTGATCCCCGTACTGAAAAGCGACACACCCCCGCCTGCCGCAAGTTCCAGACAAGGGGTGACATTTGGGGTGAGCATGGGCCGATATTTAGGCAAAAAGTTGCGTTTTGAGGTATTCAAGCGCGACGAGTTCAAGTGCCAATATTGCGGAGCAACTCCGCCGAAGGTAGTTCTTCAAGTTGATCACATCCATCCGGTTGCGAATGGTGGGTCAAATGACATGGACAACCTCATTACGTCTTGCCAGCAGTGCAACATAGGCAAGGGCAAAAACAAGTTATCCAACGTCCCGGAAAGCCTGAAGCAGAAGGCAGAGCGCATTGCGGAAGCAGAGGCGCAAATCGCTGGCTACCAGTCAATCATTGCGGAGAAGTCGCGCCGTCTTGAGGATGAAACGTGGCAGATCTTCAAGATTTTGGTTGGTGACGCGCCTCATGTGCCAAAACGAGACTTCTACACGACCAAAGGGTTCGTCAGCGAGTTGGGGTTCTTTGAGGTTCAGGAGGCCGCAGAGATTGCCTATCAGCGGTTTGGATACGACAAAGAGCGGGCGTTTCGGTACTTCTGTGGCGTTTGCATCAACAAGCGGAAGGCGGCTCAGAAATGAAGAGGCCCTCTTTCCAGTTCTATCCAGCCGATTGGCTGCGGGACACTGCGCTTCGCACTTGTTCGACTGGCGCTCGCGGCTTGTGGATTGACATGATCTGCTACATGCATGAGGGGGCACCATATGGACACCTTAAGGTTGGGCAGAAGGTTATCCATCCAGACAACCTTGCTCGTATGGTTGGGGAAACCTTGGAGGTTGTGGAAGGTTGGCTTTCTGAGTTGAGGCAGGCTGGCGTTTACGATCTTGCTGAAGATGGATCAATTTGCTCTCGTCGCATGATCCGGGATGAGGCAGTGCGGAATGCGCGTGCTGCCGGGGGAAAACTCGGTGGTAACCCCTCACTTCTTGGAAACAAGGATGGCAACAAGGATGGAGAGAAGGTTAACCATAAGGTTGGGGAAGAGGTTAAACAAAAATCAACCCCTTCTTCTTCATCTTCTTCTTCATCTTCTAATGAAGGTACTAACGTACCTTTGTCGGCAGGCTTGCCGACTTGCCCGCAGCGGGAGATCGTTGCGCTCTACGCCAAGCACCTGCCTCACCTTGCTCAACCTCGGGTCTGGGAGGGCAACCGCGCTGCGATGCTGAAGCAGCGCTGGATCCAAGCCGCCAAACCCTCTGCCTACAGCCCGAACGGCTACAACACCAAAGAGGACGGGCTGAGGTGGTGGAGCGGCTTCTTTGAGTACATCAAAGACACGACTCTGTCCAAGGGCTTTGAGTCTGAGGGCAGGACATGGCGGCCGGATCTGGAGTGGATCGTGACCGCGGGAAATTTTGCAAAGATCATCGATGGGAAATACGACAAATGACATTCAAGCCTGCTGACAAGCAAATCGAGAAGGAATTGGACGCGGAGGCCAAGTTAATGTGCCAAGCACATAATTGTCCCAATAAATGGTCTGTAGACGCTGGTCAAGGACGTCTGTGCTCTGCCCATGCTTGGTCTGATCCGATGGATTGGGGAGGAATAACCCAACGGATTCATGCGGGTCAATTTACAAAAACACCTAAATACGAAGAGCCTGCAAAACCAATGACATTGGAGGAAAAAAGGCAGACTTTGCGAGATTTGGCTGCGTTGCTCAAAACCCCAACAGACCCCAAAGCATGGGCGTATAACTTGAAGTCTAGGGAAGAAGCGGGTGAGGAAATGAGCTTGCTTAAAAAGCAAATGTGGCGTAGTGCTTTAAGGATTCGTGATGACGCATGAAGAAGCCAAGAAAGTCCTCGACCAAGCGCGCGAAGGCTATTCGGTTAGAGCGGACAGAATATCAATCGCCCTATGGGTCACCGGAGATAATCGAATGCATGAAGCAAAGCGAAGCGAGGGAGTGGATCAGGAGATACCGCCAGAAGATTGGCGAGGCAGGATCCGTCAACGCGCAATCTTGGTGGCTGCAAGTCTGCGTTGACATCGAGAGAATTCGGGGCAAAGATGCGCTTGATGACCTGAGACGGCGGATGAACGCAGAAAAGAGCCTACAGCAAAAAAAACTTGTGGGTGAGGGGGTAGGTACCAACCATGAAAAAAAATGCGACTGACGGGCATCTAGGTGCCTTGCTGAGGATAGAACTAGACTTCCCCCCGGCTGAACTGTTTCCGAACAGAAGCCGGGGCAAGCACTGGACAGCAACCCACACCGCGAAGACCAACTACAGACAAACCTGCGCGTGGTTGACCACCCATCAAATGAAAGATTGGGTTCCTACCACTGAGAACATTAAACTCAGTATTAGTTTCGTGATGCCAGACAAAAGACTGAGAGATACAGATAACTGCCTGGCCGCAGCTAAATCTGGATTGGATGGAATGGCTGATGCCTTGGGAATAAATGATCGACAGTTTCAGCCAGTAGTTGTTTACAGATCTTACGGACAAAAACCGGGGAAGATGGTGGTTGACCTATGCATAAATCAACTTGGGACATGATAAAGAATCATCCAGATAATCCTTTCAAATGGAAGGACAATCCCAGACCGAGCATATTTCAGGGAGATCCTCATTTTACTTACAAGGGCAAAACAAAATCTGAACTATCCACTGCTGCGGTAGAAAAAGCCAGAAGCGAGGGAAAAGCGGCGGGGACGATTAAAAATATAAGCAGAAACAAAAAAGCAGAGGCGGAAAGAGTGGAGGCTTTTAGGGTATTTTCTCAACAAATGATTGAAAGGAAAAAGAAATGAAAGTCCATATTCACAGACACTATAGAGTTTGTGTACTTGATTGCAGACGCTGGCGCGGTGCGACAGGTGAAGTCACAGGTGAAGTTGTTAGGAGCATCAAATGACACTACGAGAAACAGCACAGCAGGCGCTTGAGGAGTGGCATACCGACCCCGGCAGTGTCCGTATGGCAAGTCTGATGATCGCCCTCCGCGCCGCGCTTGCGAAGCCTGAGCGGGAGCCGGACACCGCCCTGCTGCGGCAGGCGTTGGTTGCGCTGAAGCAAATTGCCATACTTGTTGAATACGGCACGCCCGATGCACTCACGGCGCAGCAAGTAACAGACATACGGTTTGAAATAAACAAGATAGCCCGCGCCGCCATCACCTCCCTGCGGGAGTGTCTAAAGGAGAAGGCATGAGCGAGAAACCAACAGATCCAAACGCCGCGGTGGACTACATCATCGCCAAGAGCGCTGAGTATGCCCAAGCCAAAGCAAACCGGATTTATGTTGAGGAGCACCGTAAAACCCTGAAAGCAGAACTGTGCAAACGAGCCTTGGAGATGGGCTACGAGGCGGTAAACGCGCAAGAGAGGGAGGCGTATAGCCACCCGGACTACAAAGCGCACCTGACGGCCATTAAAGAGGCCGTAGAGGCCGAGGAAAAACTCAGGTGGATGCTGATCGCTGCGGAGGCAAGGATCGAAGTCTGGAGGTCTCTTGAGGCAAGCAAGCGAAGCGAACTCAGGGCGACCGTGTGAACAACAAATTAACAGCAGCAGAGCGCAAGCACCTAGCCGCGATCAAAGAGCTACCCTGCTCAGTCTGCGACGCTCCCGGGCCAAGCGACGCTCACCACATCAAGCAAGGACTCCAGTACACCTGCGTGGCTCTGTGCAAGGGCTGCCACCAAGGCAGCCTCATGGGGCTACATGGGCAGCGCAGGATGTGGGCGCTCAAGAAGATGGACGAACTTGACGCCTTGAACGTGACCATCCAACGGCTGTTGGAGAAACACACTGTTGCAAAATAGTTTGGGGCAGATCGACACAATGTTGAATTTTCTGTTCTAATTCACTCACGCCAACTTGTAGCGGGTAACTTGAAAGGTAATCATGAAAGCAGATCTCAACCTCACCAAGATTGACGAACTCGGCATGCTGCTCGCGCAGATCGCTGACCTGACCGCCAAGGCCGAGGAAATCAAGGACAGCATCAAGGAGATCGGCAGCGCAGGTGGCCAGAAGGTCTGGGACGGTGCGCTGTTCAAGGCCACCTACAGCGAGTCCAACACCGCTTCCTTCAACAAGGAAGCCTTCATCAAGGAACACGGCGCTGCGATGTACGACAAGTACACCAAGACCAGCGCTCGCTTCACCGTCAAGGTCACCGCCCGCTAATCAACCCGGGGGCTTCGGCCCCTTCAGGAGAACACCATGCAACGCAAAGCAATCATCTGGTGCTACTTCCTCGCCACGGTCGTCCTGCTGATGGATCTGCTGGTCTGGAGGCCGTGGTAACCCTGCAACATGGTGGGGTATTGCATTGATTGAATTTTTTGTTCTATAATTTGTTCCACGGCGCCCCCGCCGAGTAACTTGAAAGGTAATGATCATGACTTCCTTCTACTTCGTTTTCCCCTCCTATGAAGAAGCCAGCGCCGCGCTCCCCTCGTTTGAGAGCGAGGACAGCAAGCGCCTGCGCGAGCAAGCAGAAGAGCACGCCCGCCGTTCAATCGAGTCGTTTGAGCGCAGCGACACCGATGGCTGCGTGAGCCAGTGGTGCAACGACATCAGCGCCCGCGACTGCTCCCGTGCTGCGGAACTGGCCGACCAAGGCAACCTCGATGTGTTCAAGGTGCTGGTGGACGCCCAAACCGGCGAAGTAGTGGCGACCACGATCCATGTCTTTGAGAACCGCTTCGGCTACGGCAACGTGTACAAGTGGGCAGTGCGCCGCAATGGCGCTGACAAGGCTGAGTGGGTGACCGACTACAAGCGCGAGAAGGGTTTTGCTGACCGCGGCCTGAAGGTGGCCTACATGTTGGCCCCGGCAAAAATGTACGCCCGTTACCCGGGCAACCATTTGCCCGAGCAGCGCGGCCTGTCGGGTCTGGCATCGTACACCGGCAAGTCCGTCGGTATCGACTACGACGCCATCGGAATGCGCCCGTGAGGTAAATCCCCCACAAAACAGTGGGGGTATTGCATTGCTTGAACAAGTCGTTCTATAATTCAACCCACGGCAACATCGCCGGGTAACTCGAAAGGTAAGACATCATGTACGGATACGTTAAATTCCCCAAGTCCTTTGCCGCCAACTTGACGGAGCAGCGCATAGAGGCGGCGCAAGAGGCGGCTCGCATGTCCTTGGTGAACGACAAATCTCTAACTGTCGCCGAGTGGTCGGAGCTGAACACAATCCTGACCATGGTAAAGGTCGGTCTGCGTTCCGAAGAAGAGCATGCAGCCGCCATGAAGCGTTCTGACGAAGAGCACGCCGCCGCCATGAAGCGGTATGAGGAGGCAGCATGAAAACCTACACCGTAGACGAACACACCCTCCTCTGCATCCTTGAGTCCCTTGAAGAGTCAATCGAGAGACTACCCTACATGAGCGATGGATGGGCCTACGCTTTCGACGCAGCAAACGATGTGCGGAAGATTCTGGGCAGGCCGTTGGTAAAACCAGACTAAAATTCCGCGCAAAAAAGAACGGGGGCACAAGTTGCCCCTTTTCTATTTCTACCCCATAATAATGTTATCTTATGTCTCTGAAAGTACGAGATGGAAAAAAAGAAAACAGGAAGGCCAAGTAAATACTCTACCGAACTAGCCGCTGAGATATGCGAGAGGCTAAGTAACGGTGAGCCGCTAAGGCAGATCTGTAGGGATGATCACATGCCAGCTTGGCAAAAGATCTACGAATGGATGGCCCGCGACGAAGAGCTTTCGGGAGCCATCGCCCGCGCGAGAGATCAGGGATACGAGGCTATTGCTGAGGAGGCCCTCATCATTGCCGACAATATCCATCTGGGGCACAAGCGGGTCATCGGTGACGACAAGACCTACACCACGGTCGAGGACATGCTGGGCCACCGCAAGCTCCAGATTGAGACCCGCCTCAAGCTGCTGGCAAAGTGGAACCCCAAGAAGTACGGCGACCGAGTTACCCACGCTGGAGATCCAGAGGCTCCGCTACATATTAACAACGACGCTGTAGCTTTATTGGCCGAGGCAGTAAAGAATTTAGAATTGCGGCGCAATGGCGCTTGATCTGCTAACGAGTCCCGAGATAACCGAGGCTCTGAAAAAGGCACCACCGCATCAGGCCATGGCATACGCCGCGAGGATGGCTTGGCTGGCTAAGGCGCACGACCATCAGAAAATGCCCCCGGGCGACTGGTGGTCAATTCTTCTGCTGCTTGCTGGCCGGGGAGCCGGAAAGACCCGAACCGCCGCGGAACAGATTTGGTGGTGGGCTTGGCAATACCCAAACACCCGCTGGTTAGTAAGCGCCCCTACAAGCAGCGACGTAAGAAGCACCACCTTTGAGGGTGACTCCGGGCTGATGAGCGTAATCCCGCCCGTGCTGGTGGCGGATTACAACAAAGCCCTGCACGAACTCAAACTGGTCAACGGCTCCCTGATCAAAGGCATCCCCGCGTCGGAGCCTGAGCGTTTCCGCGGCCCACAATTTCATGGCGGATGGTGCTGCCCTCCAGACACCATGATTGCGTTACCCAATGGCGGAGAGGTGCCAATTCAAAACATCAAGTCTGGCGATGTCGTGATGACTCGCCACGGCCCAAGAAAAGTTTTGGCGGCTGGGGTTTCTGGCAATACCGCTGATTTAATTGTCATGAGATGTGGTGACACGCAATTGACCACAACCGATGATCACCCTATACTTGTCGGAGATCAGTGGATTCCTGCTGGCAAAGTCAAAGAAGGTGACAAAGTATGGAGGGCATCATTTACGACGGTGTCACATGGCACAAAAGGCCAACAGGGCACTATCACAACAAAAGACGAGGTTATTTGCACCGGTACATCTGGGAGCAACACAACGGCCCAATTCAAAAAGGCTTTGTTGTTCATCACGCAGATCACAACGTTGAGAACAATGACATTTCCAATCTTGCTCTCATGGCGAAATCGGAACATCAACGGCATCATCGACTCGGAGCAAAGAATAGCGAAGCCCAAAAAGAAGCCGCAAGAAAAACGCTTGAGCAGCTACGCACTCCCAAAGCTGGGAAGTGCATTGAATGTGGTGCGGAGTTTGTTTCGCTTTCGGCAAACAAAGTTGGGAAGTTCTGCTCCCGAAAATGTCTTGATAAGTGGCGCGACAACAGGCAATACCCACAGCAAGCAAATTGCGCAAGTTGCGGTGCAGAGTTCAGTAAGCTGCGAGGAACCCATCACGCATGCTCAGTTGAGTGCCGCAAAAAGCTCTTCTCGCTGGGAATTCAAAAAAGCAACCGTAAAGTCCGTCGAACGCTTGCCGAACTCCGTGACGTACAACCTGACAGTTGAGGGTGAGCACGAGTTCATTGCCAATGGCATTGTTGTTCACAACTGCGATGAGTTGGCTGCATGGGAGTATTTGCAGGAGGCATGGGATCAGATCATGTTCGGCATGCGCCTGAAGATGGATGCCAACTGGAAGACCCGCCTTATCTGCACCACAACCCCGCGGCCAAAGGATTTGATCGTGGAATTGGTCGGCAGGAACGGTGACGACGTCTGCGTAACCACCGCCTCAACATACGCCAACATCGACAACCTGAGCGAGAACTTCCGCAAGCAAATCCTGCAGTACGAAGGCACGAAATTAGGAAAGCAGGAGATCTACGCGGAGATCATCGACCCGGAAGAGTCGGGAATCGTCAAAAGAGACTGGTTCAAACTCTGGCCCGCCCAGAAGCCGTTACCCAAGCTGGAGTTTATCGTCCAGTCCTACGACTGCGCGTATACGGACAAGATCAACAACGATCCCACTGCCTGTATTACTTTCGGGGTTTTCAAACCCACGGACGGCCCTATGAGCGCTCTGGTGATCGATGCCTGGCAGGATAGGCTCCAGTACCCCGATATGAAGAAGAAGGTGCTGGAGGAGTACGAGGTGGTGTACGGGGAGGGGAAAGATGCCCGCCGGGTCGACCTGGTGCTGGTGGAGGACAAGTCAGCCGGTATAAGCCTGATCCAAGACCTCCAGCGGGCGCATGTCTTCGTCCGTGGATACAACCCCGGCAAAGCAGACAAGATACAGCGCCTGAGCATCGTGGCGAACATCATCCGCGCCGGGAGGGTTTGGATACCCGAGAGCAGCGTGAACAAGGGATATGTAAGGGATTGGGCAGAGGGGATGGTGAGCCAGATTTGCTCGTTCCCCGACACTACGCACGACGATTTCGCCGACGCTGCATCGCAGGCCCTGCGCTACCTGAGGGATGCTGGCTGGCTGAACATCGACCCCCCGCCAAGGGATGAACTGGACGAAGACGATTACGTTGACGCGGGGCGAAAGAAAGAAAATCCATATTCAATGTAATAATCCTGATTATTTGAGGCGAAATATGGCAGACGAAAGAGGACGAAAACTGGCCGACGCAATGTTTGGCCCTGCGTTTGGCTTTTTCCCTCAAATGCAGCCCAAGCGGAGTAAACAAGA
>OGWJ01000031.1_pt1 | contig 19889 bp, 23 predicted proteins | sample 1575991 | NCBI WGS metagenome assembly OGWJ01 (sample SAMN07581533, study PRJEB24739) | freshwater metagenome | place: Singapore | collected 2015-01 | reverse complement strand
GTTTCCCAGTCACGATAAGTTTGAAGATAGTTTCCGCTGTCAAACTATCTTCAAATGCCCACGCCACACCGACTTGCTGGCCGGGCCAATTGCTGGCGTGGAGGATGCCGTCTGGGTTGCCCGCCCGCCAGTAGGTCACGCCGGGCGTCTGCGCCAGTCCCAACCCTTCCAGCCGTTGCCGGATCGGTTCCGTGACAACAAACGATGACCCGTAGTGCGTGGATGGCGCTGTGCCATCAGCGGACAGCGAGCAGCCGTAGAGTTCCGGCGTGGCGGGATTGCGCGGCGTACCGTCATCCTTGGGGAACGCAATGTCCAGCGCCGCAATCGCACCGTCAATGGATGCGGCATCGCAGATGACATGGACGGCATGGATCCATTCGGTAGGCATTAGTAGATGCTCCACTTGGCGTTGTTGATAAAAGTCTTACCCTTTAGAATAGTTGCCATTACAACACCCTTCTTAAAATCAACATTAGAATACCCCCCATTTATTGTTCAAATAGTTGGTAATGCTGGTATTATTAGAATTACTTATCGATGCATTCCATAATAATAGCTCACACAAATCAGCGTTAAGTGGATGTACGCTAGCTGAAACGCCTTCCCAATATGTCAAACCTGTTTGAGAATGCGATAAAGAGACTTCAGCACCACCATCTACTATGAATCCTAATGATCCAGAAGACAATCTATATCTTATTAAATGTGTAGCTTGAGTTAGACTAGATCCGTACCTTATGTCTCCGTTCCAATACACTGCGGGTTCTCGATCTAGGCTACTTGTCCCTATATATAAACCCGGTGCGCTATCACTAGTTCTTTTTAATAAGTTTTTATAAGAATTTGTGGTATTCTGCTCCCTTACTACTATGTAAACATAGCACGGCAGCGATTGAGTAATATAACTAAAGTACATCTCATCAGAGTTATCGAATCGTATTGAATTCAAATTATTTTGAATTTTCGATTTAAGCGCCGTCTTTTTAAGACCATCACTTTGCGTAGCGTTTCTCGCATTTCCCGACTTATCTTTCCAGCACCCCACCGGATCCCCATCCGCCGTTGCCGCCGTTGTGCCGGCTGAATCCGTAAACAGCGTCGACGCATCGCTGGCATCCAGCCACAATTGAAGTCCCGAAATGCTTGCCGGCGTGAATGCCGGCACGGCGACGCCATAAGTCCAAGTCGGCGATATTCCGCATCCTATTTGCATCGTCTAGCCTCAGTACAGATTAACCAAACCAGTCGCCGTGGTGCCAGTGCTCAACACGCGGCTAACCCGGATCGGCAGGATCGCGCCGCCGACGACAGCTAGCGTGACATTGCTGCCGCCACCGGCGGGAGTCACGACAATATTGCCAGCACCGCCAACATAAAGGGCGCGGGAGACATTAGCCAAGTCGGTGGAGTCTGATGGGGTGATCGCCACCAGATAATTGGCGGGAGCTGTTAGCCCTGGTGCCAGGTTTGTGAATGTGTCAGCCATATATTTTGACCCCAAATAAAAATTTACAATGCAGTCTAGTCATGGCGAACATAACCGCGCAATCTGTCCTGCACAGTTTTCCTACTGTGGCACCCATGACAAAGAGGACACAGGTTGCCGCGGTCATTTGTTCCGCCAGCTGCAAGCGGAACGACATGATCCACATCGGTGGCCGCGGCGCCACAGTGCCGGCACAGTGGTTCCTCCCTCAAAACCAGTAGCCTCAGTTTTCGCCAAACGGCACCGTAACCCCGTTCATGGGCCGTAGGCCGTTCATCAGTTTGCCGCCGCTTCCGCGGTTCGCCAGAACCGGCGGGCCTATGTGATGGTATTCGGTTTCCCATGGTCAGATTCTGCAACAGTAAAGGCTGGTGTGCAATCAGAAACAGGCGTGGAGGGGGACCCGCCGGCCAGGGCGCCAGCCCGTCAGGGCCGGCGGGGGAGTCCTTCACGCCCTTGTTTTGTCCTTTATTTTCAGCAGTCAGTACCCTTATAGTACTCGCGCGCGCGCGTTCTGTTTCTGTATTAGTATTTAGTATTCTTTATTTCAGTATTCTTTCCCAATCCACTGGTTCAATGAATTCTTTTTTATTATGTGAGGGAACCCCCCCACCCAAGGTGGGACCCCTCACATAAAAACCACTGAATTCTGTTTCTGAGTGGAGGGGGGTCTGGAGGGAACCACAGAATTGGCCACCAAGGGCAGGAAATGGTTCAGGTGGCCGGACAGTCGGCCTGAATAGGAATCTAGGCTTCTAGGGGCATTTAATGCAATTTGGTGGCCAATAGAGTCAGGCCAGTGGCCGAATAGTTACATCAACGCAAGCAACGGCACGGGGCAAAGTGTCGATTGTAATGAGAACAGACCGAACCACAGAACAATCGTCGGAAGCTAATATTCCCCACATAACAAGCCAGTCCAAAACAGGCTTACAAATGTTGTCCAAGTCGCGGTTGGAGCGCCAGCCATGGCCGGTTCTGACAACCATTTCGACGGCAACAGGCTTGGCAAATGCTGGCCGCGGTATGGCCGTGGTCATGGCCGCCAAACTAGCAGCAGATTGCCAAAGTCTGTAGTTTCTGCTTTTCCTGATTTTGTTGCCCTGGCAGCGCCAAATCTGGTTGACGGATGGAGGAATCGGCAGGGTTACCTGAATCACTTCCTGCCCCGCTTTCGAGTTTTGAGAAGTTCTTTAACCTCATGAGGATTCAAAAAATGCCGGCCCCTGCCTGTGCTGGTAAGGCGGCCCTGCGCCAAAAGTTGCCGAATATACCGCGGTGAACACCTGAGAAGTTTTGCCGCTTCTGATGTGGTCATTCCTGCCTCCAGATTGGCAGTTGAGATGCCGATAATAACCTTGGAGGTGATCAGATGAAATACATTGTACTGGTTTTCAGTTGTCTTCTCACGGGCTGTTCAGGGTGGCAAGTCACCGGGGTTGTAACCTATGCAACCCGCGGCGCCAGCGTGTCAATTCAGATAAGGTAATTTTGTACAGTATTGCTTTTTTTTTGCTCATGGTCATATCCTAACCGTGCCTTCGGGCGGCGGTAGGGTGGGCGCTGAGGATCGTCAGCGAGGTCTCCACCGTCTCCGGTGTTACCCCACCACCACCGGTTTTTATTCTGGCAGGCCGGTTGCCTGCCAAAAATGGGCAGGGAGGCCAGATGAACGAACCACCAGATACATCACCTAAAAAGGAAGACCTTGGCAGAATCACTCTGACCCGCCGAGTAGGGCAGGGCCTAGTTCTGATATTTCGCGACGATTCCAAGGTCGATCACATGCTAGGTGTGGTCACTGTTTCTTCAATCGGTTCAAACAAGGCCCAAATAACTGTTCAGGCCGATAAGCGGATCATAGTTTTAAGAAGTGAACTAATCGAAATAGACGAAAACGGGGGCAACCAATGAACTGGAGCCCCTTGGATGCCGCCCGCCAGTACCTGGCGGCAGGATACAGTCTTTTGCCAATAGCCTTGGATGGACGGAAAAGGCCCGCTGGTCAGGTTCTGCCGCGGGATGCCAATGGCAAACCATCATGGTTGCCATTTCAGAAAAACAGGCCGACAGAATCAGACCTCCAGCACTGGCACGGCTCAACGGTGCCCTACGGAATCGGCATCATTTGCGGTGAAATTTCCCGACGCCTTATAGTCCTGGATTGTGAATCTGAACAGGTTTGGCTGGACATTGAGCGGGAGGCAATCGGCCAAGGCCTAGGTGATTTGCTGGCAGGTTGCCTGTTGTCTGTCACCCCATCTGGTGGGCGCCACCTCTACATTCACCTGTCCACTGGCACAGTGCCAAGTGGAACTGTTCTGGCGCGAGATGCCAACCGCGATGTTCTGGTAGAGACCCGCGGCGCAGGCCACTATGTGGTGGCGGCAGGCAGCCCCGCGGCGGTGCATGAATCCGGCGTTCCCTATCAGTGCCAGCGTTGGCCTGTTTCTGTATGCCTGTGGAATAATGACCAGTTAAACACCGTGTTGGAAATTGCCCGCAGTTTTAACCAGTATGTGGCGCCTGAGTGCTTGAAGGCCAATCCTTCAAGGGGCACTGTAGGGGGCGGTGAAACAGAAACCGATTCCCCTGGCAGTACCCTAAACAGAATCGGAAGCTGGCCGGAAATTTTGGAACCACACGGCTGGCGGGCGGTTGGCACCCGCGGTGAATGTGTCCTGTGGTGCAGGCCCGGAAAATCCAATGGAATATCAGCCACCACCGGCCACTGCCGGACGCCAGGAAGCGGTGACCTTCTTTATGTTTTCAGTTCAAACGCAACACCATTCGAGCCGGAAAGCTGTTACAGCAAGTTTGCGGCCTACAGTCTGCTGAACCATAATGGGGAGTTCGGCGCCGCCGCGTCAGAACTCAGGAACCGCGGCATTGGCGGCACTCAGTCAGCAGACTTCGGTTTTAAGGTTACCCTGCCACCCGCTGATCAGATTCAACCCGATGGTTCAGTCAGGGCCCGCCGGTATAAGTTTTCGAGCGAACTGCAACTAATAGACCCTGAACTTCAGTGGCTTGTTTATGGGCTGATCCGACGCGGCGCGGCAACCATGCTAAGTGCCCAACCAAAGGTGGGCAAAACAACCTTCGTTGCCCACCTACTAAAAGCCCTTGGGACTGGTCAAAACTTTTGCGGAATGGCCACCAAACCAACCAAGGTTCTAGTGGTGTCAGAAGAGGATGAATCAACACTGGCAGAACGGTGCCGTGATATCGGAATCGGTGACCATGTGGCCTGGTATGTTCGGCCTTTTCCCGGCAGGCCAATCATGGCTAATTGGCTGGCTTTTTTAAGGGAAATCAAACAGGATTCTGCTGATTTGGGGGTTGGTTTGGTGGTGATTGACACCCTAGCCAAGCATCTGCCCGTGAAGGACGAAAACCACGCCACTGAGGTGGAATCAGCGTTGCAGCCCCTTTGGGCTCTAACAAGTCAGGACATAGCCCTGTTGGCCATCCACCATGCCAGAAAGGTCTTGGCGGATGACGGCACCAGCGCCCGAGGTTCAATGGCATTCAACGGGCACTTTGAAGTTCTGCTTGAATTAACCAAGTCCGACAACACGCCAGGCAACTGCCAGCGGATTTTAAAGGGAATGTCCAGGCTTAAGCATGTGCCAGCAGAACTGGTTATAGAATTGACAAATGGAACATACAGCGCCATTGGTGATTCAACGGCCCTTGCCAGACAGCAACTTGAACTTAAAATACTTGCCTATTTGGCATCAAATAATCTGGCCAATGCCGGGGCAGTTGCCCGCGGTAACGGCCTATCAGTGCAACGCGCCAGCGAACTGCTGGAATCGTTGGTTGCTAGCGGCCAACTGTCGGCCGTTGGTGATGGTACGCGCCGTAATCCGCGGCAGTACCAGGTACTTTGATCGGTGAACGGTAAAAGGAATAAGCAATGAACTTTGTTATTCAAGAAGAAAAGGAATTTCAATCTGTTGATGTTGGCACTTATACCGCCAAACTCAACAAAATTGAGGAAAAACCACCAACGCCAACAAACCCAGATTGGGGCCCAAGCCTCATGTGGGAGTTTGTTGTCCAAGATGACGGCCCCCACCGCGGAAACTCGGTGGCCGCTTTCACGCCCGCGGTTGCCAAAACTGGCAATGGCCTTGGCAAACTGCTAAAGCAAATGATGGGTAGGGCACTCAAGCCCGGCGAACAGCTTGACGGAACCAGCCTGATCGGGAAATTGTACACTGTTTTTGTTGACTACAACAAAACAGGAACCAGAACCAAGGTGGTTTCCGCGGTGCCGGTTCGTTCGGGCCCACAGTCAATGCCGCCAATACCAGCCCCGGCAACTGTAGCCCCGGCAACAGTACCGCCAGCGGCACCGCCAAGGCCACCCGCGACCAAACTCCATGTGCAAACCCAAGACGATTACAAGGATACCAGCAAGTGGGCCCACTTTAGCACTGGTGATGGTTTATCCCAAGAAATGCAGATTCAGGAAATGAGGGGCAGGATTGTCAGGAAAGAGGTGGAAGCTTCAACCCTCTTGGCATACATTCCCCACACAGCGGAATGGATTCCGTTTTCGGCAGTGGACCTGCCGTTCTGACCGTGCTGACGGTTGCTGGTCAGGATGACCTGGAGGGGCCCCGCGGGCCACCAGCGATGGGCCCCCAAAACACTAGGAAAGTACAATGCTTAATTCTGTCTCTGTAGATCCGCATGAGGTTGAAGCGGCGCTGAATGAACTAGAACCAGTGGACAAGCGTTCAGCCCACATAATGTCGCTTTATGATTCGATTCATAGCCTGACATCCAGACATATTGAAAAACTGGTTTTGGTGGCCAAGGTGAGGGCCAGACTGGATGCCTGGCGCGGCGGGGCCACCCCTAATCAGTGCCCAACCCCCGGTAAAAGATGTTGGGTCTGCAACCGTTGCTACGGGTTGGCCTGCCAGTCCACGGCAAAAATAAGAATGCAAATCGAGGAATTTCAAACGCATCTTGTTGAGGTTTTGCTTGAGGTAGAAATAGAATCTGATTTGATTAGAAAGAGGATAACAAAATGAGATACATCAAAATTTTCCGGCCAAAATTAGCTGAAACAACAGACGGTGCCGGAAACTCCTACAAGCTGGTCGAAACAATGCCCCTTTTTGATTGCGCCAGGTGCAAGAAAGCCTGCACACGGCGCACTGATCTTAATATTTACGCAGATAAACCAGTAAGCGCCATTGGCGGGCATTTGTTCGATGTATTTGGTCAGGCAAGGCCTTACTGCCATCAGTGCTATTTAATTGAGCGCGGGCTGTTGCAAAAATAAAGGAAAAAAATTTTTATTTTTTTTTCCAATTGTGCTTGACATTTGGTTCCGCACGGGGTATAGTAATTACATCACCGCAGTGGTGATGCGAAACGAAACCGAAACAGAGAGACTGAAATGAGCAAGCTGACCTGGATGACAATTCTGGCCCTGGCCCAAATTATCTGCCCCCTGGGCGCTGCAATCGCCCTGTGGCGCGAAGTTTTGACCGACGATTGATAACCCGCTGACGAGACCGGCGGCGGCCGGTCGAAACGGGCTAAGCCCGTCCGGGACGCACCAGACAGCCGAGCCTAAACCATTACAGGATTTAGGCTTCGGTTGTCTAAAATACTTTCTGGTTTATTTTCATGGATAAGAAAAAGAATTTTTATCAAATAAATGACCCGGCAATAGTGTCATTTTCAGGTGGCTCAACATCCGCTTTTATGTTGTGGCAGATCATTCAAGCGCATGGCGGCAAACTTCCGTCATTTATAAAAGTTGCGTTCGCCAACACGGGCTTAGAGCATCCGAAAACGCTAGACTTTATCGAAAGATGCTCAATCGAGTGGGGGGTTGAAATCAATTGGCTCGAATACGCAGGCTCAAAAAAATGGAAACTGGTAAATTATGCAACAGCAAGCCGAAATGGCGAACCTTTTGATGTGCTAGTCGAAGAGCGGCAATATTTACCAAACCCAGTAACAAGATTTTGTACGGTCGAATTAAAGATACGAACCATGGATAGATGGTCTGAATTAATTTTTGAAGGTGAGCATATTCAAGTTATTGGCTTGCGTTATGACGAGCCAGGCAGAGTGCATAAAATTGGCTCTAACAGACGGCGAAATGAAGCGTATTGCCCGATGTACCATGCCAGGCACACGCTCCAAGATGTAGAGAATTTTTGGTCAGAAAATCACTTTAGGCTGGAAATACCAAGACTGCTTGGAAATTGCGTTGGATGCTTTTTGAAAAGCTCAGGCAAAATTCATTTAATCGCCAAGCGACATCCAGAGTTGCTGGAATGGTGGGCTCTTAAAGAAGAAAAAAAACTAAGAAACGCTAAGTCGGGTTTATTTAGATCGGACAGACCGACCTATCGTGGACTGATTCGTATGGCAATGTCTCAGCATGAAATCACTTTTCCTGATGACGAAACAATGCCATGCCATTGCACAGATTAAAGGCCAACTTGGTTCCGAACCAAGCAAGAGGCTATTGCAGCAATGGAAAAGATGATGCTAAACAACAGCTATTACGCAACAATTGGCAAGTAAAACCAAACCGCCACCCCACCTAATCGCTGGTGGGGTGGCACATTTCATAGGTTAAAAAATGAGCATTCTATCGGTAAAAGAAGCGGCAACCTGGCTAAATGTAAGCACCCGCCGCGTCAGATTTTTAATTGCCAGCGGCTTGCTAAAGGCCGAAAAACTAGGCAGGGACTGGATACTAAAACAGTCTTCAGTTGATGCCTATGTGCCCCGCCCTGTTGGACGCCCAAAAAGGAAGAAAAAGTGAGCAACAACAAATCGAGCAAGCCAGCAATTCGCAGAAAAACAGCAAAAGAATCATTTGCGTCGGCATCAGAATGTATTGGAAAAATTGAAAAAAACATGGGCTTGTTCGCAATAACCCGCGGCCAGTTTTCAATGATTGATGCGGCCCTTGCTTGCCTAGACCAAGTTGGGCCAAGCAAAATCAGCTTGTGGACATGGACGATTGCAGAATACGAAATCCAGTGCCTTGAAAGACTACGCCAGGACAAAAGAATCAAAAACGGCACAATGATCATAGATCATGGCGCCAGAAACAAAAACGCGGCCCTAATAGCCCAGTGGAAATCCAGTTTTGGACAAGAATCAGTTAGATATGTGCTTAATCACGCAAAGATTTTTACGATTGAATCAGAATCTGGTTTTTCCTTGTTATTACGCGGAAGCATGAACCTAAATTTCAACCCACGATTTGAGCAGTTTGACATAACAGAAGGCGGGGAAGACTTCAGATTAGTAAAAGAAATTGAATCAGAACTACCAATTCTAGCAGATTCAGCCAGCGGCGCACAGGTTTACGCGGCAAGCAAAGTCAGTAATGCATTCACAGATGAAACACTAGACCTGTTTTCAGGAATCAAAACTTGGGCCAAATAATGACAAGAACAGATTTAATAACAGCATTAGCCGATGACAATAAAAAAGCAAAATATAGTGATTTGGCAATTGTGGCCGACGCTGTTCTGGCTTATGCGGAAGCATCGGCAAACATACGCAAAAACGGAACCATTTGTTCCCACCCGCGAACAGGTTCGCCAATCGAAAACCCGTATGTGAAAATAATAGCAACAATAACAGGAATGCTAATAAAATATCAGCACATAAATATCGACAAAACCTTGAAGGCCCTTTTGGAAGAAAAAACGGAATAGGCCATCATCAGTTTTCCAGAATCTGTGCCCTGATCAAGTATGCGCAATATTCAGCAACAGCCCGGTAATCGTCCCCAGAAGCAGAACCAGCCAAGATTTTGCCACAGGCCTGTTCGGCCAGCTTCCATAGTGGCTGAGGGTCAGGCATCTTGCCGCCGTATTCAAAAGTTCTGCCACTTAGTGAACTGCTGTTCAGCAAGGCGTTAGCCTGGGCGGCAACCACCATAGGAATAAGGTTCTTGTCCCATGGTCTTTCACCGCGGGCCAGTTCGCGAACTGTGGAATAGCCGGTCAGGTCAGACATTTGAGAAGCCCTCAACTAAATCGTAGGGAATTGCAAAAATAACCCTACAGTTTGTAACTTCAGATCAGCCACGGAATTTGCCGCCGCGGGAATCCCTCAACTGTCGCAAAAACCCAACAATCACCCTTGGCCAACATACCGGCAATAACATCAGAATCAGCATAAAACCCTTCAGGCCCCGGCAGCCCCGGCCCCGTTGGCCCAGTGTGCGCCGAAGAACCCCAGGAATTGTCAATCCGGCCAAGTTCCCTGCCGTTGTCAAGGGTGTGGAAGCCAGCCAAGCACATGCAATGCTGCCAGGTGCCAGAAGCCTTGGCCTCACCCCATTCATTCCGCTTCATGGCAAAACCCTGGCTACTGCAAAGGGCAATGCCATAACCGTTAACCAGCGCCTGTTTAGCCTGTTGCCAAGTGGTCACTCGCGTAATTGACCGGACTGGGTGCATTTTGGCCGCTGGTTCTAGATCATCGGGGCAACCTTCCTGCCCCCAATGCCGGCAACGAAACTGGCTGTAAACAGTAAGGTCATGGCTACCAATCTGTTGAGCCGGTACAAGGCCCCAGTTTTTGACAAACTCGGCAGCCCATGCGCCAATAGAACCATCACGGCCGCCCAGTTTACGCTTGCCCACCTCCACCCTACTGCCGCCGTAAACAGGTTCTGGCGCCAATGGAATAAATGCTTCAGGCTGCCCGGCCAATATTTCAGCGGCCATAGTGTATTCAATGGCCCGGACTGTGCCAAAAGCCACGCAAGAGCCAACCTTGCCCTGATCCCGTGGTGGTAGCAGTTCACCAGTAACCTGCCTGACTGCATCCCATAGGTAGCAGTGTTTTGGCAAGTCTACTGTTTCGCCGATTGGCGTAACAGATACATCAGATTCAGGTAAAAAATTGACAATTTCAGCCACGGCAATTGGACTATCTATCCAGCCAGGAACATAAAATTCATTCACTGTGCCGCCTCCAATGCTGTTGCGATTCTGGCACACAGTGCCGCGGCCTTTGCCCTCAGTTCCGCAGTTAGAGGAACATCAGCGGTTCCCATGGCGGCGGCCCATTCCTCAGCCAACCGTTCCCGAACTGACAAAAGGGCATTATCGCGAATGCCGGCCAGTTTCCTTTTTTGGCCGAGGGCCTGATGCAAACCGTCTGTTGTTTTAATTGTGATGTCCGCGGTGACTGCTTCGGCATCACGATAAAACTGAATCAGCTTGGCCACCTGATCCGCTTGCCCCTGTTCCTGGAGCCCACCAAGGATAGACCGAAGACTGGTGGCCAGCTCATCCGGCTTGGGTTTCGGCCCCGGCCCCGGTTCAGGAGTCTGCCCGATAGTCACCAAAACAATAACCGGCACGGAAGGAAGATCATTCAGGCTGGTGTACGCCAATAGACGGTATTTGCCAGGCAGCGCAGCGGAAACCACCGTGGCCTTCTTGTCGGCCAGTAGTTCAGAAGGAAAAACATTCAGGCCGGCATCCAAGGCCACGAACCTAACGGCCTTGCCTTCAGTCTGTGCGGTAATGGCGACAAAACCGCCCACCTGGCCCTTGACCTCAGTCGGCAGACTCAGTTGGCAAAATGCCAGCAACAAAAGCTGAATCATGTCGTTTTTTCCTCATGGATTTGCAAGTGGCTTTTGGTTCCGTTCTGAGCCTGATAGACCGCTGTAACCCGGCAGGGCATCTGTTCCACCAGATCAGTAATTCTTTCTAGGTTTCGGTCCAGTTTCTTCAGGAATTCCCGGTGGTCATCACGAATAGGCACCAAGATTGCAGTGGCAAACCACCAAAGGCCGGCACCGCATCCGGTCAAGATCAGGTAAAGCAGATACGGCGCCGCGGCAAAATCCTTTGCTACTGTTTCCATAATTGCCCCCCCACTAGTTTAGTTCCAGCAGTAGAACAGATTTGTGGAGGTAGGGCACTATCGTTTTCAAATGAAAAGGCGCCAAAGGCATCAGGGCCGGGTGAAGGGCCCTATAACCTCCAAGGTAAGTGTCGGCCCCATCTTCATGCTGGCCGCAATCCTGTGTCATGATCAAGTACTTCCACCTTTTTGATTCTATGGCCCATTTCAGAAAGTTGTTGATCCATTCGTTTGGCCAGTGGTGCAAAACATCCTTCATCAAAGCCAGTTCACCCGCTGGCAATGCCTGCCGGTCATGATAAATATCCATCAGTTCCCAACGCTTGTTGGGTGATTCAATTCTTAGTGCGTTGATGTTTGAGCTAGTGCAATCAATCCCGGTGTAATTGTGGACCACCAAGCTTCTGGCTATCCGTCCATCACCACAGCCAAGGTCAACAACCGATTTAATTTTACCGATTCTAATGAGGCTGTTGATGAGGTCCACATAGGGGCGGGCCTCTGAAGACAGTTCAGAACCGGGGCCGGAACCTGTGCCCCAAAGCTGGCGCGAATAAATGTTCTCAAAAACCTTGGCTGAATCATTCAAGTCTTTCTGTAGTTCGGCAAAATGCTGAAACACTCTTTTTTCCTTCGGCAGTTCCCACTTGGGTGAACCGTAGCTGGTTTTCCCGGCAGGAATGTGTTCCTGCCGGAACAGCTTCCCCTGGCACCTGTGGACAATCATTGGCTGATCTTTAGCCAGCCCACAGACGAACGCCGTTTTTAGCCAAGGTGCGGGGCCAAGACAGTGCCAAAGTTCATGATCATTCATGACTGCCAACGCCACCCGCCATGTGTCTTGGTCACCAAACATGTGGGAATAGTAAAAGTCACTATGTTGGTTCAGCCAATGTGCAAGAATTAAAACATGCCAGATTTTTTTTCTGTCAAAAGCAATCTGCCCACCCTGTATAGCCGGAACTCCACGGTGACCAGAAGGCCAGACGGCGGGCCATTTGACGGTGTTATAGTTGCCGGCCAAATCTGACCAAAACAAGAAGGGGTGATGTTCAAGTTTTTGCAAAAGGGGTGCAGGGTTTTCAACGCAATAGGCATCAGCATCCAGATACAGAACCCGCTCAAAACCGCAGTGGACCAGCGCCTGAAGCTTCTGCTCCCACCCGCGCAGAATGCGAGCCGGGGCATGGCGAATGGAATTGGCAACGGAGTCGATGATTTCAATGTTCGAAATTCCCTGAAACTGGCGCCTATCGAGTGGTTCATGTTCTCCGCGGTGCCATATCTGGATTGGCAGGTCAGAACCGGTTTCTCGCAACATGCGGCAGCCAATTACCAGATGCTCTTGGAACTTGCCGCCACCAACCATGACAAGCCCTTCGCCCTGGCACCGTTTCGGCAAAGGTGCCTGCAATGCCAGTTCCTTGACTTGAATCAGGTTTTCTAAATATTGGCCAAAGGTTTCCTGTTGGTGTTGCCAACGGTCAGGCCTGTTGCCCTCAGGCCGCTGAATGGGGTCAATTATTCCAGGGACTATTTCGCGCATTAGGCTAGTTCCAGTGGTGAATAGTCTGGGCACCTGGAGCAAATTTGCCACCGGTTTGTATTGCCTGATACAACACATTCACCATGAATGGCACACTTGTGTCGGGCGCCACAGCCACATGACGGTTTTTTTTCAATCAATTCGCCAAGGTGAACACACGGCAAATTCATTCGCTTTTTTATTTTTGCAACTGCAACCTTGACCATGCGTAAGCGATGTGTTTCAGATGGCTTTTTAAGCCATTCAATCACATGATCTCGATATGGAAGCCATTGGCCAACCACTTCAATCCAATTGGACGGAAAGCTTCCATCATATCTTAATTTTCCATCCTCAAGGTAAAGGATGACTCCCAAGGAAAAACATTTTTCAACAATTTCTTCAGGTGTCATCAGCAACCACAAAAAATAGGCCCGGATATCTCTCCGTGAAATGATCCACTACCTACCGGAGGACTACAAAAGCATTCTCCGGGACAATTATATTCGTAAGTAACATCATCAATTGTCGTAATCCGTTTACAGGTTTGATTGGGAAGCCATTCACCAAGAAACTCGTCCCAAACGAAATTGCAAAAACAGCAAGTACACTTGTCTCCGCTGTTTAGAGGGCCACACGGAACTTGGCGCATCTCACCCAAGTAATCTCCGGGGGTTTGGGGTTCCTCACAAGTGCAGCATGGCTGGGTAGAGCCATCTCCTCCTCCACATAAATCAATTGTCACCCACATATTGGCATTGATTGGGTCGGCAACAAATTCCCAAACGAACAGGCAATTCGTTTCAGAGCATGGACAGCCGGCGCCACCACAGCACTCGCATGGCCCGATATTCGTTGTCGTCATAGAAGCACCAAGTTTCGCCTGTCGATATCAGCGATAGCCGCATCCTCGGCTTCCTGTGTCGCCCTCCACCCCATGTAATGGATCACATGGGTTTCAGGAGTCGCAATCGACGGGTGGCAATTCATATCCATGTCATCGAGAATGGAAAAGTTCTTGTGATTCAATATATGCTTGCATAGTGCGGACTGCTCCCAAGGCCAGCCAACATATGATCTTTTGTCAATCGTCGAGTGACTATCGCTTCCCTCATCCCAAACGGATTCCAAGAAATCCATGGAATCCTTGCAATTGCGAATACCGAAAACACCGGCATTGATAAGTTGCTTATCCCTGTTTGTATCATCTGACGCAAAATCACGAACGAAGACAGCGTCACCCGACAGTCTATCCTCAAGTTTTTTGGCAAAATTATTGAAAATGCAATCGCTATCCATCCAGACACACCAATCGAACAAGGGGAGCAGATTGCGAACCATGGCAATCTTGTCCCAACTTGGATGCCTGACAGAAAGACGGCCCGAAAAAATGTTCAGATTGTATCCATGCCTCAAACAATAAATGGACTTGTTGATGGCCGTCTTTTTGGCCACAACCATGATTTCGGGCGTATGGGATGTTACGACGCAAACACGCATCAGCAAATCACTCCACCCGGAATTGCTATGGTCGTTTTCGTCACCACGATGCTTCCATTCACGCACTGAACATCGGTCACAACTTCTATCGTGAGGACGCCGCTTGTATTGCACGGGGTCGAACCCGATTCTCCGGATACCGGGCCATATTCGGAGCCTGAAATCGCTCCTGAAATTGAACCCGACTCGACAGAACCAGAAACCGATCCGGATTCCAACGATCCGGAAATAGAACCCGACTCAACGGAGCCAGACACGACAGAACCAGACACGACAGAACCAGATTCAACGGAACCCGATTCAACAGAGCCGGAAATGGATCCAGACTCGACTGAACCAGAAACAGATCCAGACTCAACCGATCCAGACACGGAACCAGAAACCGCGGAACCTGATTCAACAGAACCAGAAACCGAACCGGATTCCACGGAACCAGAAACCGAACCGGATTCAGAACCTGAAACAGAATAATATTCTGAACCAGAACCGGAACCAGAACTTGACCCGACAGAACCGGATTCTGACCCTGCCGCGGCGGTGATTTGGATAAGATACAGGACTTCATTGCCGCTGGTGTATCCGCCAAGTCTGCCTAAGAACCGTTTAACTGATGGAACTTCACCGTTTACATCCCTGATTCTGATGTTTGAATGATCGTAGTATGTGTTGGTGCCAGGGTAATACCGAAGCAGTTTGCCAGGGTAAGTGCCATAGGCGTCAGGAGTGCTAGAAGTCACCCTGACCGGGTGGACAATCGGGGCACTGTTGCCAGATTCCTGTTCGCCACCGGCCACCCCGATAGATGCCAAATTCCCTGATTCATATGCCAAGAGCATTTTGGCCAGTCTGGCCATGCTTTCAGCGTCAACCATGTAGCCCGGCATAATAAACTCCTAAAGAGCCGGGAACGCCACGCGGGGATAGACATGAAAAGTGGCAAAAGTTCTAGTTCCGCCAGGTGCTATGGCATAGCCAGCGGCATCAAGGTAGACAGGATTGGAGACAGGAACACCCGCCGCGGTGACAATGTCCACCGGCTGGCCTGTCGGATTATTGACATCAGTCTGCCGTTTCCCTTTGTTGGCCACCACCCATGCCCAACCGTCTGGCCGATACTCAAAGGTAAGACTCCAGCGCCAATAACTGACGCCATTTTCATAAGCCAGGCTGGCTGATACTCCGTTCAGCTTTGCCAGCCCGGCCCCAATCACATAGGGCCCCACGGTATAGCTGGAAGCGTTCAAGTAGCCGATGGCCCCGATCCATGCGGCACTAGGGGAGTTAGAGGAATTCAGGCCCACTGTGATAGTGGCCCCGCCACGCTGAATTTCAGGAACCGGGATAAAGGGATCACCAGCGCTGTTCTGAATGGCGTTCCCAAATCTGTCCGTCTCGACGGCCCATGGAAATGTGTTGCTACTTATGCTGTAATCCCTTGGCCTTGCCAAAGGATTTTCGACCCTGCTGGCCGGCGCCTGCCCCTGTTGCTGAGTGTCAACGGCGGGGTTTCCCGATGGAGCGCTGTTGCTGGCCACCATGTCGGTGTTATAGGCGTATTGGGCCGTAACCCGCCAAAGTTTGGGGTCACCTTGGTCCTGCACTGGCGAAAGCGAAATACAAAAGGCATTAGCATCATCAGGGTAGGCAGACAAAATTGTTGGCAGTGACGGATGGGAACCGGCGTAGTAGGGGCCATAACTGTTTGCGTCAGTCCTGACCAGAAAAACCCGCGTGTATGTTCGGTTGAACTTCGCATCTACAGTGGCCTGCCGGCCTTCGGCCAACTCAATAAAATGTGTATAGGCCATGGTTTTAGTCCCTTATGGTTTCGGCAGGGCCATGATCGTTTTCCACAGATTGGCCTTGTCGGCGGCGGCCACCAGCTTGTCCAGGCGATCAATTTGATCCTTGTTCTGTTTTGTCGCGTTATCAATTGCCTGTTTCATCAGGGCGGGAAGGTCTTGCTGTTGCCCTTGGGCTTCCAGGCGTGCCCTGATGTCCGATTCAATGGCAGCGGCAGAACCGGCCACAATGGCCGCGGCGGGTTCGGCGGCCCTTGGCCCAAACTGTTTTAAAAATTCCTCGATATCGCCACCAACCCGGCGCCGCATCCCGGCCAAAAACCGATCACGGTTGGCCCCGATGGCCTGACCAGCTTCAGCCAAGGCGTTGGAAATCTTCTTGGCAAACCGTTCCAGCGGTGTGGCCAGATCGACGAATAGCTTATCCGCGTTGTCCTGCAGGTTTTTCTGTAGTAGCTCTTGTTTTGCCGCTGATTCATTGGCTGCCTGTCCGGCCTTCGCAATCGCCCCGGCGTTTTTGTCCATTGGCGGGGCCGCCTTCTTGGCCGCGTCAGCCAGCCCGGCCATGGCCTTGGCCGCCTGATTCAGTCCCGCGGCATCATCCTTGGCCGCCTGTTCCCGCAGTTTGCGGAATGTGGCGGTAATTTGGTCAGTGTTAGTTCCGGCTGCAAACCCTTCAGCCATCATCTGGTCAGCCTGTTTGCGCGCCGCGGCAATGTTGGCCGGCAAAGCTGCATGCTCAGCCTCACCAATAAGGCCCCTTGATAGTGTGGACCTTCCACCAGCAAACCCAGTGGTCCAAAACTTAATTTGTTCCATCAGTAGAATCTTTGCTTCCAGAATTGCCACCCGCATAAGCTTGGCCGCATCGGCAAAGTAATCCTTAAGCGCCAGCCCGCCCTTAGTCAGTTCCTCAGCAATGGTGAAAGTCAAGTCTCTGGCAGACTTGAAGGTGGCTTCCAAGCTGGTGGCCCTATCCTGTGGATCAATTACCGGCATTAAAGTAGTGGCAATGCTTTTGACGATTGCCAAAATTCCTTCCATGGCGCCGCGGAATCCGGCCAAGGCCTGGGCCGGATCAAAAGCCTTGAACAGTTCTAGGCCAATGTTTCGCAAAACTTCAGTGAATGAAGCCTGTGCTTTCGCCAGTTGGGCCTCCACTGTGTTTTCAAGTTCCTTGGCCGCGTCTGCCACTTTGCCGGCGGCGCTGGCGTCAAAAACCGCGTCTAGCGCCGTGGCAGTCAGAACACTTCCCTGACTACCACCTAATGGCAGTTGCGTGAGCAGTTGCTCTTGCTCATCGCGGAACTCTTCGATCTGCTCGGTCAGTTGCCAGTTCATCCAGTCGCGTTTGCGCTCTGCACGCTTGGTCTTTTCCTCGTCAGTCTCACCCAAAATCTTAGTTTTGACGGGGCCATCAGGTGGGAATAGCTCCTTGATGGTCCTTGAGGCAAAGTCAACGCAAGCCTCAGCAATAACGGGGTGTACAACCTTGCTGGCACCAAAGAATGTTGCGCCGCCTGGCGCGTCTTTACCCATGCCTGTGCGCTTTAATCCTTCTTCATACTGTTTGCCGCGGTCGTCTCGTGCCGTTTTGTCCTTGTCAGGCAACGTGAGATAGCGCGATGCCATGTCATCCAGATCAAGCGGACTAACAACATCAGCAAGATTTTCGTAAAAGTCTGGATCTTCTAGCGGCCCCTTGGTACTCGGCATGTGAACGACTGCTGAACCGTCAGGCAACTCTTCAATCTCTGCCTCTTCGTCTGGCAGTTCTGCTGCAAGATCTGCAACCGGCACCTCATCATCAGCCATTCCGCTAATGAAGCGGCCATAGTCTTGCTCAATGGGCATCTCAGGCATGTTTCTTCCTTAGTAATTCAAGGCGCATCGTGTCAGGATTATTAGAGATGCGGACTGAACCGCCCTTCTTGTAAGGGATGGGTTTGCTAAACTTCTCGCGGATTTCAGGCGTAATGTCAAAGCCTAGCTGGTTACCAACAGCACCATAACGCTCGGCTTCGCGCTCAAGCTGGCCAATCTTGTCGGTCAGATAAAGGTAGCGAGAACTACCAGGGGTTGCGTTGGCAAGCTCTTCGCGTAGTTTGGCGGCTGGATCTTCAAATTGGATTTGCCGCAGCGTGCTGTCTTTGCCCAAAACTTTACGCACGCGTTCTGGCACGATTTGATCATAAAAACTTTTCATGCCCGCGCCGCCAACCTCAAGGTTCTGTCCCTGCAAAGTGCGAACTGACGCGCCCATACCGCCAAATCGTCCTTGCTGCGGCTTTTGCTCCAGCATCTTTTGCGCGGCTTCTTTGCCAATGTATTCAGGCAACTGCTTGGCCGGATCATTGATTGATTCCTCAATAATCCGATGTCCACTCTTGTCATAGCCGATTAGCATTCCATTTCCAAGCTCATTAGGACCTGGAGCGATCCCGCCGCTGGTGCGTATGAACTCAAGCTTATCAAGGTACTTTGTTAGTTGGTAACGATCCGCGGATTGCTTGCCATTAATAAATGCCACGCGGTCATAGCCTTCATCGACGGCACGCTTGAGTATGTTCTTGAGCGACAGGTCCACCCAGTCCTTGGTGTCTTGCACAAATGGGGCGGACGGAACGCCCTCTTCAGCAGCACGCTTAGCCTTGAACAACTCGTCGAGCTTAGATGTTTCGCCTAAAAGTTTTGCAAAATTCCAGTCCTCCATTCGGCCAATCATTTGATTGGTCAATTGACTAGCTCGATCCGGCGGAACTCCCTCGTCCGTAAAATTCTTCATAATTAGCTCTGAGGCGCGGCTTTTAAGACTTGTCAAATAATCGCGGTATTTAGCATCAGCAGCAGAATCAGCAAACCCCCTTTTCCTCCCCTCTTGCCCCCAATCAGACTGTAGCTCCTCGATGAATAACACCTTCTTGCCTTCAGCGTCAGTGCGATCATTCATGCGGATATGAGATATGACGTTGGGCTGATCCCAGTGTCTTGACTGGAATTTGACCGGCTCTTGCGCTGTCCCTGTTTTTGTACTCCACTGGCCCTGCATGCCACCAGCAACCCATTCTTCATAAGTTTGTTTTTTTGCTGGCCCCATCGGCAAGGTCAGCAACATTTCTCGGTAGTTTTCGCCACCAGGGATAGTGTAATCAGCGTACTTGGCAAGCGCTTGAGCCTCTGAAGATCCGGCTTTATACCTTTGATTCAAAGCCTGTAAATCATCAAGTGCAGCCGCTGCAAACTCTGCATCATCAAGGTTATCGCGTCGCATGCTCATGTCATAGCTTGCCTCAGCAAGTCTTATTGCCTCTGCTCGATGCGCGGCATTTTCTGGATCAAAACCAGGGTGATGTATATCCGTGAACTGCTTTGCGTAAGTGGGAACGACATTTTCTGACAGCACAACTTGCTGGACCTCGGGCACGCTACCCTTAACCATTGCTTGAACTTCTTCACGCGTCACGTTTGGCATCGCAGCTAGACGTTCAGCCAAACCAGATGACTGCAGGAATTCCTTGTTAACAAACTCGCCGCCCTTGATTTCATTCAGAAACGCCTGGCCCGGTCCTTGCTTGCGCTTGATATTCAGCGCCGCTTGTTCTACCGGATCATAAAACCCAAGCGGTGAGACAGGCGCTTGCATCTTAGGCGCTGCTTGTAATGGTGCAGCTAGGCTAAATGC
>OGWJ01000027.1_pt1 | contig 20569 bp, 25 predicted proteins | sample 1575991 | NCBI WGS metagenome assembly OGWJ01 (sample SAMN07581533, study PRJEB24739) | freshwater metagenome | place: Singapore | collected 2015-01 | reverse complement strand
TGCGCATTAGTGACTGGAGTTCAGACGTGTGCTCTTCCGATCTGTTTCCCAGTCACGATAGGTTCAACCAGATTGCCAGGGAAGGTTTTGCTTCAAGTGGCTGGCAAAACAATGTTAGAGTACCTAGTGGCTCGACTGCGAGCTGTGGAGTCAATTCAAACTATTGTTCTTGCAACTACAAATAAAAGCCAAGACGATATTTTAAGCGATATAGCCTCCCGTTTGGGTATTGCCTGTTTCCGGGGCAGTGAGTCAGATGTCATGGGGCGCGTTATTGGGGCCTCTCTTTCAGTCGGTGGAGAAATTATCGTTGAGGTTACTGGAGATTGTCCTCTCATTGATCCAGGAATAGTTGAATTGGCGATCAGAACCTTCATGGACAACCAAGCTGTTTACGTTGGGAATGCACATATTCGCAGTTATCCAGATGGAATGGATGTTCAGGTGTATCCTTTAACGGCCTTACAAAAATCAAGTGCTATGACCAATGCGCCATCAGATCGTGAGCATGTAACCCTTCACATGCGCAATCATCCGGATTTATTTCCCCCACTGCATATCATAGCTCCGCCGGATTGTTATTGGCCGGAGCTCGGTTTGACAAGCGCGTGGGATCGCATTGAAGAATCCGGCAACAACATATCTTCAGTGCCAGCCATATCAAAGGAGCTGCGCGAAATCTGGGCAAAGTTAGCGCCGGCAGAAAACTTTGAGGATTTATGGACACAATGAATCGATGTGAGCCTAGGTGGGCTACTGCGCGAGATGAGTCATTGCCTACAAATGGCGACAAACTTGCCAAGGTCGCAAACTTGATGGGCTTTGACCTTTTTGATTGGCAGCGCCGGGTAGTGGATACGGCACTGGAGAAACAAGATGGGCACTATGTATTCCGTACAGTCGGTGCAAGCGTTGGCAGACAAGGTGGGAAGAGCAAACTTATTGAAGTACGAATCGCCTTTGAACTATTGCAACCACGCAAACAGATTGCCTATACAGCCCAAGATCGAGCAATGGCCAAACTAAAATGGTTAGAACACGTACAGAGCTTTGAACGCACGCCTCAGATTGCAAGGCAAATACACAAGATTAGTTACATCAATGGATCTGAGCGCCTTTATATGAAGAATGGATCTACCTATGGAATCGTAACGCCAAACGATAAAGGTGCGCGTGGACTTAGTTTGAACTTGATGGTCATTGATGAAGCTCTGACACATCCATTATCGTTACTTGCATCTTTGCAGCCAACCTTGGCTACTCGCAGATCTGGGCAACTCTGGATTGTAAGCAACGCAGGCATACCGGGACGCTCACAATTACTTGAACATTTCCGCACAGTCGCCCATACGCGCATAAATGATCGTTCTACGCAGCTTGCTTGGTTTGAGTGGTCGCCATTGCAAGACAAATTTGATTATATGGATGAGGCTATTTGGCGTGAAGCAATACCAACCCTAGATCAACCAAATGGCGTATTACTTGATGCTGTCCGAGAAGCTGCACACACAAGTAGCCCAGAGATCTTTACAAAAGAATGGCTCAATGTCTGGCCGGCAGTAGAGGCTGTGCAGGTCATAGCAACAGACCTATGGGATGGTCTAGCGCGCACAGACATCACAGTAGGCAAAGAAGTGGTACTTGGCGTTGACATTTCGCCTGTGCGTGATAAGTCATCTATTGCCGTATCTGGTTTGGTCAAAGATATGACTCCGGTAGAAATTGTGGAGGCAAAAGACGGAGCCAACTGGGTATTAGACCGATTGATAGAGATTGCAAAGAAATGGAACGCACCAGTGGTCATTGACCAAGGAGCACCGGCCAGTAGCCTCATTGGGCAATTAGAAAATGCAGGCATCAAGGTCATTAGCCTAGGCCTTCGAGATTACGCAAGAGCTTGTGGCAGTTTCTATGATGCAGTCCAAGCTAGGACAATCTGTCATCTTGATGATCCGAATCTAAGACAAGCAATCATCGGATCGAGCCGGCGAGCACTGGGTGACTCCTGGGCTTGGCGCAGGCACGATACAAATAACATCACGCCATTGGTAGCCGCTACGTTGGCGCGCTATGGAGTGGTCAACAAACCAATAGAGCAGCCAGTTCAAAGGAGCAAAATATTTTGAAATCATTATTTACGGCATTGCAAGTAGTCGGTGCATCTTTAATCATCTATGGAGTATCACTATTTAATACAAAATTTGCGATAGTATTAGCAGGCTCCTTTTGTCTGTTATTTGGCATTGCTTTAGAACGAGGGGAATCAAGAGATGCTAGGTAGGTTACTAAAACGAGGCATCCAACCATCGGTGGTTTATACATCTGCCGGATATGTTGACTCATTAGGTCGGGTTGGTCGCGCGTTTCAAAGTAACTGGTCAGGCACTTATGTAGATACCAATACAACTTTAGGCGTACCAGCTTTATATCGAGGTACGACATTGATTGCAGATGCAATCGGTGCACTAGATTTAAACGCCTACCGCAAAGGGCGCGAAGTTACACCGTGCCCAAAAATCTTAGAACGTCCAGTACCAACCGAAACACGGATGGCAACCATCAGCGCAATGGCTGCATCTTTAATTTTGGATGGCAACTACTACGCAGTATTAGGCGAGCCTGAAGATAACGGGTTGCCGAGCCAATTCTATCCGGTAGCAGTAGATCGCGTTAGCATTAAAGAAGATCGTGGTCGCATCATATATCGCATCGATGCCACAGATTACGCAGCAACCGAGATACTACATATCAGAAACTTTACATTGCCCGGTGAGATGTATGGACGCGGCGTAGTAAATATGCAACGTCAAGCAATAGGCAAGGCGATTGCAATCAACGAATACACGGCAAGCTACTTTAATGGTGGCGTAAATCCTACCGCAGTTATCAAATCCGCAAATCCTGATCTAACACAGGAGGAGGCAGATGCGCTCAAGTCTCAATGGCTACAAATGTATAGTGGCAGAAATCGCGCACCTGCTGTGCTCAATTCTAGTACCGAATTTGAAGTCCTATCTGGTAACGCACAAGAATCACAGATGGTTGAGACACAAGTACAAAGCCTCACCGATGCTGCCAACATACTCGGTTTGCCTTCATATTATCTTGGCGCGCCTAACGCATCGCGGACTTATAGCAATGTCGAGCAAGAAAACTTACAGCTTGTGCGCTGGTCGATACAGCCGATTGCAGAGCGCATTGAGCAGTCATTATCAGATCTGTTAGTGCGCGGACAGGTAGCAAGATTTGATTACGACACATTGCTACGCACAGATACAAAGTCAAGGTTTGAGGCTTATCAAATTGGTATTGCTAATGGCTTCTTGACACCAGATGAGGTAAGAGATATGGAAAACCGCGATCCAATAAATCCAGTAGATGATATGCCTATCGATGCCGATGAGGATTTCCCAGACGAAACCTACGAGGATGAAACCGAAGATGAACAACAATAATGAACAGCGCGTTTTTGCGCTAGATCTGCAAGTACGCAACGATGGCGATGGCCGCACCATCTACGGTATGGCAGTGCCATATGATAAAGAGCAACGCATTGATGGCAGCACTACCGAGATATTTCGCAAAGGCGCATTTGCCGATGTCATCAAAGCTGCGCATCGAGTCAAGCTATTACGCAATCACGATATGAAGAATCCAATCGGTCGAGCCACATTGCTACGCGAAACCGATGATGGACTTTATGCAGAATTTAAGATAAGCAAAACACGCGAAGGCGATGACGCACTAGAGCTGGTCAAAGATGGCGCACTCGATCATCTATCAATTGGCTTTCAACCATTGAAGAATCGCAAACGCAGCGATGGTGTGATTGAGCGCATCAAGGCTCACTTGGCTGAAGTTTCACTTGTGACCTTTGGAGCATACGGAGATATGGCTGCCGTAACTGGCGTCCGGGAAGAAGTGATACCGCCGACTCCAAATCTGGAAAGCGCAAAGGCGATACTCAATGCCTTACAGCGTAGTTAATAATCACCCAGATTGCGAAGGGTTTGCAGTCGTCAAGGATCTTGGCAATGAGCTATTGGGCTGTCATCGAACTGAGGCGCAGGCTAAGGCGCAACTAACTGCAATCAATATCGCCGAATACGGCGATCGTCAACTACCACCCAACTATCGACCAGCATCAAATATTGACGTGCCTGAAGGCCGCAACTGTGGCAACTGCCTTTACAATGAGGATGGCTACTGCACACTATGGGATGCAAACATAAGGGCAAATTATTATTGCAATCGATGGGCATCAAATCAGAATAGAGCCGATGCACCTGCTCCGGCTAAAGATCAGATAAGTGGCAGCGACAAAAACAAACCCGGCTCGGCAGCTACACAAACTGGTGGCATTGCAATCAATGCCGCAACAACAAAAGCATTACAAACTAAAGCCGATACCCACAATGAAGATATGCGCAAACGTGGTCGGCCTTCGTGGACGCGCGTGCGTGTCGGTGCACTTAAAGCCGTATATCGCAGAGGAGCCGGCGCATACTCGACTTCACATCGACCCGGCATTGGCAGAGCACAATGGGCGATGGCTAGAGTCAATGCTTTTCTTTATCTTGCGCGGACAGGATCTCCAAAGAATAAGGCTTATGTAGGCGACAATGATTTGCTCAATTCTGGTCATCCTAGATATAGCAAGAAAAAGCAAGAGCGCCAGCAGTCATATGAACCCACGGCTGCAATGAAAACCGAAGCTGAACGTGGTCTAGCTTGGCGGCGCGAGTTTGGACGCGGCGGCACGGCAGTCGGTATAGCAAGAGCGCGAGATATTGCAAGTGGCAAAAGTCTGCCGATTGCAACTGTACTAAGGATGCGATCCTTTTTTGCGCGTCACGAAGTAGATAAAGAAGCTGAAGGTTTTAGACCGGGTGAAGATGGCTATCCAAGCAACGGTCGAATCGCGTGGGCACTCTGGGGTGGCGATGCCGGCAAAAGATGGGCGGATGCGATTGCAGCTCGACAAGATGATCGGATGCATAAAGCTCTTGACATCCTACACGCGCTTAAAAATTTATAGTATTATTTACACGTCAAAGAACACCTTGACGCAGCGCAGTAACACCTTGCAATGGCAACACCTTGCGCGCTACGAGTCAACACCTTCTTGTCCGATTGCCCAATACAAGGAGGAATAATGGCAAACGCATTTTTAGAATCTTTGCGCGAAAAGCGTGACGCAAAGACCGCACTCATCGCACAGATTGTCGATCGCGCTGCGGAAGAAGTACGCGACATCACCGAGGTCGAGCTTGCAAACGTTGAAGCTCTAAACCTTGAGGTAAAGAAACTCGATGAAAGAATCGAGCAAATGTCAGATATTGAGCTTCGCAATGCTAAGGCAGCAGATTTAGCAGCCAAGGTAGATGCAAATAAACCAATCGAAAAGCGGGTAGAGCAGGTCAAGGTTGGCAATGAGCCACTTACCTATCACACACGCTCCGAGCACAGCTTCTTGTCAGATGCAGTGAAGGATTATTTTAACACTGATATTGATGCTAGTGATCGTATACGCCGTCACCAGAAAGAAATGAGCTTTGAATATCGCGCTACCTCAACTGGCGACTTTTCAGGTCTTGTAGTTCCACAGTATCTCACGGACCTTTATGCGCCAAAACTCAGGAGCGGTCGTCCCTTTGCAGATGCATCGCGCAAACACGCGCTGCCAGCGCAAGGTATGTCAGTGGTCTTGTCACTCATTGGCACAGGTACAAACGTAGCTGCACAGACTTCACAGAACACCGCAGCGGTCACTCAAGATCCAGCCGACTCATCTTTGACAATCAATGTCAATACAGTTGCAGGACAAAACAGCGTAAGCAAGCAAGCATTGCTTCGCGGTTATCAGCTTGAGTCAATCATCTTGCAGGATCTCATCCGTGCATATAACACAAAGGTCGATGATTTAATCCTCAATGGAACAGGGTCAAACGGCCAACCATTGGGTATTCAAAGTATGACCACAGGTATCTTAGTAACTTACACAGCTACCACAGGTACAGTTGCAGGTTTGTATCCAAAGATTGCAGATGCTATACAGCAAATTCAATCAAACGTTTATGCCACACCAAATGCAATCATTATGCATCCACGCCGTCTAGGTTTTCTACTCGCCGGCCTTGATTCACAGAGCCGTCCGCTTGTCGTACCTACTGCATATAACCCAGTCAATGCGATGGGATCTGGTGAAGGTTATCCAAATTACGGTAACAATTCAGGTTACTCAATCTTGGGTCTACCAATCATCACCGATGCAAACGTGACAACCTCACAAGGTACAAGCACAAATCAAGACACCATTCACGTGGTCGATCTAAATGAGTCACATCTATTCGAGCAGGCAGGTCAACCAACCTATGTCAGCTTTGAAGAGCCAAATGGCAAGGTCGCGCTCAACATCGTGCTGTATGGCTTTATGGCCTACACCAGCTTGCGTTATCCAAAAGCCTTCGCCCAAATCAACGGCACAGGCTTGGCGACACCGAGCTTCTAGCAGTAAGTAATCATCTGGGCAGCCTTGAAACTGCCCAGTGGTTATACCCACAGATGACTTTTTTTAGGAGCGTGTTAATTATGAAGATGTGGAGCGTCTACATAATCGGACGTGCTCGATTGCTACTTGTCCCTAGCGCAAAGGGTCATCTGTGGCTATAACTAACGGATATACAACACTTGCAAATCAAAAAACGTTTTTGTCAATCACAGACTCAAGTGATGACACGTTGCTAGAAAATTTTATCGAAAGCGCATCACGCAGCATCGATCGCATTGCTAATCGCCGTTTCTATGCAGATGCGGCAGCTTCAGCACGCACATACCGTGCATACTCCAATATCTACACATTTGTCGATGATATAAGCTCTACAAGCGGCTTAATTGTCAAAACAGATGACGATGGCGATGGCACATTTGAAACTACGCTGACAATCAATACTGATTTTCTTGTAGAGCCATTCACCGCAATCACAAAAGGCAGACCCATTACGCAGCTCACCGTGGTTAATACCGCGGTATCTTTTCCGATATTTCCGGGATTGTTTAGCAATGGACTGCGTCCCGGCGTTGAAGTCACAGCAAAATGGGGTTGGCCGAGCGTTCCAGATGACATCGAAGTCGCCTGTCAAATACTCACGGCAGATCTTTACAAGCGCAAAGACTCACCCGGTGGCGTACTTGGTTTAGGTGATCTTGGGGCTATCCGTATGTCACCGCTTGGCCGTGATGTAACTGCAATGGTGCGAGCCTATAAGCGCGAGGTGGCGGCCTAGTGGTTCCATCGACTGTGCGCACAAACTTAAAGACCAGATTGGCGACAATATCTGGACTTAAAACCTACGACCATATACCCGACTCCTTAAATGTGCCGGCCGCAGTCGTAGGTCAATTAGACATAACTTTTGACTCGGCAATGAATCGCGGGCTTGATACTGCAAACTGCACCGTACTACTAATCGTGGGACGAATGAGTGAAAGCGCAGGGCAGGCAAAGCTCGATGGCTATCTAGCAGGGTCAGGATCTACTTCGGTCAAAGCCGCAATCGAAGGAGATGTAACACTTAGCGGTGCAGTGAAAACCTTACGCGTCACGGCGGCAACCGCCGGATCTGTGACCGTAGCGGGAAATGACTATCTAGCGTATCGATATACGTTAGAACTGATGGGCTAACAAAGGAGCAAATATGGCCATCTTTATGGGTAACAATGTTTCAGTCAAGGCTGGCTCAACCACAATCACCACGTTTGTGAGCTCTGTCAGTCTTAGCCGTGAGGTCGATGCTGTGGAAATCACCGCAATGACAAATACGGTGCAAAATTTAATCGGTGGTATTGAACGGCCAAGCGTAAGTTTAGAGTTGTACAATGACTTTGCCGCAAGCTCAGTCAATAGCGTTTTTGAAGATGCACTTGGTACAAAAATCGCATTGGAATTAGTACCAGTATCAGGAACAGTCACAGCGACTAATCCAAGATATTCAATGTCGGTGTTAGTTTCACAATGGCAGCCAATTAACGGAACGTTAGATGGCCCAGCCACGGCATCAATCACACTTCCAGTGACAGCATTAAGCAAAGCCACAAGCTAATCTAAAGAAGATAGGGGACAGAAATGGCTACAACAAAAATCAAGCTGACCAAAAAAGATGGCGGCGAGATTGAATACGCTTTAACGCCATCCGCAAAGGTTGCCTTTGAGGCAGCTCATCAAAGCGGATGGCGCAGGCGTATCATCGATGAACAGCGCGAAACGGATTTGTGGTGGTTTGGTCATTACCTTGCCAAACAAAAAGGCGATACAAAGATCGCCGACTTGAGCAATGAATGGCTAGATCAGTATGTTGATGTCGAGCTGGTGGTTGATACAAAAAATGGATAGACCGGCACGGTGATATTTGGGAAGTAGCATCGATGTCGGTTGCAACAGGCATACCGCCCAACGAATTACTTGCTTGTGATCCGGCGATTTACTCGGCCATTAGGGCTTTGTTGATCGAGCAAGGCCAAAGTCGAAAGACAATGGGTGTTAAGAGGAGGCGATAGTGACTCAAAGCAAGGTACTTGTACCTGACCTAGATAAACTACGCCGCGATCTCAAAAAATTAGATCCACAGCTTGCTAAAGATATGGCAAAAGCCTTGACGGCTGCCGCAAAGCCATTAGTATCAAAAGCGCAGACTTTTGTTCCAAGTGACATACGCACTGGATCTGGGAACTTTATCTGGCAAGAAGATGCGCCTACTTATACATCACCGGCCTGGGCAAATGACACTGAACACCGTGGGCGCGATGCCGCAAATCGATGGGTATGGCGACCAAATGATGTGCAAAAAGGCATAAAAATTGAGCGTCAAGGAACGGTACGAAAATCAAGCATTTTCGGTGGCCGAGTCTTTGGTAAGCAATTACGTGAAGTTGCAGCCTTGCGAGTAATTAACAAGACCGCAGCCGGAGCAATCTTTGAATTGGCTGGTCTGAATCCGGGTAATGCAACAAAAGATAAAAGTCGATCACGCAACCCAAGAGCCGGTGAGGATTTTGAAGCTGTCCTAAATCGTCAATATGTGATCACGCAGGGGCGCAAAAAAGGTCGTATTTTGTATAAGGCAGCACAAGAACAAGTACCGGCGATAGTCCAAGAAGTGGAACGCGTTTTGACGCAATTCCTTGGTCGATTTGCAAAGGGGTTGTAATGGCACAGCGCGATGTAGCAATAAACCTGTTAACCAAACTGCAAGATAAAGGCTTTAAGGATCTTGAAAAAGGTACAAAAAAGAGCAACAAGGCATTAGCTGCACTTGGCAAAAAACTAGCTGCGACCTTTAGCGTTGTCGCAATCACCGCTTATGCTAAAAAGTCAATACAGGCTTTTCTACAAGAAGAAAAGGCAATACGTAGGCTTAGCATTGCCCTAGATAATGCCGGAGAAGGCATCAACAAATTCCGAGCCGAAGAATTTGTATCATCTTTACAGCGCACGACTCGTGTAGCAGATGATCAGCTTCGTCCAGCTTTAATCAGTTTGACAAATGCCGGTATCGGCTTTGAGCAGTCACAGGAATTATTGGCTCTAGCTTTAGACGTAAGTGCTGGCAGTGGTCAAGATTTACAGACAGTGACAAAGGCCTTGACACGTGCGTTCAACGGCAATAACACTTCATTATCAAGATTAGGAATTGGTCTTACACAGGCACAGTTAAAGGTTGCCTCCTTTGAAGATTTGACAACAATTCTGTCTAGCAAGTTTTCTGGACAAGCATCTGCGGCAGCCGGCACATATGCAGGCAGGCTTGAAGGCATACGCATTGCGGCAGATGAGGCAAGTGAATCAATAGGCAAATCACTTGTCGCCGCTATCGATGCGGCAACAAATAGTGCACGTGGCGCTGAAGGAGCCTTTGAAGGTTTTGCAGATATAACGTCCGAGGTCATTTTGGGTGTGGGCCAATTAGCGGCAGATCTCAGAAATTTGGATTTAGCGGCTTACGCGGAAAATGCGGAGGCAGCTTTCAAATCACTTAAAGACAATGCTCTAAACCCTTTTGCGGCAACACTTGATTTCTTGCGCGGTCGGGGCGCAAAACTGGCTTTAGAAGAATCGCTAAAACTTAGCACTACAAATGTGCTGCCGGACATCAAAGAGTTAGAAAGAGCCGTTGCACGTGCTGCCAAAATCACGCAACTTAATGCAAAACTCGCAGCTCAAGAAACAAAAAAAGCCACTACGGCACAAAAGAAAAGTGAAGCGGACAAAAAGCGCAGTGCAGAATTGGAGCGTATACGCAAATCTATTCAATACAAATTTGACATAGATGCAATCAATATCGCCGCCGCTTTACGGCGCAATATCTCAAAAGAAGATCGCGATCGTCTTAATGAATTGCAGGCATTGAAGTTATCCGATTATCAAGAGGATGAAGATGCAATCAAGACCTTGCAAGCGGTCGAAAAAGGGCGGTTTGAGGCAATCCAAAAATCAGTTGATGAATTAAGCAAACTTAACCCAGATATTGAGTTCAAAGATAATTTAGATGAGCTACTTGCCAAGCTAAAAAAGCTACTGGAAGGTGATTACTCGGTTGAAGTCAAAATCAAAATACCTGACTTCACCGTGCCCGGTGGTATTGGAGCATTGCCAGAGCGACCTGCTCTGCCTATAACGCCAAAAGGTGAAGGCATACCAACAATTCCAAGAGGAGCTGGGGGACCGTTTGGCGGCTTTGCCGTTATACCGCCGGGTGTAGGGCCAGAGTTTTTTGAAAAGCCCGGAATGATAGATCCCGGGTTCAAACTCGTGCCTCCGACAATAATAGATCCGGGCGGAACCGGGTACACCATAGATGCAAGCGATGCTATGCCGCCATCTGCTCGCGGTGGGCGCGGTGGCGATGTTAATGTCAATATAAATATCGAAGGATCCTTATTGGCACAAAATGATTTAACTGCCGCCGTGGCAGAGGCGGTTTATACCGTGCAACGCATTGGAGATCCATTGATACTCGAGGCTGTCTAATATGGCCGGTGCAGTCTTTGCTTGCGTTATTGATTTTGGCAACGGTGCATCATTTGATCCAGCACTGGTGCTTGATGATCCATCTACTCCGCTTGACTTGGCAGTTCTAGCCGATAGCGCCAATGACACTTTAGATGTGACCAACTCAGTATTGCGCGCAAATATACGCAGGGCTTTTAATCGCACGGCCGATAGCTTTACGGCCGGCAGTGCCACCGTTAGGTTGATTGATACAGATGGGACATTCAATCCAAATAACACAAGTGGATCTTTGTACGGCAAGATTTTACCAATGCGCAAAATCAGATTTACAGGCAGTTTTGCCGGCACTGAATATGCGCTTGGCTCGATGTATATTCAAAGTTGGAAATATACAAGTCCGACAGGCTTTGATCCGGCCTTTGTTGACTTGACCTGCGTAGACGGTTTTCAATTATTGAACCTAGCCGGGATCACTACGGTATCGGGTGGTACTGCCGGTCAAACTACCGCCCAGCGTGTAGCAAGCATTTTAGATGCAGGTGATCGGCCGGGTGGAATGCGTGATTTAAGTACGACATCCACCACCACCGTGCAGGCCGATGTTGGTACAAGTCGTACTACCTTGGCAGCCTGTCAGACTGTAGAGGCGACAGAGCTGGGCGCGTTCTATATGAACGAAAACGGATATGCCAAATTTATGTCAAGATCAGACATCATCACAGCATCCGGCGGCACGCCCACCATCTTTAGCGATACCGGAGCCGGTGGCACAGTTAAGTATCAAAAGGTGTCATTTGATCTATCGGATTTTGGTCTGATCAATCAATGCACGGTTACGCGCACAGGCGGTACGCCTCAGACCACAAACGATGCGGCAAGCCAACAAACTTACTTCATACACTCACGAAATCGAGCATCGATTGCGCAAACAGATGCCGATGCGCTAAATCAATCGCAAATGATTATTGCCAGCCGATCCGAAGTCGGTGCGGATTTGCGTATGGAGTCGCTAACGATTGATGCTACGGATGGAGCTGACACGGCCCGAGTAACGGCTGCTCTTGACCTTGATGTCTTTTCACCCATACAAGTCATACAGACTTTAGAGGGTGGCACAGTCACCAGCAATACTGTGATAACAGGCGTGGCCTATGACATCACACCCAATACATTCTTCACAACCTTTACAACCGCGCAGCCGTTTGCTAGTGGTTTTCTGTTAGACTCTAGCGTAGACGGCTTGCTTGATGAAGATACTTTGAGCTACTAGGAGCAATATGGCAACATTTACTACTGGGCAAGTTTTAACAGCAGCAGCGATGAATAGCATCGCAAATTTGACAATTCGTAGCGTCACTACTACCTCAGATACTTTTGTATTGACCGATGCAGATAATAAATTGATTGGTTATAGCAACACTGGCAGCACAACTATTACGATACCGCCAAATAGCTCAGTATCTTTTACCACTGGCTCTGTAATAAACATAATAAAGACTGGGGCAACAGGTACCTGTACGATTGTGCAAGGATCTGGCGTTACTATTAGTAGTGCTGGCGCGACTGCAACGAGTCCAGTAATTACAAGTGCGTTTAAGGCGGCTTCGTGCATCAAAGTCGATACAAATACTTGGTACGTTATCGGAGGCATTGCTTAAATGCCCATACTTTTAGGTGTGTCGGCGCAAACACAAGGGCCTAGCGCGCAACTTGTGGATCTTTTAGTCGTAGCCGGCGGCGGCGGTGGTGGCTATGAAAATTACTCTAGTGGTAATGGTGGTGGTGGCGGAGCTGGGGGATTACAAGGTTTCACAAATGAAAGTTTAAGTGTCGGCACTACATACACCGTAACAGTAGGTGGCGGTGGTGCCGGAGCCAGCGTTGCAGGTAATAATGGAAGTCCGGGTAATGATTCACAGTTTGGTTCATTAACCGCCGCAGTCAAAGGTGGTGCGGGTGGTGGAAATTCAAATGCTGGTAATGGAGGTTCGGGCGGTGGCTCGGCAAATGGTTCGTTAAGCGCAGGAACAGGAACAAGCGGTCAAGGTAATAACGGCGGCATTGGCAAAAGTCCGCCGGGATCAAATGGTGCAGGTGGAGGCGGTGGAGCCGCAGCCGTTGGACAAAATGCAGGAGCTTCCGGTCAAGGCGGTAATGGTGGAGCCGGTTCAAGCGCGTATTCGTCTTGGGGTTCTGCAACGGGCACAGGTCATAATGTAAGTGGAACTTATTATTATGCTGGAGGCGGCGGGGGTTCAGGGGATGTTACTCGAGGTGCCGCAAGTAATGGAGGCGGCGGACGAGGCGGTCTTTATGGGACTGGGGCTGGGGACGCTGGAACAACGAATACCGGAGGCGGCGGCGGTGGAGGAGTTAATTCTGGAACGCCAAACGCTGGACAAGCTGGAGGATCAGGTATCGTAATATTGCGCACTTCAGGAACTTATACAGCCGCAGCGACTACAGGTTCACCCACACGAACAGTTAGCGGAGGTTATACTTATTACGTCTGGACTGGAAACGGAAGTATTACAATCTAATGGCACATTTTGCAAAACTAGATGAAAATAATCTAGTTACAGAGGTACATTCCGTTTCTAATGCAGTTCTAGATTCAGCAAATGAAGAAAAAAGTGGCATTGATTTTTTAATTCAATGGTCTGGTGGCTATTCAAATTGGAAACAAACTTCTTACAACGGCAATTTTAGAAAGCAATATGCAGGCGTTGGTTATACATACAATGCCGAGGCAGATGTATTTATTTCACCGCAGCCTTATCCATCGTGGTCGCTTGATGAAAACTATGATTGGCAAGCGCCAGTACCCATACCTGACGAGTTCTGTTGGTCTTGGCATGAGGCAACATTAAGTTGGGTTAAATTTACAAAATAAAGGCTATGCGCACAAGTCAAAATGGTTGGCCTGCATCTAAAGATCCAGAGGATATTGGCATTGTTAGTAAGCGCGTACCCGGCACTGGCTTGAAGCTACGGGTCGCAGAGGCAGTAGCTCCTTTACTAATAGCCTTTGCACGTGATTTTCACAAAGATGTTGAGCCAATAAATGAAGGCCAACTCGATGACTGGGGCTATGCTTTCCGCGATATACGTGGCGCTACAACGCTATCAAATCACGCATCTGGCACAGCCATTGATCTTAACGCATCACAGCATCCACTCGGCGCAGAAAATACATTTACCGAAGAACAATCGCGCACAATACGCCGTTTATGCCGCAAATATGGGCTAAGATGGGGCGGCGATTATCGAAACCGAAAAGATGAGATGCACTTTGAAATCGCCTTAAATGCGACACAAGTGCGTAATCTTATACGAACGTTAGGACTGGAAGATGGCGACAAAGAAACAATCGAAAGCAATCAAGACGGCCAAACAGCTAGCGGCATCTTGGGGTCGGACAGCGATGGCGGCGGCAATCGCCTACTATCTAGCAACAGGCGACATAACAGTAAAAGGCCTATCTAGCGCAGCCTTAGCAGCCGTGCTGCCACCCATCCTTCGATACCTCAATCCGAAGGATTCGCTAGGACGTGGATAATCTTTTAATACAGCTCGGCATAATTGCCGCAGCTACGGTGTCAGGCGTTGCCGCTATCTTTGCAGCAAAAGCCGAGCGCAATTCCAGACCAGTTTCCAATGGCTTTGCTGAGGAAGTCTTAAAGGATTTGCGCGAGTTACGCACTATGCTTTTTGAACACATACAACATCATAATCAAGGGACAAATTATGCAAAAGACAGCGATACTAACACCATCAAGAAACCGCGTAGAAAACGTCAAAAGATTAGCTAAAGCATTTGAAGATACGCAGGCGCGAGCCGATTTGTGGATTATCATCGATGAATCAGAATGGCATCGCAAAGCCTACGAAGAAGCCGCACAAGAGTATGACTTTGGGCTTTTAGCGGTCGACAATAATTCAAGCGGTATGGCTAAACCATTGAATATGGCCGCCGAAATTCTTATGGATGATGAAACTTACGACCACTATGAGTATTTTGGATTTATGGGTGATGATCACGTACCGCGCACGCCTTTTTGGGATTATTCGCTGACCTTAGCTCTACCGTTTAACAAGGCCGGCATTGTCTACGGTAACGATTTACTTCAAGGCGGTAACCTGCCAACAGCTTGCATTATGACGCGCTCGATTGTAGATGCGCTGGGCGGTATGGTTCAACCAAAAGCAAAACATCTGTATCTTGACAATTTTTGGAAGCAACTTGGTACAGATTTAGGCAATCTACATTATCGAGCTGACATCATCATTGAACATATGCATCCACTAGCACGCAAAGCCAATATGGATGAGGATTATGCCCGAGTCAATAGTCAAGAGATGTATGAGCACGATCGACAAGTTTATGAAGAATTTATCAACAGCCAAGAATATGCAGACCTTGTAGCAATCTTGAAAAAATGAAAATACTCATAACCGGGCACAAGGGTTTTGTAGGTAGATATTTTGTACGCGAACTACAAAAACATTCATTGACGTTGATTGATATACAAGATGGCAAAGATGCGCGCGATTTCTTTCGTTACAACGATACGCGCTATGACCTTGTAATTCATCTGGCAGCCATAGTCGGCGGTCGAGCAATGATCGAAGGTCATCCATTGGCTCTTGCCGTAGATTTATCACTTGATGCAGAGATGGCATCGTGGGCAATGCGCACCCAGCCTTCACAGATTATTTACTTTTCTAGCTCGGCTGCATATCCAGTCGCCTTACAAGATGGCACATTCAAAAGACAATTGACGGAAAATGATATTGACCTACGCAAAATTGCTACACCCGATTTGACTTACGGTTGGGCAAAATTGACTGGTGAAATGCTTTGTGACTACCTACGTCAAATTGACCTTAACGTTTTGGTAGTAAGACCTTTTAGCGGATATGCAGGCGATCAGGCTCTTGACTATCCATTCCCATCGTTGATACAACGTGCGCACAAAAAAGAAGATCCATTGGTCGTATGGGGTTCGACTTATACAACCCGCGACTGGATACACATCGATGATGTAGTCGCAGCTTGTTTATTACTGGCATCGCATCGGCTTAGCATCACCGTCAATTTATGCACTGGCATTGCGACCGATTTTGGCAATCTGGCACAAATGATGGCTGAGCAAGCAGGTTACTCACCAGTAATAAAGGCGCTGGAAGATAAACCAAAAGGTGTCGCCTATCGGGTAGGCAGTCCGACACTCTTACACAGTTTGGGCTATACACCCAAAATTAGCATTGCCGAAGGCGTGTCGCGTGCGCTCTTTGTCGCCGGCCGGTTGTAGTCTTTACTCGTCTGGCTCCAACTACCAACCAGACAAAGGGACAAAAATGCAAACTTGGATATTAGAACATCAAAGCTTTATTTTATTTATCTTGGCAATCGCAATAATGCTCTTAGGCTATAACTGGGGGCATCACGTAGGCTTTATCAAAGGCTTCCAGAATGGGCGCAGAGCCGGCACAAAACATCCGACAAGGGCAAGTCGATGAATCTCAAAGACATTGCAACCGAATTAGCCGCATTGACCGTGCTGAAAGACGCCGTTAAAGAGGCAACAGATCATCTACGTCAGCTTGCAAAAGAGGAGCTATTGAACGTGGGCGCTGATATGACTAAGGCAATAGTTGACAATCAAGAGGTTGCGAAGGTCAGTTTGGTAAGTCGTGACTGTGACTTTGTAATCACCGATGAGCGCGCTTTTCTAGCGTGGGTCAAAGAAAATGCTGGCACAGAAATTGAAGAACGCGTGCGCGACAGCTTCAAAAAGGTATTTATAGAATCGCTACAAATGGGCGCAGATAACGCCATATTCAGCACATTCAATGGCTCTTTAGTTGACTTTGTGCAACTTGTCGTCAAAGAGCCTTACGTATCCACACGCTTCGCCACAGGCGGGCGCGAGATTGTGGTGCAAGCCCTACACGATCGTAGATTGACAGCGTTGCCTTGGCTGAATGCTTATGTGCAATCGCCTGAGCGTAAGGAGATTGACTAGATGGATCACAAAGATGCAGCCAAACTTAGAGCACCATTCAAGCCTGATTTAATTGAGCAAAAGACAATGGGCAATCGCAGTTATGCCTACATCAATCACGCAGTAGTCACTGACCGGCTCATCGAAGTCGATCCGGCTTGGTACTGGCAACCAATGGCTACCGATCCAGCCAACGGAATGCCACAACTTGATGAGCACAATGGCCTATGGATACGACTTACAATTTTGGGGGTCAGTCGTATTGGCTATGGAGCATCTGAGCCACATCAAAAAGGCGCAGATGCCATCAAGACCGCTATATCCGATGCAATCAAAAACGCCGCTATGCGCTTTGGGGTTGCCTTGGATTTATGGGGCGCGGATAGCAACGGTACGAGCGCAGAGGCTTTATCACCTTTCACTCTGCGCTCTGTACCACCTTTGACTCCGGTGCAGACTACAAACCCAGAGCTGGCTGCATTTCTAAACGAACAGCGACCAGATGAGCCTCCGGTACAAATCGTGCCACCAGAAGGCGAACCTCACTGCAAACATAATGCGATTGGATGTAGACAAATCAAAAGTGGCGTATCAGGTACAGGTAAGCCCTACGAAGGGTTATTTTGTACGCGTCAACCGTACAAGGAGCAGTGCACACCAATGAGCCTCGATGGAAGGCCGTGGAAGAAATCGTGAATGAAAGGCGCTTAGGATTATCGCCAAATGAACGGTTACTAGCCGCACAAGCTGCAAATCATTTCTTGGCTTACGCCGATGGCAAGCCCACATACACACCCGTCAAAGGTTGGGAAGATAACGAGCAGCGTGTAAAGCAACTAACCCTTGCTTATGCTGCCGAAATCGGCGTTGCCAAGAAGCTGAAGAAACAGTGGAACGGTATGAGCACCGGAAAGCGACAAGCCGACATCGGCAACAACATCGAAGTACGCTGGACATCCACAGAGTTTGCAATCGTCTATGAGTACGATCGCGATAGTGATCTGCTCTTTTTGGTCAAGGGTGCAACGATAGATGATCTATATATCGCAGGCTTTATCCCAATCAAGATGGCTAAGGTCGAAGCCTATAAACGTGAACGTGAGGGGCTACCTGTAACCTACTGGGTTCCGATTGAGAAGTTATACACATATCTGCCCGGTAATGGGGCTGTAACGGCCTTTATAGACAGGTTCACGCGGTGGGTGTAGGAATTTACTCAGCAGGAATCTGCGAGGCTATAAACCCTAGTTGAGCAATTCCTAGGTAGTCTGGGTAAATAAGACCCGGTGGTGGACAGAGGCGGTCACTACCGGGTCTTTTATTTTGGCGTGTCACTTGTCATTGTCAGGGCTATGCCCTAGGTTGCGCACTGGTCGAAAGACTGGGGGCGGGAACCGTAACAGCGACAGGCGACGGGCAAAAAACCCAAAGCGGCAATCGGATCCTTCCATACTCACCATTTAAGAATTTTTTTGAATGGGGGGTAGGGGGGCGTTTCCGTTTTAGCTCTAGGCTCTGGGCAATATAAAAAACAAAAACAAAAAAGATAAACTACCCACTAACCCAGCCGGTGAAGGGATGCCCTATGACACTGAATATCACACTGTCAATAGGTCAAGTAGAAACAGAATTGACTACAGATGAAGCTTTATCATTTGACGCAATCGAATCAATACTCAATCGTAATGTGCAGGCGCTATTGGTAATGTTCAACTCATTGAGTAGTGAAGATCGAATCTACGCACTGGGATTGGATGCTGATGACCAGACGGACGAAGATACAGACGCGTGAAGATCAAAGACATTGCACCAAGTGCGATCGCATATTAGACATCGAAGAATTTACATACATCAATAGAAAGACCGGCAAGCGGCGACACAACTGCCGAGATTGTAGAAATCAATCACGATGGTTTATGCACCGGGTAAAATTTGAGTATGATGAGCTACTACAAAATCAGGGTGGTAAATGCGCCATCTGCAAAATCGACAACGATAAGAGTCGGCTATCAATCGATCATAATCACAAGACCCTAGAAATCAGGGGTCTGCTCTGCCACGAGTGCAACTCGGGCATCGCCTACTTTGACGAAAATGCAAAATACCTAATCAGCGCAGCAATCTATTTGATTGGAGGACGCGATGAAAAACAATTTAGTCTTGCCGATACTGATCCTAACTTTGACCTTGAACACTACGGTCGAATATCAAAACTATGCACGCAAACTGGTGAATTACAAGGAGTTCCCGTGCCTAGTAGAGCTCTGGATGAAGGAGTCGAATTGGAGGCCACAGGCCAAATCACCGACTAATGACTATGGCATACCGCAAAGAAATATGCCGAAACACACGAAACAGCAGATTAAGAAGTTCAGAGCAAACCCAATGCAACAAATCGATTGGGGTGTAGGCTACATCCGACATAGATACAAAGATGCCTGTACCGCCTTGCAGCATCATCGCAAATACAACTGGTACTAGGGGACTTATGGATCTACGGGACAAAATAACAATCGGTGTCTGCTCACCGGGTGTGTGGACTTCAATGTTTGCTACATCAATGATTGACATCGCACGCAGTCAAAGTCAACTTGGTCAACTTATTAGCCTTGAAGGATCAGGCGTGATATCAAGGTTACGAAATCAAGTAGTCGCAACCTTCTTAGAAAAGACAACCGATGAGTGGCTGTTACAGATTGATACCGATCAAATCCTTACGGTTGATCACTTCAAGAAACTAATAAAGGCAGCCGACAAAGATGAGCGCCCTATTGTCAGTGGGGTAGTGCACGCCGGATGGGAATCAGGTGAAATCTATCCGGAGCCTGTGCCCTGTGTATTTAAGATGGGCAAAGATGGTGAAGGGTTATATGCATTACACGATTACCCAGAGGATGCAGTAGTCGAGATTGATGCGGCGGGTACAGGTTGCATTTTGGTACATCGGCGTATCTGGGAAGAAATGCGCGACAAGGCAGATGTGACACACGAAGCTGACAAGTGGTGCTGGTATCGCGATATGCCGATCAATGGTCACTGGGTAGGTGAGGACATATTCTGGTCTATCCGCGTTAAAGCATTAGGTCACAAGATGTATGCACACACTGGTGTACAACTACCACATCAACGCAGGTACTGGCTCAAGCAAGAGCATCACAAAGATTATGCACGCTTTAACAAAGCAAGACATCAAAGCATTGAGCAGACCCTAGAGGTTAGTAAATGAGCACATCAATCCAAGCATTAAGCATTACAACCGAAGCACAAAGCATTGTCGGTGTAGATTACGTTGAGCAACTAATCACATTACACGCCGATGGATCTGTATATGTGGGTGCATCAAATGTCACAAGTGACTCAGGTATCCATATCGCAAATGGTGGGACGTTACAGCTCACAGTCTTAGAGGGCTGCGACCTCTGGGCGATTACAGCTTCCGGCACGCACACGTTGCGCGTGCTCAAAATACGCGTGGAATAAGGCTACATATGCGCGTTTTTTCCTTATACGTTAGTAGCCGACAGGCCGCGGCGTTTTATCGTGACTGGGAAAC
>OGWJ01000026.1_pt1 | contig 20703 bp, 28 predicted proteins | sample 1575991 | NCBI WGS metagenome assembly OGWJ01 (sample SAMN07581533, study PRJEB24739) | freshwater metagenome | place: Singapore | collected 2015-01 | reverse complement strand
GTTTCCCAGTCACGATAGTTCCGCAGATGTTATGAACATCTTGCCTGGTGTATAGGTTATTTCTTTAACCCAAGTACCTTTACCAGCTTTCAGTTCGTTAATGAAAGTTTTACCAGCTTCATCATCATTGGTAGCCTGAAGGTCATGACTAATTCTTTGACCTGCGAACCGAACGGTGAAGCGATAAGACTTCATAGGATTATCTTACCATATATTTGTTATTATAATCAAGCATTTAAGTTTTATATGCAAAAAAACAAGTAAAATCAAGCTAAAATAATCGCTTGACTTATTATTATTTTATCTTATATCAATGGGAGAAAGGAAAATAAATGCAGTTCAAAAGTAAAAGTCAAATGTTTAGAGAGTTGTTTACAAAAATAGACAACTGTTTAAATAAAATACCTGATAACGATTATAAAGGTAATCCACTTGTCGATAGTGAAGATATTTCAAAACATATCAACGACATGTTGAATATTTTTTATGGCGATAGAGATGGTAACATTCATAAACCACTAAGTGTCGATTTCTGTACTAAACTTATCTACGATGAATTAGATAGCAGACAAGAGGTAAAAGAATGATTCATTACTTAGCTTTTATATTGTTTATGTTAATGGTATTTCCAAAATTAACTATGTTGATTTTAATATCCTTAGCATCTTTATTTTTATTTTAACTAACAAGGAAACATATGGACATAACAAAATGGAAAAGTGTTGCTATCAAAATTGAAGATCATGATTTATTGAAAGCAATATGTGATAAAAAGTATAGGGCGCCAAATGCAATGATCTCAAAACTGTTACATGATTATTGTCAATTCCAAGCTACAAAACTAAAAATATCTGTTGAAGAATTTAAGAAAAAATTATTAAACGGAAAATACAAGGAGAAGAAATGAGTACTGAAACTGAAATAATAAAACAATTAAAAAATATAGATGAATCTATAAATAGATTTAGTACATGCTTTCATACTGATTTTGAAGGTACAACTATTCATCAAACGTTAGAGGATATTAAAGTTATTAACAACGATATTGAACTAAATTTGAAAAGAATTGCTGATGTATTAGAGAAACAATTGTTTAATCAAATAGAAGTTAATAAGCGTATTTTAAAAAATTTAACAACTGAAGATGACGCAGGACAACCAATATGACACTTACCAATTATAAAAAAGCTATTGCAAAATTATTAAAAGCATATCATAAAAAATGGGATTGTTTTGGTAATAAAAGAAGACAAACTAAAAAAAAGAAAAGAAAATGAAAGATGTAGACCAAACTCCTTTTATTTGGATTATAATAATAGCATGTTTAGTAATGTGGGCATTATCCTATGTATAACGATTTTAAAAAATTCAAACCAAATCCTTGGGCATTAGTAATTATCATTTGTTGGTTATTAATGATTTTAGCAATTAACATTTATGCTTGATATATTTAATGAACTCGGATTTTATCAAGGTTTAACCATAGCTATATTATTCTTTTTATATTTAATGTGGCGAAAATAACATTTGACACTTATGACAAAAACACTTAAAGATTTATCTAATGACTCCCCATACGTGGTATGTGTGGATTGTAAAGGAAATGGTTACTTAAGACTAAATCCTTCTGATATACGATCCGATACAAGGACATGTACAAAGTGTGGGGGTTCAGGTCATTTCAAACGAAACAAATCTACAATAACAAGTAGCAACGATACAGCGATCAATATGCTTAATTTAATCGACTACTTGTATGGCCAAAAAAGACGAACCAATTAACGACTTTCATAGATCGTTACAACTGTTAGCTAAAAAACTAACTTTTGAAGAATATACTCTTGTTGCAGGAACAATGTTCCAATTGCATGCAGGAATGACTTTTGGGTATAAAAAGATTTTTGATCCACAAATACTTCCGGACATAAGTTACATTTGGCAGATACATCACAAAAAAGCCTTTGAAAACAAGGCCAAAATACTAAAATTAAAAGTCGTTAGGGGTGGTAAAGATGTTAAACACTAACTACAATAGGGTTATGGATTTAATGGATCGAGTAACAACAATTGATAGAGCCCAGTGGTCTGGACACGAAATAACTAATCTGTTATCGGGCGTTCATGAAGACTTGGAACATTACATTAAAATCAAAGCCCCAAAGGAAGTAGTATTATATTATCGTGACTTACTCGCTTACCTTATTAAAACTTATGGGCACTGAATTCGCAGAGATCACTCTCAAAACTGATAAGATATTACCTGAACAAAAACTATGGCGTGGTGTATTGTTTAATGCACTTGAAGACACGATGCTTGGCGCATCTGATCGTAAATCTAGTATTTTTAAAATAGATGCTCATAATTGGATAATTAATAAAACTGATGACTTTGAAAAAATATGTTATTGGGGTGGATATGATCCTGATAATGTTAAAGAAAAATATTCTGCAGCAGTGCTTAAAGGTGATATTAAATTTAACTGCAAACAAATAGCCTGGGCAAAGTATTACAAACAATATTTAATTTATAAAAGATCAACTGATTTTGATTCAAAAAAATATCATAGAAATAGGCTAGAATGGCTTAGAAGTGAGGTAAAAGAGGCTACAACAGCTCTTATTTCAACGGTAATTATTTCTGCTATAGCTTGATCCCACCACGCTGAACAAGCATAATTCCTTCGCCAACAAAGGAGATCTTATGGCGAAAAAGAAAGAAACAATCCAAGACATCTTAGATAGGATCAATGAAGACATTGAAACTATCCGTGAGAAAGTCGAAGAATTAGAATCTGAAAACGAATCAGATTTTGATGACGAAGACGAAGAGTAGTGGATTAAAGATAGCCAGAATTAAAAACTCTGGCTATCCAACAAGAGTATGAATATGAGTTAAATATTCACTCACTATTTAATAATATTTAATTAATTTGTCAATGGATTTAGACTAGCCCCACACAATTGGTAAAGTGAGGCTAGTGCATAGTTTAACCCAACTATGAAGGTTTAAGAGAGCAAAAGACCAGATAAGGAAATGAAGTTTAACCTTATCCTTAAGGTCCATGTAGCGTGTTTCGAGTGATATGTCAAAAGAAAAATGTTACACGATCCAACCGTGTAATACCCGTAGTGTGCGGGTAATGTGTGACTTTTTTGCAACAGTGCTTCTACTCCCCCTGACGAGAAGTGCAAGGATAACGAGCCACGGAACACGGATCACGGTGCTTCTACTCCCCCTGACGAGAAAATTGATCGTTTTATGCGGTTTTTCCCAGAACTCTCCTACAAAGCACCTCCTTAGAAAAAAAAATTTAAAAAAAAATTTGTATAGGACCAGAATTTTGGGAGAACTGGGAATAATGAGTAATACCAAGGGTTATTTACTCCCAGTTGTCCCAGTTGTCCCAGTTCAAAAATTAAGTAATTGATTTATATATCTTTTTTAGTACCCTAAATTACTAAACTATTGATTTATAATCATTATTTTCTCCCTTGATGCTAAAAAATAGAAATTCTTGATATGATATTTATTTCTAAGTAACTACATTGTAGTATAATGCAGATGACTAGAAAACCAAATCAATTAAAAACTGTTAGTGAATTAACTCCAAAACAAAGATTGTTTGTTGATTACTATGTGGACAATTATGGTAAGACAACTAAAGTTGAGGCGGCGTTACATGCTGGATATACCAGCAAGTCTAAATATGGACCAACAGAAACAGCTAGTCGTTTATTAAATCCAGATTTAAATCCTCATGTTGTAAGATATTTTGAAAAACGATATGCACAAGAATTAGCAATACGTGAAAAAGATAAACTTCGTATTTATAAAAGATTTGAAAATTTAAGTAAAAAGGCTGAAGAAAAAAATCAGTTTGCAGCGGCGATTAATGCAGAATTCCGAGCAGGGCAGATGGCAGGTCATTTCGTAGATAACAAAGTTATTACCCATCTCGGTTTAGAAGGGATGTCCCGTGAACAACTTGAACGTAGGCTTGAAGAGCTTGAAAATAAAATCGAATCTTCAAGAAACATCATTGACGTCACGCCAGAAACAATTACTGAAAAGTCCTGATTGGAAGGACTTCATAATTGTTTTTAACGAGATACATAACACACCTAAGCTATCGACAAATGTTGGTATAGTTAGTATTAAGATTAAATAATGCTTTTTGAAAACAGACATCAAATTAAAAACCCATTAGTTACAGTTTTATGGGTAGACATAACTTCAGATTCAAATTGGAAAGAGCCTAAAGACTTTGATAAAGAAACTTTACCTGTTTGTGTATCAACAGGTTATATGTGGTCAAAAAATAATAACTTTGTAAAGTTATTTGCTGATTACTCTTTAAAAGATAATGGGGAAATAGATGATTTGGGTAATACAACAATCATTCCAACTTCAGTAATAATTAAAATTATTGATCCGATAAAATATGGCAAAGACCAACGAAGCAAAGCTTTGGTTAAGAATAAAAAATCTAAAGATTAAAGGTCACTTTACTCGCATAGAATCTAGTACTTTAAATGGAATTCCTGATGTAAATGCTTGCCATTCTGGCGCTGAATATTGGCTCGAACTTAAATCAAATGATCTCAAGGATTGTGGCTTATCGAAGTGGCAAATCAACTGGCATTATGATCGTATCAAAGCTGGTGGCTTCGTGTTTATCTTGAATAAGACCCTTGTTCCGAGAGCCTTGAAACTTTTGAGGTTGAACCTCGTATCTCGTGCCACGGACCTCGTAACCTCGTTCCCTGATACTGAAGACGGGCTCAGGACCATCCTGGAGCATGCAGCCTCCCTGGTGCGTGAAGCTCGTACCTCGTAGCTCGTTTCTCGTATATATCTTCTTGATAAATGCTAATCTCTTCAGGCAGCCAGCTCCCCGCAGCGTGATCCACGGATCTCGTTAAAGCTCGTTTAATTTACTGGATATTATGATGTTAGAAGATCAGGACGCTGGAAGGTAGCAAGATCCGTGAAGCTGGGTTATAATTCATTTGGGGACAAGGTGTTTATCATTTTCCTTTCTTACTTGTCCCCCTAATCTCGTACCTCGCATCAGAACAGTTCTTTGACACAGTCTTCTAGACTCACGGCTCAGGATCCCTGCGGAGCTGAGTGGAAAATATTTTTGCAAATAGCTCTTGACTTCTTGGTCGAAGCGTCTTATGTCGATGGGAGATTAATTCGAAGCCGAAAGGTAGAAGGCGTGCGATAAGTGGCGAAAGCGAAAGCTGGGAACCGATGCACGATAATCGAGGCAGGGAAACACGGTCTTGTAAATTGGCTAGCCATTCCCTGCCGTTAACAACAACAGGAGAAACAAATGAAGAAGTACAAAGTAAAGATCAATTGGGGTCAGGCAAAAGATTCTGTTAAAACATACGAGTTTGATACAGAGAAAGAAATAAATGCATTTCTTTTTGGTGTAGATGAATCGAATGGGTGGCTTAGTTATGATATCGCCATATATCCAGAAGGGAAGGCTGCATGAAAAATAAAAACAAACTTTTTGTATATGATATACCCGCAACTATGCAGTATAAGATCTATGCAAAAAATAAAAGGAAGGCTAAACAAATGTTAATAGAACAAGCTGGTTATGAAATAACTGGTGAACCAATTTTTCTTGAGGATGACTTTAGAAAAGCTGAACCACTTGAGGTATGATTGCCATCTTAATCTTTTGGCATGCGCCACTGATGTGCCTCTTTCTGGCCACGCTGCTGTGGCCGCAGAAGATGTGGTACGTGTGGGCTGCATCGTTGTTCTTCGCCGTGAAGCTTGTGGCATGAATCTCGGACCTCGTTGACACAGACGCTGCCTCCCGGGCATCTAATCTTTCAGGCAGCAGGCTCCCGAGGAGCTGGTGGAAGCTCGTGGCTCGTGGACAGATGTGGGTGTTGATGTTCAACTTAAACTAGAAATCTGGGACGGGTGGCAGGTCATTCCGACTTCAACTTGCAAATCCTTGTGCCTTATAGAAAGACTTTTTTACAACTAAATAGTGAAAATAGTCGCTTGACATCATTTAGCGAATATCCTATCTCTATGGGATAACTAACAATAGGAGAAAATATGGGCTTTGACTTATACGGAGTAAATCCAAAAATCAAAGAGGGTACGAAGAAACCAGAAGAGATAGATTGGAAAACTTCAACCCAAGAAGAGAAAGAAGAATACTTTAAAGCCGTTGATGAGTTTGAAAGTATTAATCGAGGTGTGTACTTTAGAAATAATGTTTGGTGGTGGAGACGACTTGCCGACTATATTTTAGAGCATACCAAATGCGTAGACAAAGAGGACTTTGAAAAGTGGCAAGAGAACGGTGGTCACGAGGTAGACGAGGAGACAGCTATTCAAATAGCTAATCAACTTGAATATCTTTTGAACACAGGTCACGCAACAAAGTACAAGCAAGAGATAGATGACGAAATAAAAAAAGCAGAGGAACACAACAACAAAGTTGAAAAGATGTTGTCGGAACTGCGTTTAGAGGTTGCCAAAATTGTTGGCAAAGAAAAAGCTGAACACATGGCACCCAGAGACTACCCAGAGCCGTTAAATAAAAAATGGTGGGAAATCACTAATCAAACGGACTACCGAGCAAACTATCCATTTAGTATTGATAATGTTAAAGAGTTCATAGAGTTCGCCAGAAATTCTGGGGGCTTTAGAATTTGCTGAACATTCAAACCACAAGGGCGAGTTAATTCTCGCCCTCGTTGGCACGGACACAAGAACAAAGTTTTATTAAACATAGACACAGGACGGCACGGGGGGAACTGGTGTTGTCAAGTAAAATAAATTTATTTTAAGTCTTGTAATCTTATCGATATGGGATTATATGTAGTGAAACAAACAACAGGAGTAATCAAATGACAAACAAAGTAGTAAAACTAAAACAATCTACTAAAGTTAGTAAAGATGAAAAAAAGTTTTTGCTTAACTATGGTATGATGAAAGAAACCATCAAAGGTTATAAAAAACAAATGGAGTTAATGACACCAGAAATCGCAGGGCTATTCGAGAGAGTTAAATCGAATTTAATTGTGCTTGTGGATATGGACAACGACTTCGAGGGTTTTGCTCAAAAAATAAATCGTAAGATGAAACGATTTGATGTGTCAAGATTCAAAGAAGAGAATACAGAAATGTATGAAAAATATTTAGTTGATAGCGAATCAACTGAATACAAAGTTGAATACAAATTAGCTAACAAGGCATAGTTATCTAATACAACCTACACTAGAAACCTAGTTATGTAGCTAGTGTAGGTTTTTTATTTATATGAGTTGGTTTTTAATATTTTTAATTTTATTCTTTTTTATACTTGCAATAAAAAAATAAATCTTTATAAGTTTAATTATAACAAACAACAGGAGTAAATATGCCAAACAATCTAATACAATTTGTAAAGAATAGTCTTGCGACTAATTCAAATACAAATCAAATTGAACAGGCGAGTGCCAATGCACTTGATACAAAGTTGAACTATCAATTTATGTACAAGCAGTTGGAAAGTGCAGTCGAGGAAATACTAATCAAGTACCCTAACGATCCAATCGTTGCTGAACTTCGAACTAATCTAATCCGCAATCTAAAACCTATCCTTACATTACTACAAGCAGAACAGGAGTAATAACTCTTGTCTTAATCTAGGGCTATTCAATAGCCCTAGATATATCTATATATATCTACATACTACCAGCATCACTACCAGCAACCTTCTCCCAGCAGAAGTCAGGTGAGATCTATGGGGCGTGGTCGTTGAGGCTCTACATATAGGGGCACTAATCAATCTACATACTACAAATGGGGGCAACGCACAGCTTTAAGTTGCAAAGTAGGTCGGGCACCTTTAGACGAGTTGAATACATACATAGACCTAAAATTATTTATAGTTTATATTAAAGGGGACCCATGGATAAATCGCTATATACAACTGAACGTCTTCGTGAAGAAGTAGAAAAAAAATGGTTGAGTCACATAAAGTTGTGCCAGGATAATTTTTTATATTTTGTGCAGGAGGTGTGGCCTGATTTTATTTGTCGCAAAGAAAAGGACCCAAAGAAATGGGGGCACCATCAAATTATTGCAAATCAATTTACTAGTATAGCTAGTCAAAAAAAAGGGAGGCTCATTATAAATATGCCTCCACGACATACTAAATCTGAATTTGCTTCCTATCTTTTTCCTGCTTGGATGATAGGGAAGTTCCCTAAGATGAAAATTATGCAAGTGTCTCACAACGCAGAACTTGCAGTAAGGTTTGGTAGTAAGGTTCGTAACTTAATGGAACAAGCAGAATACAAACAAATATTTGGTGATGTAAAATTAAAAGAAGACTCTAAAGCAAAAGGACGTTGGGAAACAAATCATGGTGGTGAATATTACGCTGCCGGTGTTGGAGGATCCATTACAGGACGAGGCGCGGATTTATTAATCATAGACGATCCACACACGGAACAAGATGCTATGTCTGATATGGCCATGGATCGTGCATACGAATGGTATAACTCTGGACCAAGACAACGTTTACAACCAGGAGGCTCAATCTTAGTTGTTATGACAAGATGGGCAGAAGATGATTTGACTGGAAGATTAATCAAGGCTCAAAAGGAACCTAAAGCAGATAAGTGGAAATTAATTTCTTTTCCTGCAATATTAAAATCTGGAAAACCTGTATGGCCAGAATATTGGGAACTAGAAGAATTAGAAAAAGTTAAAGCATCTTTACCTTCAAGAAACTGGTCAGCACAATATATGCAAGAACCTACATCTGAAGAAGGTGCAATTATAAAACGAGAATGGTGGAGAGTGTGGAAGAAAAAAGGAATTCCAAATCTTTCTCATGTCATACAAAGCTATGATACTGCATTTAGTGCAAAAGAAACTGCAGACTATTCTGCTATAACAACATGGGGTGTATTTTATCCTCATGAAGATAAAGGAGCTTGTTTAATTTTATTAGATGCACTTAAAGGTAAATATGACTTTCCAGAATTAAAAGCAGTTGCATTTGAACAATATAGATACTGGGAACCAGAGACAGTAATCATAGAAGCTAAAGCATCAGGACAACCTTTATCTCAAGAGTTTAGAAGAATGGGTATTCCAGTTGTAGATTTCATGCCATCTAAAGGTAGAGATAAACATGTAAGGGTAAATGCTTGTGCTCCAGTATTTGAATCTGGTTCTATTTGGTATCCAGAAGATTTACATTATGCCTTAGAAGTTATTGAAGAATGTGCAGCATTTCCAAATGGTGCAAATGATGACTATGTCGATAGTACAACTCAAGCAGTTCTAAGATATCGTCAAGGTAATTATATTGAGACATTATCAGATTGGAAAGATCCTATGGATAGAATACCAAAAGAATACAAATACTATTGATGAGTAATTTAGAAAGGAGATTAACTCATTATAAAAGTTTTAATGTTAAGTTTGATAATGTTTTAGATATTGGTGCATTTAAAGGTGAATGGACTAAAACATTTAAAAAGTATTTTCCTGAATCAAATGTATTAATGATTGAAGCCAATGAAGATCATGAAGAAGATCTTAAAAAAGTTGGTGAATATAAAATAGCTTTACTTGGTGAAGAAGATGGTAAGGAAGTTGATTATTATAAAGCTGTTGGAAAAATACAAACAGGAAACAGTATCTACAAAGAAGAAACAACTACTGAATTTAAACCAGTTAAAAAGAAAACAATAAGATTACCAACCTTGATAGGAGTAAATAAATCTTATGATTTAATTAAAATGGATGTTCAGGGATCTGAATTAGACATTATCAAAGGTGCTTTACCTATAATAAATAATACAACTTTATTACTTTTAGAGGTTAATTTATACCAATATAACAAAGGAGCTCCATTAATTGCAGATGTTATGGCTTACCTTACTAAGTTAGGCTTCAAACTTGTGGACATAGTAGACCTATTGTATAATCAGGACAATGGGTATCTATTACAAATAGATGCTTTGTTCAAAAAAAATTAGGAGATATTATGTTATCATCAAAACAAAAAAAGATCGCTTCTAAAGCAGGTGATCCAAATAAAATAGACGCCAAAGATTTTGCAGTACTTAAAGCTGAAAAAGCTAAAGGTAGAGGCATGGGCTTACAAGATGAAAAATTAGAACCAGGAAAAGAATATATGAAAAAAGGTGGAATGACTAAAGGTCAAAAGAAAGTTGGCAAAGTCATGAGAGAATTTAAAGCTGGTAAGTTACACTCTGGTAAATCTAAAAAGATTGTTAGGAATCCAAAACAAGCTATTGCAATTGCTTTATCTGAAGCAGGTATGTCTAAAAAACCTATGAAAGCGGAAACAGGAGATTTTGTAGGTGCAGAAGGATTAAGTGAAAGTAATATTAAAGAAGTTACGAAACCTCTTCCTATGTTAGAAGAACAAAGAAAAACTTCAATGATAGAAAAAGCAAAAAATATTATTAAAAAATTAAATTCACCTGAAGTTAGAAAATCAATGGGTACTGGTGGTTCAAAACCTATGTTTAAACAAGGTGGATCAGTACAAGCGCGTGGAGTTAAATTAGCTAGGACAAGACCAACTAAATTATATTAATGGTTAATAAAACAAATAAAAAACCTACTCATCTTACACGTAAGGATGTTGAACCAGATCCTTATTTAAGTCGTAATGAATTCAAACCAGAATTTTATAGTCAACCAGGTAAACGCCCTATTACTGCTGAAACAATGTATGGTAAAGGAACTAAAAGAATTCTAGAACAAGAAGAAATATCTCCAGATGATCAAATGTTTAGATATAAAAAAGGTGGTGTTGCTGCATTAGATGAATCTGATGTTCATGAAACTAAAGAATCTAAAAAACAAGAAGCTAGAGAAACAAGACTTGAGAAAAAAGGTTATGTAGAAACTAAGACTGGTAAAATGAAAAAACCTAAAAAAGCATTTATGGGTTTAGCTGTTGAAGCTTTAAACAAATCTAATTTTCAAGGTGCGGGAGCCATTGGACTTGGAGCAGATAAACTTTTAAAAAATTCTGAAACAGCAAGAAACATTACTAGCAATCTTGGTATAGGTGGTAAAATGTTAAGCAGCTACTATAGTGATTTAGCTGGAAACAAAACACCACAACAAAATACACCACCAGTAAAAGCTTATACAGGAAAAGCTATTAGACAACCTACTGAAACAAATAATGAATTTAAAATTAGACATGAATATCATTCATTATTTAAAGGACCACAAAAAGGTAAACGTGGTAAAATGATTAAAAAATATAGATCAGGAGATGAAGTTCAAGGACCACCAGAAAAAGAAGGATATGCTATTGAACCTCAAATAAGAGGAGCTACTTCATTTGATAATGTTACTGAAAAGAAAACTAAAGGAGCAAGTTTATATTTACACACACCTGGTTATGGAAGACTTGGTGTTCATTACGATAAAGATACCGATGTAAATCCAGATGATTCATTTAATACAAAAAGAAAATCTGTAAGTTATGATCTTCAAAAAGACATTGGTCCAGGAACACTTACTGTTGGAACTTCTTTAGGAAAATCTGAAAATAAATATAGAGAAGGCAAAACTAAACAAGGAACGATTTCTTACACTATACCCATTGGAAAATCAAAAGGTGGATTATTAAAACAAGGTAAACCAAAAGTAGCAATAAAAGGTTGGAAGTAATGGCTCTGTTCTCGGGGATGATTAGACAAATTATGGATCAAATTGCAGGACTTCAATCTAGAAGCGATTTACCATCACAATGGAAAAATTTAAATTTAACATCTAAAGCACAACCATCATCAACGCAACAACAAACACCAAGTGTTGAAGTTATGGATGCAAGTAAAGTTAAAACAATGAAATCGGGCGGATCTGTAATGGCTCGAGGTGTAAAGTTAGCAAGACATAAACCAACAAAATTATACTAATGGCTGAAGTAAACATCTTTTCTTTTGAAGAAGGTGTCCCAGCTAAAGAGACCCCTGATCCGTTATCCAAGAAGACGGAAGACTTCACTAAACCCTATGAGCCGAGTCCCGTGGGTGGAATACTCGCGATCGGTGGTGCAACTGCCGCTGGAGTTGCTGCTTCTAAATTACCGTGGGCCAAGTACATTGGTAACATAAAAAAATTAACTACACCGGTGCTTAAAGATACAGCACCCATTACTCAAGAAACACGGATCACGGAACCCGTGCTTGATCGTGTAGATGAAATATTAACGGTTGTTCCAACAAAATTAGAAAGAACACAAGAAACAGTGAACAGTTCAAATGTTCAAATGCAAAAGTATTTGGAAACAATTGATAAAGCTAAAACTGAAAGCGTTAAAGCTCCACTTACTATGGGGGATGAGAATAGAAGATTTGGTTCTGCACTTTATGATTTCTTTGCACAGTATCCAGCTAAAAAACCATTACCTGCAGATGAGTGGGTAAAGATACTTTCTGATTTTAATAGATTGTCTAATTTTAAATCACCAAACCCTGCAATGAATAAAGTTAGAATGTCTATTACAAAGGAAGAGTTATTTGACACAAACATTGCAAACTTTGACAAAGCTGGAAATTTAATTGGTGGATATTTAAAAACAGCTAAAGACCAAGGATTACAAGTAACTAAAACTGATTTAATGGAAATGGTTAAAAAGTCACCAGCTGTTAATTTAAAGATTAGAAGATTTAAATGGCAAGGAGATTTAGACCAAGAAGCTGCTCGTCTTGCAGATGAGATAGAAAATATAATTTTAAAAAATCAAAAGACATTAGGTGATTTAGTTACTGCAAATCCTAATGGACCTGCTGCTAATCAATACCGAGCAACCATGACACAATTACAAGATGAAAGAATGGGCTTATTTAGAACTAAGGTTGGAGCTAACGAAGTATTAAAAGGTTTTGAAAGAGGAGAAAAAAGTGGTGTTGGAAAATTATTTAAAGAAAATATAGATGCATTAAAAAAACTTCAACTATCAGCTGAAAGAGCAAATATAAAGTTAGATTTTCCAATTGATGAGTTAGTTAGTAAGAATGCAGTTATTACCAGAAAAATTAATTCTCAATTAACTCAAGATTTAAATCCAAGATATGGAAGTCAAAGAGATTATAGAATTACTAGTCCAGAAGAATACATAGAAGATGTTGCATATTTCCCTGGTAATATTCCTTTTGGTAAAAATGTTAGAGCTGGATCTGATTTTTCAAGACACTATGACAAAGTAAATAATGAACCATTCGATAATCAATTGTATCACGTGCGTTATGGCAAAAGATCATTAGAAGGAAATCCAAATCAAAAAGTTTATGCTATTGATGAAATACAATCCGATGTTCAGCAAGCAGCATTTGATATAGATAAAAGCAGACAAAAAGTTAGAAATCCATTTAACACGGAACAAGAGTTTGCTAGCGCTAATTTTACATTACAGAAATTAAAAGACAAAATGGATGCTATTGCTAAAAAAGGTGTGCAGATGTCTGAAAAAGAAAAGTTTGAATTTTATAAAACTGCACAAGAGTTTGATGAATTAAGAAAAAAAACATTAAACATTAGTAATTTATCTGCAAGAAGTAGAAGTGATCAAGATGTAGTACCTTTTATGCCTTTGTTTGATAGATCTTCATGGGGAGATCATGCACTTAAACATGTTCTTAAATCTGCTGCAGAGAACAATGTAGAATGGGTTGCAATAAATCCAGTTGAAAGATTGCATGCGCTTAAGAGAGATCCAAAATTAGGTGACTTTGAATTTTATGGAACAGCAACTGGTAAAACAGGAATACAAGGATTTAAGGTTAGTAAAAATGGAGATACATTTCAAACAAACACTAAAGGAACAGCAGTTATTCCTGAGCGTATGAAAAAATTAGCAGAACAATACAACTCTGAAGCTAAAACAATTCGTATATCTAAATCAGATCCTGAGAAACCATTCAAAGTTGTTAGAGATTTTGATAAGGAAAGATCTACTAGAGTTAAACAATTAAAGTTATCAGAACCTACAGAACATATAGCTTCTTTCAAAACTGAAGAAGAAGCGTTAAATTATAAAAACATTTATGGTGGCTATCAAGATAAAGTTGTTAAAATGGAACCTAACGATCCAAGAAACTACTATGAGGCTTTTGCTATAAAAGTAACTCCAGAGATGAAAGGAACCCCTTTTAAACTGTATAAAAAAGAGGGTGGTCTAGTAGTAAATATATTTGCATGATAATATTATCTTTGCTATAACAAAGATTACCCATGGCTGAAATAGATAATAATACCCCAATACAAGAAGATATTGTTGAAGAAAAAGAAGTTGATATTGAGATAGAATCTCCAACAGACGAAATGGAAGTCGAAGAAGAGACTCCAGAATCACCAGAAGATTTTTATAAGAATTTAGCCGAAGACATGGATGACCGTGTGTTAGCTAGAATGGCTAATGCATTAGTACAAGATTACCGACAAGACAAGGTTTCAAGAGAAGATTGGGAACAGACGTACACACAAGGTCTAGATTTACTAGGATTTAAATATCAAGATCAAACTAGACCCTTCCAAGGTGCAAGTGGTGTAACTCATCCATTACTTGCAGAATCAGTTACACAATTTCAAGCACAAGCTTATAAAGAATTATTACCACCTGAAGGACCTGTAAGAACACAGATTGTTGGTGCTGCAACCCCAGAGATTGAACAACAAGCAGAACGAGTTCAAGACTTTATGAACTACATGCTTATGGAAAAAATGGAAGAATACACTCCAGAGTTTGACCAATTGTTATTTTATTTACCAATATCTGGTTCTACATTTAAAAAAATCTATTATGATGAAATTATGCAAAGAGCAGTTGCTAAATTTATACCTGCTCAAGATTTAGTTGTACCATATTATGCAACAGATTTAAAAGATTGTGAAAGAATTACTCATATTATTAAAATGAGTGACAATGAAGTCTTAAAAAAACAAAAAGCAGGATTTTATAGAGACGTAGAGTTAGCAGTTAAAAAGCCAGAGGAAAGTAGTTTAAAACAAAAATTAGATGATATTGAAGGAGTTAAACCATCAGGTGACAAAGAGTTTCAACATAACATATTAGAGATGCATGTTGATTTAGATTTATCTGAATTTGAAAATACAACATCAGAAAACAAAGATAGAAACATTAAAGTTCCTTACATTGTATCTATTGATGAAGGTTCACAAGAAATTTTATCTATCTACAGAAACTATTCACCAGATGATGAATTAAAAACTAGAAAAGAATATTTTGTACATTATAAATTTTTACCAGGTTTAGGATTCTACGGATTTGGATTAATTCATATGATTGGTGGATTATCTAGAACAGCTACATCTGCATTACGACAATTGTTGGATGCAGGAACTCTTGCTAACTTACCAGCTGGATTTAAGTCACGAGGAATCAGAATTCGTGATGATGATCAACCTTTTCAACCAGGAGAATTCAGAGATGTTGATGCACCAGGCGGAAATATTAAAGATCAATTTCAAATTTTACCTTTTAAAGAGCCAAGTCCAACTTTATTTCAGCTTTTAGGCTTTGTTGTTAATGCAGGACAACGTTTTGCATCAATTGCAGACATGCAATTGGGTGAAGATGTTGCAAACAGAGCTGTTGGAACGACAATTGCACTACTAGAAAGAGGTTCTAGAGTGATGTCAGCGATACATAAACGAATTTATTACACTATGAAGCAAGAATTTAAGCTTCTAGCAGGAGTTTTTTCAGATTATTTACCTCCAATTTACCCTTATGCTGTTTATGGAGCAGATAGATTGGTAAAAGTTCAAGATTTTGACGATAGAGTTGATGTAATTCCAGTTGCAGATCCAAATATTTTCTCAATGGCACAAAGATTTACACTTGCACAGACACAATTACAGATTGCACAGACAAATCCACAAATGCATGACTTAAGAGAAGCATATAGACGAGTTTATGAAGCAATTGGAGTAAGACAAATTGATTTATTAATGCCTCCCCCAGTGCAACCACAACCTCAAGACCCTGCAGTAGAGAATTCTAGAGCATTAAAAATGGAATTATTAAATGTATTCCCTGATCAAAATCATGATTCGCATATTACTGCGCATGCTTCATTCATGCAAAGTAGAATGGTACAAGTAAATCCAATGGTCTATGCTTTATTACAAGGTCATATATCAGATCATATTTCCTACAAAGCACAAGGTGAAGTCGGAGCAATAATTGCTGAATCAGAAGAAATGGCAATGATGGCACAACAAGATCCTGCTGGTTTCCAAATACAATTCAACGCTATGGTTGCAAAAAGAGTTGCCGAATTAACCGCTGAATTAATTCAAGCTGAAGGTGGATCACAGCAAGTTGATCCATTAGTGGCTTTAAAACAAAGAGAACTAGATCTTAAAGCTATGGATATTCAAAGACGTGCTCAAGAGAACCAACAAGATATGGTTAGAAAAGAAACTGAACTTGAAGAAAGAATTGATATTGAAAGATTAAAGTTAGAAAATCAAGAAGAACAAGCTAAAGAAAGAATGAAGGTTGCTCAGGATAAGTTAAAACTTCAAGAACAGGCATTAAGGGTTAAGCAAAATGAACCGCCTAAAAAAGGTTAAACTTCCAGGTAAACGATTTGGTCCACCACCATTAAAAGGACCTAGTTCTCAAGGTTTAAAGTTAAAAAAACTTAAAAAATTATAATGTCAGCAGCAACAGGTTTAGCAAAATTTAAAGAAATTTTTTTTAAAGCTAATAAAATAAACCCAGAAGAAGTTCAAACAGCAGAAACACTTTTAAAAGATACTTTTAAACTAGCTGATAGACAAAAATTATCAAAAAATCCAGAAAATTTATTAAGCTATATAGATGAACTTCCAAAGGACAAAGACATATATTTATCTTCTTCAAAAATAAAAGATAAAGAAATAGATTTAGATAAATTTACAGAAAATTTATATGAAAATCTTCAAGATAGCAAAGGTTATTTAAATCCAGGTACTCTTACAACAGGTTATTTAAGACAGGTATCTAAAGCTTATAATTTAGAAAAAGCATATGCAGAACAAGATGCAGCAGCTAAAAGTAAAGTTTTAAGTTATTTTACAAGAAGACCAGAAGTTTTTGAAAAAGATTTTAAAGGTATAAAAAGTTTAAATTTACTTTCTGATGAAACTATTAAAAAATTTAAACCATTATATGAATTTTATAATACAGAAACTAAAGTTAAAAATCCATCAACTCAAGCAATTTTAGAAAATATAATTACAAAACAATATCCAGCTAAAAACTTTTATGAATCAATGAAAGCTTTTAAAGCTAATAACCCAGGAGTAAATTCAGAATTTGATTTTTTAATTAAAAATAAAAAAGAAATAGACAATTTATCTGAATCTTTTTTTAATAAAAAACCTATAAATGTTATTCAAGATAATATTAGACACTTAATTTATTCAAGTAAAATATTTAATAAAAAACAAAGACAATCTTTAATGTCTGAACAAGGAAAAAAGACTGTATTTACAAAAATGAATGAACCTGAAGTTAGTGCTCCTCAACTTGTAGTACGTGATACTACAAAATTAGTACAAAAATACGCACCAGAAACAATTATTGATCCTAGATCTTCTTTAGGTTTTTATCAAAGAGGTATGAGAAGCGAATTAGAGGGAAGCTATTTACCAGGATTAACTCCAAAAGGAACTTTAGTAAAATCTCCAGCAGAACAATATAATATTCATCACCCTGTAAACAAAGTTAGTTTAGTTGAATTTCAAAAATATAATTTGTTGGGAAATTTGTTACCTCAAACATTAAAATATCCTAATTTAATGGTTTTATCAAAAATGACCAACGAAACATTAAAAGGATTTGAATCCTATAGTAATACAATTTTAAGACAAATTTTAAAAGATTACAAAGCATATAAAAAAATTACAAATAAACAATCAGATGAAGCTTTGACTCTTTTAAATAGAATTGAAGCAAACAATGCTAAATTTAAACAAATAGAATTAACAATTCCTGAAAATTATAGATTTACTTATAACCCTCTTGTTAAAAAAAGAAATAAATTAGAATTTAAACCTCTTAAACAACCTATAAGAGAATTTGTAGGACCAAATCCTGAAGTTGCATTTCAAACAGGTTTAATAAAAGGATTAGAAAGGGAAGGTATATCAAAAAAAAAAGTTGCTTAATGCTACAGATAAGGTATACAAATTATTATTAGATGAATTAAAAAGAGGTAAATTTAAAAAAACGCAGTTATTACCATCTGAACAACTAAAATTAAAAAAAGGGGGAATCGTTGGACTACAAAAGATTAACTAAGGAACAAAAATTAATATTCCTTGCTGGGGTATTTGAAGGTGAAGGATCATTTGGATTTTGGGGTAAAGCTAGTAAATCAAATAGGTATCTTAGAGTGCAAATAAGAATGTGTGATGAAGATATTGTTTTAAGATTCATTGATTATTTTAAATTAGGTTCAATAAGTACAAGTTTACCAAAGAATATCAAACATAATAGAACATGGAAATGGACAGTTTCTGGAGATAAAGCTATAGATGTAATGTTGCAACTTATTCCATATCTTGGTATAAGAAGACAGGAGAAATTTAAAGAATGTTGCCAATCATACAAGCAGTTGCCCCACTTGCAAAAATATTATTTAACACAGTTGACAAAGCCGTTGCCGACAAAGACCTTGCCGCTAAATTAAAAGCAGATCTGCAAACGCAGATGTTGCAATCTCATACTCAAGAATTACAAGCAGCAGCGAGAGTTATAGAAGCAGAAGCAAAAGCTGGATGGTTTGCAGCTAGTTGGAGACCATTGTTAATGTATGTACTAATTTTTATATTAGTATGGAATTATGTATTAGGACCAGTAATACTATTCTTTTTTAAGGCATCTATTACAATTGAATTACCAGGAGATGTTTGGACATTATTACAAATAGGTCTTGGAGGATACGTGGTTGGAAGATCCGCGGAAAGTGTAGCTAGAACCATGGCAAACAAACCACAACAAAAAGAACAAGAAAACGGATAATTATAAAAATAAATTATGCTTGATGTAGGAACAGTTAAAATAGTAGCTAATTACATCAAAAAACGCATCGATGAAACCAAGCAAGACATTTGCTATGGTATAGACTCCCTCGACAGGCTCCACTATGCTAAGGGCAAGCTCAACGCTCTAGAAGTGTTGCTTCAGGATCTTAAAGACCTGCTAAAAAAAGAGGAGAATGTCGATGACGATAATAACACCTGATAAGGAACTCATCCTTCCTAAAACCGATGATACCGAACAAGAAGGTATTAAAATTCCTACAGACCCAGAGGGTATAAAAAAATACTTAGATAGTTTACCTGATCCAGTTGGATATCGAATGTTAATTCGACCATATTCTGGAAAAAGTAAAACTGATGGTGGTATTTTACTTTCTGAAAAAACACACGAAACTATTCAAATGACAACTGTTGTTGGTCTAGTTATTAAAATGGGATCTTTATCTTATGAGGATAAAGAAAAATTCCCTGATGGTGCGTGGTGCAAAGTTGGAATGTTTGTCATGTATGGCAGATATGCTGGTTCTAGGTTTAAAACTAGATATGGTGAACACCGTATTCTAAATGATGACGAAATTATCGGAATAGTTAGAAAGCCTTCAGACGTTCTTCATCTATACTAAGGAGATAACTAATGGTTGAAGAAACTAAAAAACAACCTGAAGTTGAACTTGATACGGATGATGTTAATGAAACAGAAATCCAATTAAAGGACAAAATTCAGGATAAAAAATCTGAACCGAACTTAAATGTTGGTGAAGTAGATCTTGGTTATACAACTTATGATAATAAAAAAGAAGAAAAAGCACAAATCATAGTTGATGAACAAGAAAAACCAGTACAATCTAAAGTTGAAACTAAAGAAGAAAGTACTGATGACTTATCAAATCTATCTGAAGGAGTTCAGAAAAGAATTGATAAATTAACTCGCAAATATAGAGAAGCTGAAAGAAGAGAACAGGCTGCTCTAGACTATGCAAAAGCTCTACAGAAAAAATATAGTGACTTTGAACAGAAATATGATTCTGGCGAAGAAGCTTATATTAAAGAATTTGATGCTAGAGTTGATGCTCAAAGAGAACAGGTAAAAATAAAACTTAAGGAAGCTTATGAATCTCAAGATGTAAACAAAATAACTGAAGCTCAAGATGAGCTTACTAGACTTACAGTTGAGAAAGAAAAAGCTAGAATTAAGGTTGCTGAAAGAGAAGCAAGAGCTAAACAGGCTAAAGAAAGACCTGTTGAAACTGCTGCTCAACCTGTTCAAAGAGAACAAATTCCACCACAACCTAGCGAAAAAGCTAAGGCGTGGGCTCAAAAAAATACTTGGTTTGGCAATGATAAAATCATGACAAATGCAGCCTTTACAATCCATGAAGATCTAGTTGGCATGGGTGTTGAAGTAGAGAGTGATGAGTATTATAATGAGATAAACAAACGTATGACGGAATCTTTTCCTCATAAGTTTGCTCAAGAACAAAGGAAACCCGTTCAAACTGTTGCTTCCGCTGGAAGAAAACAGGAAGGACGCAGAACTGTGAGACTCACCAAATCACAAGTTGCTATTGCTAAAAAATTAGGGGTGCCACTAGAAGAATACGCTAAATACG
>OGWJ01000025.1_pt1 | contig 21241 bp, 23 predicted proteins | sample 1575991 | NCBI WGS metagenome assembly OGWJ01 (sample SAMN07581533, study PRJEB24739) | freshwater metagenome | place: Singapore | collected 2015-01 | reverse complement strand
GTTTCCCAGTCACGATACCAGTGATATTGAATATATTTAGCTTGAATCACTAAGGGAATTTTTTTAATACTTTCAATAACAGAATTTTCAATTTTATTATCGGTTGAAATGATGGCTATCGCCTCTCCACCGCTACTTAATCTTCCTAAATGAAAAGTTGCTATATTAATTTTGTTATCAGCTAAAATTTTTGATAAATCTTTAATAAAACCAGGTTTATCTTGGTTTGTTACATATAAATTATGTTCTGATAAATCTGCTTCAATTTTAATTCCTTTGATTTCAACTATTCTAGCTTTTCCACCAAAAACTGTTCCAGATACTGAACGTGTTTGTTTGTCTGTTGTAACAGTTAATTTAATCAAAGACTGATAGTCATTTTCTTTTTGATGCTTTACCTCAGAAATGGAAATAGATTTACTTTTGGCAACTAAAACTGAGTTAATAACGTTAACACTATCTGTAGTGGGTTTTAATAAACTATAAATAATAGTTTGTGTAAGCGGAGCGCTATTTACATTTGCAGCTGTTCCTTCAAATTCTATCTGGATTGATTTAATTGCATTCTCAGTTAACTGACCGGCAAAACCACCCAATAAACTAGATAATTTTAAAAATGGTTTAACCGACTGATATTCTTTTGCTGTAAGAGAAAAAGTATTAACTGCATTGGTAATAGCTCCTGTTTTTAAATAATCTGATATCTGTTCTGCAATTTGTACTGCTACTTTTTCTTGAGCCTCTGTTGTAGATGCTCCTAAATGCGGTGTCAGTATTAAGTTTTTAGTTCCTAAAAGAGGACTTCCTTTTGGAGGTTCCTCAATAAAAACATCTAAAGCAGCACTTGCAACATGTCCACTTTCTAAATTTTCCTTTAAAGCAACCTCATCAATAAGGCCTCCTCGTGCACAATTAACAATACGAACACCTTTTTTCATTTTTTTGAATGCTTCCTTACTAATTATATTTTTTGTTTTTTCATTAAGAGGTGTATGCAGAGTAATAAAGTCTGATCTTTTAAGTAAATCATCCAAAGCAACTTTTTCAACTCCAAGCTCTATTGCTCTTTTGTCTTGTAGAAATGGATCAAATACAATTACTTTAAACTGAAGACCTAATGCACGTTGCGCAACAATTGTTCCAATATTGCCGCAGCCAATAATTCCTAATGTTTTTCCGGTAACTTCCACTCCTTTAATAGTAGATTTTTCCCATTTGCCTTCATGGGTAGTTTTGTCTGCATAAGGAATTTGTCTTGCTGTTGAAAGTATTAATGTAATTGCATGTTCTGCTGTTGTAATTGAGTTTCCAAATGGAGTATTCATTACAACCTTGCCATTGCTTGTGGCTGCATCAAGATCTACATTATCAACTCCAATTCCTGCTCTGCCAATAACTTTTAGTTTCTTACAAGACTCTATTACTTCTTTAGTTGCTTTTGTTGCAGATCTAACAACAAGTCCATCACAATCTTGTAATTCTTTTATTAATGATTTTGCATCAAGATCAGTTTTAGTAATCGCTTCAATGCCATTTTCTTTGAAAATAGCTAAAGCTTCATTACTAAGTTTGTCTGCTATTAAAACTTTATACATTTAAATTTGTCAAATAAGCCCATTTTATCCAAGGGAGCAATTTTTCAATATCAGTTGTCTCAACTGTAGCACCACCCCAGATTCTAAATCCTGGAGGTGCAGTTCTATAAGAATTTATATCATAAGCAATATTTTCTTTTTCTAATATTTGATTAATAGTCTTTAATTTAGCTGTTTGATCATCTTTGCTTAATTTTTTAAACTTTGGGTCAGTAATTTTTAAACAAATACTAGTTGATGAAATAGTATTTTCTTTTTCAGCTAAGAAATCAATCCAATCTTTATTTTCTTTAACAAAGAATTTAACTTCTTCTAAATTTTTTTTTGATCTTTTGATAGCACCATCTAAACCGCCTATAGACTCGATCCATAATAATGCATCAATACAATCTTCAACGCAAAGCATTGAAGGTGTGTTAATCGTTTCCCCCTCAAAAATACCTTCTAATACTTTTTTATCTTCAGCTAATCTAAATATTTTAGGAATTGGCCAACTTGGTTGATATGTTCTTAATCTTTCAAAAGCTCTAGGCGATAATGCAATCATTCCATGGGCAGCTTCTCCTCCTAAAACTTTTTGCCATGACCATGTGATAACATCTAATTTTTTCCAATCCATAGGTATTGCAAAAACAGATGATGTGGCATCACATATAGTAAGCCCTTTTCGATCATCTTTTATCCAGTTAGCATCTGGAAGACATACCCCAGAACTAGTTCCATTCCATGTAAATACCACGTCATTATTAAAATCTACTTTTGCTAAATCAGGAAGTTTTCCGTAATCCGCTTTATGAACATTTAAATTTTTTATTTTTAATTGACTAACAGCATCTTTCACCCAATCATTACCAAAATTTTCCCAACCCAATACATCAACTCCATTTACTCCTAACAAACTCCACATTGCCATTTCAATTGCGCCTGTATCTGAACCAGCCACAATCCCAACTTTATAATCAGTTGGAAGTTTTAATAATGATTTTGATAAATTAATTAATTCTTTTAATTTATCTTTAGCAATTTTAGATCGATGTGATCTTCCTAAAGTAAAAATTGGAAGATTAGTAATAGACCAGCCCGGACGTTTTGCACAAGGTCCTGATGAAAAAAAAGCATTTTCTGGTTTTGAAGAGGGTCTTTCAATTGTCATAATTAATATCTTAAACTAATCAAATAAATATCCTGTGGTCTAATTTGCCACAGGATATTTAAAAAAAATTTAGGCTGCTGCTGGAACGCTTAGATTATGTTTTTGAGCTACGCCTGAAAGAAAATTCCAAAGATGTTTTGCAGTTTTAAGAGCTGCCTTTTCAGCTTTCGCTTGATCTTCCTTAGAGAGATTATCTAGTAAAACTTCACACTCTTGTCTGTGATACACGTCAGCTTTTTTGTGAGTTTCAAAAAATGCAAGTCCAGAGTCCGAATTTACGCCGTAAAACTTTTTAAGACCCTCGATTTTAACGTCTGCGATTTCTGGTATTTGTCTTTCGTAAGTGTACAAAGAAGCAAGTCCTTCAGCATAAGTTGATCTTCCTTGTTTAAAAAAGTTATCAATCATTTCTGAAGTGTACTTTTCTAATTTTACTTTTTCGATTTCATTTTTATCTGCTCCTAATGCTACAGCAAATTGTTTCCATAACTTAGGGTGATCATTATGTTTATCTTCTTCATCATTTAAATTCTCTAATAGAATCTTTCTATCAGCAATATCTTCACATAAAGAGTGAGTTGCGCTTATATAACGAGGAAAAGCTTTTACGTGATGATAATATTGCTCAGCGTAATCTTTTATAATTTCTCTGCTTAATTTACCTTCATTCCACGCTTGATAGAATGGATGTTTTAAAAGATGGAATTCATCTAATTTTGCGTTTAGTTCTTTAGAAAACATATTTTTCTCCAAATTGTTTAATTAAATTATAAATTAATTAAATTTATATACAAACAAGTTAAGGTTGAAAAAAAATTAAAAAATTAGAGATTTTAAAATTACTTGAGAACTTAAAAATTAATAACTCAGCCATTTACGGCTGAGTTATTAAAAAAAAATTACTTATTGAACATCTCTTTTAAAGCTTTTGCTGGCAAAAACTTAACTTTTTGAGAAGCTGCGATTTGTATACTTTCACCAGTTCTAGGATTTCTTCCAGTTCTAGCTTTTCTTTTTGCAACTTTATACGTACCAAAACCTGCGATTTTTACAGTTTCATCATTCTTCAATGAATCCAGAATAATGTCTTGTATTTTATCAAAGGTTTTTTCGGCATCACTTTTGCCCATATTGCAAGCAGAGGCTATTTTAGCCACTAATTGTTTTTTGTTCATTTTTAACCCTTTTGATTCGTTAATATTTAAATAATCTTTAAAAAACCTAGGAAATCAACATAAATGTAGTATTTGCTTAATTTTTAAACACTAGATGTTGATATGATTTATAAGGATTTTCAATAAAGCTATGTTTTATATAGCTTTTTAGAAAAGACCTAGGCCTTTAAGATCGTTATAAGTCGAAAAAAACATTAAAGCAAAAAGTACAAATAAACCAAATTTAAAAAAGTAAGTTTGCATCTTTTCACTTAAAGGTTTGCCTCTAACAAATTCATAAAAATAAAATAACAAGTGACCACCATCTAATAATGGAATTGGAAATAAGTTAATCAGTCCTAAACTTATAGAAATGTAAGCCATTATGGATAAAAAAGGAACAATTCCAAGTTCAGCAACTTGTCCTGAAATCTGTGCAATTTTTATTGGTCCCCCTAACTGATCGGCTTTTTCAGTTCCGATGATCATCTTGCCCACGTAGCTCATGGTAGTTGAAATCGTAAACCAAATTTCTTTTAGTGAATAATAAATTGCTTTAGCAGGTCCTAATTTTTGTCTATTAAGTTCATTATTAAGTGGAATAATTTGTATACCAATCATTTTTCGGTTTATATTATTTCCTAATTGATCTTTAGTTGCTTCTGAAATTGCTTGGACTTGAAAATCATATTCTTTTTTATCTCGAAGAACTGTTATGTTAATTAAATTAGTTTCCGATAAAGCAATAGACTGCGAAACTTCTGTAATACTTGTAATTTTTTTATCATTAATTGTGACGATCTGATCACCTTTCTTTAATCCGGACTTGTAAGCTGGACTATCTATTTTAACGTCTTGAATAACAGGAACAGAAAAATCTTTGCCAAAAAACATGAATACACAAGAAAAAATGACAAGCGCTAAAATAAAATTAGCAATAGGTCCTGCTGATACGATAATGGCACGTTGGTATAATTTTTTAGTAGCAAGTAAATAAGATTGTTCAGATGTTGAAAAATTTGAAACTTTCTCGGGTTGACTTGCGGCGTTTGTATCTCCAAAAAATTTTACATACCCTCCTAAAGGTATAAGACAAATCTTCCAGCGTGTTCCATCTTTATCTGTCCAGCCAAATAATTCTTTACCAAAGCCAATTGAAAAATCTGTAACTTTAACTCCATATTTTTTTGCATAATAGTAATGACCATACTCATGTACAAAAACTACAACAGATATTAAAATTATAAATGGAATAATAATATTAATTAAACTCATAAATTAAATATTACCCACCGTTGATAAAATTACAATTATTCCAAATCCTAGAATAATAAATCCAGAAATAATATTTGAACGTTTAATAAAAGTAGAATTAACTCTATTTTTTAAAAATCTTGCAAATTCAATTAGCATTAGCCACCACAACATGGATCCTGTAAAAGCACCTAATGAAAAGTTTAATATTAAACCGGAATCGAAATTTCTAAAAACTAAATGCATATAAGAAAGTAGCGCTATAAATCCAATATAAGTTAATGGGTTACTTATTGTAATTATAAATCCCGAAATAATATCTTTAGGCCATTTATTATAATTGATTTTATTAGTTTCAATAACAACAGGTCCACTAAATATCATTCTGATAGATATAAAAATTAAACATAATCCGCCAATAATCCTCATAATTTCTTGATTTTGTAAAAAAATATTTGAAATTGTAGTTAGACTGTAAATTGCAATTAAAGCATAAAAAGCATCAGCTAAAGCAGCACCAAAACCTATTGCAAACCCAGATTTAATTCCAAACTGTAAAGTTTTATTAATACACATTAATGCAATGGCACCAACTGGCAAAGCAAGACAAAAGCCTGACAAAACTCCAATAAAGAATGTTAACATTAAATTAATTTAAATATTAATACTAAAAACGCCACTCGTTCACTTTATCAAAAATAAAGTCTCTAAAACTTTTTATGCGTGCAACATTTTTTAAAGATTGAGGATAAACAAAATGCGCTTCATATTTAGGTCCATCTACATTTGGCAAAACTTTAACAAGTGTACTTTTCTCTTGAACCATATAATCTGGTAATGCTGCAAGACCAACTCCGCTTTCAACAGCAAGTAATAGAGAATAAATATTATTCACTCTCATCACCGATTTTCTTTTAGTAGAATCTTTTTTACCAACTTTTAAAATCCAGTCTGTTTGAGATAAAGGTGAAGGAGTGCCTTTTCCATAAACTATAAACTTATGTTTATCCAAATCTTTCACAGTATTTGGATAACCATTTTCTTCTAAATATTTAGGAGAGCCATAAATATGGTAATTAATATCAATTAATTTTTTTTGAATATAACTTAGCTGAGTAGGTTGTCTCATCCAAATAGCAACGTCAGCTTCACGGGTGCTTAAATCTAACTCTTTATCAGTTACAATCACTTCAACTTCCATTTCAGGATACTTATCCATAAATTCTTTAATTCTTGGACTTAACCAGATGCTTCCAAAACCAACAACTGTTGTAACAATTAATTTTCCAGATGGTTTGTCCTTTTTTTCCATCAAAGAAGTTTCAACTCCTTTTAAATGAATAATAACTTCATTAGCGGTTTTAAAAAGTGTTTCTCCATCTTCTGTAAGGGAAAGACCTCTTGCATGTCTTTCAAACAGTGATGTTTTTAATGTCTGTTCTAATGATTGAATTTGACGACTGATTGCAGATTGACTTAAGTTTAAAGTACCAGATGCTTCTGTGAAACTTCCTGCTTGAGCTACTGCATGAAATATTTTAAGTTTATCCCAATCCATAACTATTGATTAACATCGATAACTACTCGACCCGCAACCTCTCCTTTTAATATTTTGTCATAAGAGCTTACAAGTTTTGACAAACTCCATACCTCAGTAATTTCATCTAATTTTTTCATATCAATTAAACTTGCAGCTTGAGACCACACAAATTCTCTTCTTTTCATAGGTGTATCAACAGAGTTTATTCCCCAAAGTTTAACACCTCGAATAATAAAAGGCATAACTGTTGTCTCTAATTTAAAACTATTAGTAAGTCCGCATGCAGCAACGATTCCTGTGGGTTTAGTATGCGTTAAAGCTTTAGCTAAAACTTTTCCACCAACTGTATCCACAACACAGTCAAAAAGTCCTTTATCTAACGGTCTTGTTTCCCCTTCTAATTCCGATCGATCTAAAACAGCGCTAGCGCCAAGTTTTTTTAAAAAATCACTTTTATCTTTTTTCCCTGTAAGAGCATGAACTTTGTAACCCATCTTTGATAAAATCATGACAGCTACACTTCCAACTCCACCCGTTGCACCAGTTACTAGTACATCATTTACTTTTTCACCTAAAAGAATTGTCTCCCTTGCTTGAACGGCAAAGGAACATAATAAAGCGGTAAAACCTGCAGTACCAATTGCCATTGCATGTTTGGTCGAAATTTCTTTTGGAGCTTTGACTAAAAAATTTGCATCAACTTTTGCATACTGAGAATAACCCCCGTAATAAATTTCACCAACTCGCCAACCAGTTAATATAACTTTATCGCCTACTTTAAATTTATTACTTTTACTTTCTTCAACAGTGCCTGCAAAATCTATTCCTGGAATGTGAGGATAATCTTTAACTAAACTTCCGCCATTTTTTAAAATCATTCCATCTTTATAATTAAAATCTGAATAATCTACTTTAACTAAAACATCACCGTGTATTAAAAAACTTTTATCAATACTTTTAACTTCACGTGTAAATTGCTCACCTGTTTTATTAAGAACAATTGCTTTAAAATTACTCATGATTATTTTTTTTCTTTAGAAATTTTTTTCCACAATACCCACAAACAACTTCAGATTTTTCTCCAAAATTATAATATACAGTTGGGTGACCCACATCATCATCTCCACCATTACAAGAAACAGATTCTATATCAGCATCAACAACGACTTGATCTAACATTTATTTCTGACCGATATAATGAAGGAAACGATTTTGAAGATTATGACTTTCTTTAAAGATTCCAGTGAAATAATTAGTAACTGTAGTCGCCTCATGCTTTTTGATTCCGCGAGAAGTCATACAGTGATGAACAGCGTCAATGCTCACGGCTGCTCCATGTGCTTTTAAACCTTTAAATATTGTATTTGCAATTTCCATTGTTAATCGCTCTTGAGTTTGTAATCTTCTCGAATACGCCTCAACTACCCTTGCAAGTTTACTAAGTCCTACAACTTTTTCATGTGGAAGATAAGCAACATGGGCCACACCTACGATAGGCGCCATATGATGTTCACAGTGACTATAAATTGAAATATTTTTTTGGATCACCATGTCATCATATCCTTCAACATCACCAAAAGTTTTCTCTAAATCTTTATAAGGATCGATTAAATAACCTGAAAAATATTCTTCAAATGCTTTGATCACCCGCTTTGGAGTATCTAATAAACCCTCTCTTTTTGGATTCTCCCCTGCCCAAGCAAGCAAAACTTTAATAGCAGCCTCTGCTTGTTCTCTAGTGACAGTTTTTTCTAACTTCTTTTTTATTAATTCAGTAACGTTCATTAAAAGTGATTATATTTTTTGTTAAGTTATAATATATACTAAATGCTTAGAACAAATTAATTTTCTCATAAATGTTTAAAAAAAGAACCTCAATTAAGCAAGTGGAAGAAGGCAAGTATTTAAGCCCTAAATTCAACAAAGATGGCTTAATTCCAGTGATCACAACAGATTACAAAACTAAAGAAGTTCTTATGCACGGATTTATGAACAAACTTGCATTAAAGAAGACAATTGAAACTGGTGAAGCTTTTTATTGGAGCAGATCAAGAAAAGCTTTATGGCACAAAGGAGCCACCAGTGGCTTTGTGCAAAAAGTAAAAGATATTAGGATTGATGATGATCAAGATGCACTATGGATTACTGTTGATATTGGCCAAGGCGCAAGCTGTCATGTGGGTTATAGGTCTTGTTTTTATAGATCGATACCTTCAAAAACTAAAAAGAATATTAAATTAAAATTTAAAGAAAAAAGAAAAAAATTTAATCCAAATATAGTCTATAAAGGACAACCAAATCCAACAAAACTATAATGACAAATAATGTAAATGTCTTGGCTCCCTTTGGTCCAAGAATTGCAAAATTAAAAATTCCAAAAAATCTTATTAATAAAATAAATAAAGAAATTGATAAAATTGTTGATAATCAAAATCTGTCAAAAAGATTTGATTACAGCAAAGAGTTAGTTGGACAAGTTAGTCAAGAACTACAACTTCCAAAAGTATTTATTAATAAATATTTAAAAAATTTTTTACACAAAGCAACAAAAAGTTATATTGAAAAATCTACAAATAAAAAAATAACTAAATTTAATATTAAAAATGTTTGGGTAGTTCGCCAATTTGAAAATGAATATAATCCTATTCATTATCATGATGGTCATATTTCTGGAGTTGGTTATCTTAAAGTTCCAAAATCTCTAAATGAAGATAAAAGAACTCACAAACACAATCTAAAAACCCATGGCACAATTGATTTTATTCATGGATCAAGAAATTTTTTAAATAAAAGTATCTATAATCATATGCCAAAAGTTGGTGATATGATTTTATTTCCAAACTACTTAATGCACACTGCTTACCCTTTTCAATCTGGTGATGAAAGAAGATCATTTTCATTTAATGCAACCATTGATGAAAAAATAGCAAACGTTTTTAAACATGAATAAAATTCCAAAACAAAAAAACGTACTAGGTGAAGATATTGAACCTTGCTCAATGAATCCAGTAACCGGTTGGTTTAGAGATGGTTCGTGCAACACAGATAAAACAGATGTTGGAATGCATTGTGTATGTGCAAAAGTGAATGATGATTTTCTAAAATGGTGCAAAGAAAACGGTAATGATTTAATTACCCCACATCCTGAATTTGGATTTGAAGGATTAAAAAATGGAGATAATTGGTGTGTTTGTGCAATTTGGGTAAAACGTGCAATCGATGCTGGCCATGGCTGTAAAATTTATCTTAGAAGAACTCATTTAAAGACCTTGGAAGTCATACCTATGGACACTTTAAAGAAGTTTGCTGTGGATATCTCTTAATTCAAAGTTCAGATGTTCTCGTTTTGATTCCCTTTTGATTCCATTTTGAATCAAATTTTCTACTTTTAAGGGTGTATGTGGATATTTATTAAAATCTACTTAATGACTCTTATTCCGTCTTTACTAAAAAATACTTCTAAAACTTTTTGGGAAATATGCTTAGCGTTTAAGCCTGCCACATCATACATTTTCTCTGGTGTATCTTGATCAATAAAAACATCTGGAAGTATCATTGATCTAAATTTAAGTCCCTTATCAAAAATTCCGTTCTCAGCTAACAAATTTGCAACGTGTGAGCCAAATCCACCAATGGAACCCTCTTCAATAGTAATTAATACTTCATGAGTATTTGCAGATTTTAAAATTAATTCTTTATCTAAGGGTTTTGCAAATCGTGCATCAATAATCGTTGTTGTTATTCCTTTATTTTTTAATTCACTAGCTGCAATTTTACACTCTTCTAATCTTGTACCCAAACTTAATAAGCAAATTTGTTTTCCTTCTTGAATAATTCTTGCTTTTCCAATTTCAATGGTCTCTTTAATACTTGGCAACTCTACTCCATAACCATTTCCCCTTGGATATCTAAAGGCACACGGTCTATCGTTTATTGTCACTGCAGTATTAATCATTCGAACAAGCTCGGCTTCATCACTTGCGGCCATTACTATAAAATTTGGAAGTGTTGCAAGATAAGTAATGTCAAATGAACCTGCATGCGTTGGCCCATCTGCACCAACTAACCCTGCACGATCAATTGCAAATCGAACAGGTAGATTTTGTATAGCAACATCATGGACTACTTGATCATAGGCTCTTTGTAAAAATGTAGAATAAATTGTTGCAAAGGGTTTATACCCCTCCGTTGCAAGTCCTGCTGCAAAAGTTACTGCATGTTGTTCTGCAATTCCAACATCAAATGTGCGTGTTGGAAATTTTTTTGCAAATATGTCAACGCCTGTTCCAGATGGCATTGCTCCTGTGATTGCAATAATTTTGCTATCAATTTCTGCATGCTTAGCGAGGGTATCACCATAAACTTTAGTATAGGTTGGAGTGTTGGCTGTTGATTTTACCTGCGCACCTGTGACAACATCAAATTTATTAACACCATGATATTTATCATCTGAACTTTCTGCAGGTTTATAACCTTTTCCCTTTTGTGTAATGGCATGGACTAAAAAGGGTCCTTTGTGAGATGAGTCTCTCACATTTTTTAAAACTGGAATGAGTTGATCAAAATCATGACCGTTAATTGTTCCAACATAATAAAAACCTAATTCATCAAATAAAGTTCCCCCCACAGCAAGGCCTCTAAAATATTCTTCAAATCTTGCAGCTCTAGTTTTTATCGATCTTGGAAATAAAGATGCAATTTTCTTTAAAAATCCTCTAAATCCTATGTAAGTTTTTCCTGATAATAATTTTGCAAGATATGATCTCATGGCCCCAACAGGTGGAGCGATAGACATATCATTATCATTTAAGATAACGATTAATCTTGATTTCATAGAACCTGCATTATTCATGGCTTCATAGGCCATCCCTGCGCTCATGGCACCATCGCCAATAACGGCAATCACATTATTATTTCTATCATCTAAATCTCTTGCAACTGCCATTCCAAGTGAAGCCGATATTGAAGTTGAGCTGTGGGCTGCGCCAAATGGATCGTAAATACTTTCGGATCTTTTAGTAAATCCGGATAATCCTCCACCTTTTCTTAAAGTTCTAATTCTATCTCTTCGCTCTGTTAAAATTTTATGTGGATACGCTTGATGACCTACATCCCAAACCAACCGGTCTTTTGGAGTATCGAATAGATAATGAAGAGCGATGGTTAATTCTACCACGCCAAGACCAGCGCCAAGGTGACCGCCTGTGACTGAAACAGCATCAATTAATTCTAGTCTTAATTCGTCAGCTAAAGTTTTAAGCTCAGAAATTTGAAGTTTTTTTAAATCTTGAGGATTTTTAATTTTATCTAATAAGGGTGTATGTGGCATTAGTGATCTCTTCTAAGTAAAAAGTTTACAGAATCTACCAAGCTATTAGCCCTTGATCCATATTTATTTTCTAATTTATCAGTGATGTTATCTAATAACTCATAACAGAATTCTATGGTTTTATTAACGCCAAGACTTTTTATAACTGTAGCCTTGCCCTTTTGTTTATCTCTTCTTGTAGGTTTGCCAGTTCTATTTTTATCTCCATATAAATCTAAAAGATCATCGGTAATTTGAAAAAGCAAACCTATATCTAAGCCAATTCTTTTTAAAAATTTTCTGTGTGAATTTTTATTAGCTATAATTGCAGCACTTTCTGTACAAAAACTAATTAGCTCTCCCGTTTTTTTATTTTGCATATCAATAATTAGATTTTTATTTACTCTCATTTTTTCAAATTTAAGATCTAAGTATTGACCCCCTGCAATTCCTGAATGACCTGCTGAAGATGCTAAAGCATTTATAAGATTAATTTTAGATTTAGCATTTATATTAATATTATTTGAGCTTAATATTTCAAAAGCTAATGTCAGTAATGAGTTACCGGCTAGTATTGCTGTGGCTTCGCCAAAGACTTTGTGTGTACTTTTTTTTCCTCTTCTAAAATCATCATCATCCATACTAGGAAGATCATCATGAATTAATGAATAAGAGTGCATACATTCGACTGCAGCTCCTATAGCAATTAGTTGTTTATAATTTAGATTAAAAAGTTTTCCTGAAGTAACTATTAGATAGGATCTAAATTTTTTCCCGCCTGAAAATAATCCATACTTTAAAGCATTGAACAGTTGAGTATTTTCAGTTCTTTTTTTTAGGTAATTTTTAAGAAAAATATCAACGTGACTTGCAACTTTTACAATCTTTTTCTCAGTATCCAACATTGTTAGGAATTTTTAATAAATTCCTTTGTTGAAAATTTACCATCTTTATCAATTGTAATTTGTTCAACTTTTAAAGTAGCCTCTTTTAATTTAGTCTCACAATGATTTTTAAGATGAACGCCACGAGTATACTCTGCAATGGACTCTTCAAGATTAATAGAACCATCTTCTAACTTGCTTACAATCTCTTCCAGTTGCTCTAGGGCTTCTTCGAAGGATAACTTGGTAATATCTGGAGAAATGTTAGATTTTTTCATATAAGTATCATTTTTAAAAAATACTCTTTTATATTAATTAATTAATGAAAAATATCTATTCAAATATTTATAAACCTACAAATAATAATTTAACCAAAGCTAAGGTTATTATTGATAAAGGTGGCGTGGTGGCTATTCCAACTGAAACCGTTTATGGACTTGCTGCAAATGCTTACAATAACAAAGCAATTCAAAAAATTTATAGTTTAAAAAGACGCCCAAGCCGTAATCCATTAATTGTTCACTTTAAAAATATTGAAAGTATAAAAAAGGAAGCGGTCATTAATAAAAATTTTTTAAAACTTGTAAAAAAGTTTTCACCTGGACCATTAACTTATATCTTAAAAAAGAAAAAAATTTCTAAAATCTCAAAACTTGCAAACAAAGGTCTTGATACCATTGCAGTAAGAATTCCAAAGGAAAAAAATATCATAAAATTATTAAGTATTTTAAAATATCCACTCGCAGCTCCTAGTGCCAATAAAGCAAAATCCTTAAGCCCAACTACAGCAAAACATGTTGCCGAAGAATTTGGCAAATCTGTAAAGATGATCATTGATGGAGGAGTTTGTAAAATTGGAATAGAGTCTACGGTGATTGATTTAACTACTAAGCCTAAAATTTTAAGAGAGGGTGGACTTTCCTCTAATATTATAGAAAGATTTTTAAAGATAAAATTAACTGAAGATAAAAGTAAAATTGTAAAATCACCAGGACAAATTGGTCTACACTATTCTCCAGGCATTCCCATTTATATGAATAGAGAAAAAGCTACCCAAGGTGGTGCTTTAATTGTTTTTGGCAAAAAAATTACAATAATCATAATACATTTAATTTAAGTATTAATGGAAAATTGAAAGATGCTGCAAAGAACTTTTTTAATATTTTAAGAATAATAAAAAATAAAAAATTTAAATCTATTAGTGTAAATAAAATTCCAAATAAAGATTTAGGTAAAGCAATAAATGAAAGGTTAAAAAGAGCATCCTTTTATGAATGAAAATATTATTGAAGTTAGAAATTTATCGAAAAAATTTGCCAATCATCAAGCAGTTAAAAATATTTCCTTTGATTTAAAAAGAGGAGAAATAAAAGGAATCTTGGGTGCTAACGGAGCTGGCAAAACTACAACTATTACAATGTTATTGGGTTTGTTAACCCCAACTTCAGGAAGTATTAAAATATTATCTCATGACATTTCAAAGAATAGATACAAAATTTTAGATAAAATAAATTTTTCATCCCCTTATGTTGATCTTCCAAAAAAATTAACGGTTAGGCAGAATTTATTTGTTTATGGAATGCTGTATGGAGTTGCTAATATAAATAAAAAAATTAAAAGCATTGCAAAGGAATTAGGTTTTGAAAACTTACTTGATCTTAAAGTAGGTGAATTATCATCCGGTCAAAAAACTAGAGTAAGCCTTGGAAAAGCAATCATTAATGATCCTGAAATTTTATTTCTCGATGAACCAACGGCTTCTTTAGATCCGGACACGGCAGATAGAATAAGAACTTTCTTTGAAAATTTTTGTAAAAAACATGACACCGCTATCATTCTTGCAAGTCACAATATGGAAGAAGTAACAAGACTTTGTGATAGCGTAATCATGATGAAGAATGGGGAGATTACAGATCAAGGATCTCCTTCCAGTCTTTTAAAAAAATATGGGAAAAAAAAATTAGAGGATGTTTTTCTTAAAATTGCAAGAGAAGAAGGTAATAGATGAAATCACTAGCTAGAATTTTTGCACTTGTAATAAGATATTTTTATTTAATCAAAACATCTTTTCCAAGAATTTTAGAGCTTATGTATTGGCCAACATTTCAAATGATATTGTGGGGACTGATTGCTAAATACTTAACTTACTCCAACGATACTGCACTACAGATTGGCGGGGTTTTGATCGCTGGAGTATTGTTATGGGATGTATTATTTAGAAGTCAGCTAGGATTTTCTTTATCATTTCTTGAAGAAATCTGGTCAAGAAATTTGGGACAATTATTTGTAAGCCCATTAAAGCCCTTAGAGATGGTCCTATCATTAATGACTATAAGTTTGATTAGAACCGTTATTGCAATTATTCCTGCAGCCCTGCTTGCTATTCCTCTTTATTCATTTTCTCTATTCCAAATGGGTTTTAGTTTAATGCTTTTCTTTTCAAGTTTACTTATTACGGGTTGGATTCTTGGTATTTTTATTATTGCAGCAATTATTCGCTTTGGTGTTTCTGCTGAAAGTTTAGCATGGGGTGCAATTTTTACATTAGCTCCATTAAGTGCAATTTATTACCCAATTCAAACTTTACCAGAATGGATAAGATGGCTTTCATTATCATTTCCACAAACTTATGTTTTTGAAGGAATGAGAGAGGTTCTCTTTAATAATAATTTTAATACAGTTTATTTTATTAAATCGTTAATACTAAATTTAGTTTACGCCTTATTAGCTATTGTTGTATTTTTAGTATCATTTGAAGGAGCTAGAAAACGAGGTGGACTGATTAATACTGGAGAATAATTTAATTAATCTAAATTTTTAATTATCTCTTCAACCATCTTTTTTGCATCAGAAAAAAGCATTAGCGTATTATCTTTATAAAAAAGTTCATTATCTACTCCGGCATATCCTGCTGCCATACCTCGTTTAACAAATAGAACTGACTTTGATTTTTCCACATCTAAAATCGGCATTCCAAAAATAGGACTTTTTGGATCAGTTTTAGCTGCAGGATTAGTTACATCATTTGCTCCAATGACAAAAGAAACATCGGTGTTTGAAAAATCATTATTAATGTTTTCAAGTTCAAAAACTTCATCATAAGGCACATTTGCCTCAGCCAATAAAACGTTCATATGTCCTGGCATTCTTCCAGCAACAGGGTGAATTGCGTAAGAAACTTTTACTCCTAATTTTTTTAATTTATCCGCCATCTCACGAAGAGCGTGTTGTGCTTGAGCTACCGCCATTCCATAACCTGGTACAATGATAACCGATGAAGCATTTTTCATTAAAAAAGCCGCATCATCTGCTCCTCCTTGCTTAACAGGTTTGGTATTTTTCTGAACAGTTGAAGCTGAGGTATCTCCGCCAAAGCCGCCAAGAATTACATTAAACAATGATCGATTCATTCCTTTACACATGATGTACGAAAGAATGGCGCCGGAAGATCCTACTAATGCTCCAGTGATAATTAATGCAATATTTTCTAAAGTAAAACCAATACCGGCGGCAGCCCAACCTGAATAAGAATTTAACATGGAAACCACAACGGGCATATCTGCTCCGCCAATTGGAATAATAATTAAAAAACCGATGAGGGTTGAAATAATAATGATTGCCCAAAATAAATTTTCAGATTGTAATTTTGTAAATGAAAATATTAAAAAAATTATTAATGACCCTATAAATAAATTTATTAAATGTTGCCCTTTAAATATAATTGGATTTCCTGACATAAGCCCCTGAAGTTTTAAAAAAGCAATACAAGATCCTGAAAAAGTTATGGCACCAATTGCAACTCCCAATGACATTTCAACCAATGATAAAATTTTAATATTTCCAACTTGTCCTATTCCAAAGGAGGCAGGATTATAAAATGCAACAATACCAACTAACACTGCTGAAAGTCCAACTAAACTATGAAAGCCAGCAACAAGTTGTGGCATTGCTGTCATTGAAACTCTAAATGCAATTATTCCACCAACTAACCCTCCAATAATAATTGGAATTAAAATATATAAAATATTTTCTTTTATTTGATTAATATCGCCAAGCGATAATAACGTGACAATAACTGCAAGTCCCATTCCTAAAATTCCTAAAAAATTTCCAGTTCTTGAAGTTTCAGGAGATGAAAGACCTCTTAGGGCCATAATAAATAATATGCCGGTGACTAAATATAATGAGGCTGTAATATTAACTGAGATCATTTCTTTTTATTTTTTTTGTACATTTTCAGCATTCTTTGAGTGACTAAAAAACCTCCAAAAATATTTATGGAAGCAAGTAGAATGCCGAGTATTCCTGGTAATTTTCCAAAAAGACCTTGAGTAATTGGAGATAAACCTACAGCAACTAAAGCTCCAACGATAATGACCGATGAAATAGCATTAGTCACTGACATTAAAGGTGTATGTAAAGCAGGAGTAACACTCCACACCACGTAATAACCTACAAAAATAGATAAAATAAAAATCGCAAATCTAAAAATAATTGGGTCAATTTCCATTAATGAATCTCCTTATTAATATAAACTGCTTTAATAATTTCATCATTTTCATCAATCTTTAATTTTTTTTCTACTTTGTCATAAATAATTTCTAAAAAATTTAAAATATTTTTTGCAAATAAAATAGATGCACTTTCTGAAATTCTACTTGGAAAATTTTTATATCCGATAATTTTTACTCCATTTATAACAACAACTTTTCCTGGCTCAGAAAATGCTGAGTTGCCTCCCTGCTCTACAGCCAAATCACAAATAACAGAACCACTTTTCATAGATTTAACCATTTCTTCCGTTACAATTCTTGGAGCTTTTTTGCCTGGAATTAAAGCAGTACAAATCACAATATCTTGATTTTTAATTGTATTTCTTAATAATTCTTCTTGTTTCTTTTTATCTTCTTCATCCATCTCTTTTGCGTAACCGCCGCTTGTTTCTAAATTCTTTGAGCTCTCAACAAAAACAAATTTACCACCTAGACTTTCAACTTGTTCTTTTGAAGCTAGCCTTACATCTGTTGCTGATACGACTCCTCCCAATCTTTTCGCAGTTGCAATTGATTGTAATCCTGCAACTCCTGCTCCGATAACAAAAAATTTTGCAGGCGTTATTGTTCCAGCAGCAGTCATCATCATCGGAACTGCTTTATTAAATTCATAAACTGAGTCTATAACCGCTTTATACCCAGCTAAGTTTGCTTGAGACGATAAAATATCCATTGATTGAGCTCGAGTAATTCTTGGAAGTAACTCTAATGAGAAAATTTTAATATTTTTTTTTAAAAGTTTATTAATTTTATCTTTATTTAGATGCGGAAAAAAACTGCCAATTAATACCGTGCCTTCTTTTATGGATGAAATTTCAGAGTCATTAGGACAATTTATTTTAATAATAATATCCGATGTTTTATAAATCTCTTCTTTGGTTGATATTTTGGCACCTAACTTTTGTAATTCACTATCGTCAATATTAGAATTTTTTCCAAAGTCTTTTTCTAATTGTACCAAAAACCCATTAGAAATGTATTTTTTAACTGTATCTAAAGAAAGTGCTATTCTCTTTTCGTTTATGTCACTATCAATTACTGAACCTAATATCATTCTGGATAACTTTTAAAAAAATTATTGAACAAGTCTATTATCAAATATAAATTTGAAATTATACAAGAGAAAGTAATACACGCAATAATTGCTATTAGTTTTTCTGGTATCTTTTGATGAAACTTGTGAATCCTGAGATCTTATTGATAATTAAAAATTATAAAAAAAATTATGCCAAGTGATATCGAAATAGCTCAAAAAGCTCAAATGCGAAAGATAGTTGATATCGCAAAAGAACGTTTGGGCATTCATGAAGACAGTCTTGAGAATTATGGACGCTATAAAGCAAAAATTTCATTTTCTTATCTTGATAAATTAAAAAATAATAAAGATGGAAAGTTAATCTTAGTTACGGCTATTAGCCCAACCCCTGCTGGGGAAGGGAAGACAACAACTACCGTAGGATTGGGAGATGCTCTAAATCGAATTGGAAAAAAAACAATGATTTGTTTACGTGAACCTTCTTTGGGTCCTGTGTTTGGAATTAAAGGGGGGGCTGCTGGTGGTGGTTTAGCACAAATTGTCCCTATGGAAGACATTAACTTTCATTTTACAGGTGATTTTGCTGCAATTGCTGCTGCCCATAATTTGCTAGCAGCAATGTTAGACAATCATATTTACCACGGAAATGAATTAGCAATTGATATCAAAACTATTCAATGGAAACGTACAGTAGATATGAATGATCGTGCTCTTCGTAAAATTACTTTAGGATTAAATGAAAAAAAAGAAGGTTTCCCGCGTGAAGGTGGATATGACATTGTTGCTGCATCTGAAATCATGGCGATCTTTTGTCTATCAACTTCAATTGAAGATTTAAAAAGACGTATTGGCCAAATTGTTGTAGCTTATAATAATAAAAATCAGCCAGTTCTTGCTAAAGATTTAAATGCAGTTGGTGCAATGACTGCTCTTTTAAAAGATGCACTAGCTCCAAATTTAGTTCAAACATTAGAAAATAATCCAGCCTTTGTTCATGGAGGTCCATTTGCAAATATTGCTCATGGTTGCAATTCTATAATTGCAACAAAAGCTGCATTAAAAATTGCAGACTATGTGGTTACTGAAGCTGGTTTTGGTGCTGACTTAGGTGCTGAAAAATTTATTGATATTAAATGTAGAAAATCTAGCCTACAACCTTCAGCAACGGTATTAGTAGCGACTATTCGTGCAATCAAATATCACGGCGGTGCCGAACTTTCTAATTTAACTAAAGAGGATCTATCAGCTCTTGATAAAGGACTTGTTAACTTGGAGCGTCATGTTGAAAACATGACTAAAGTTTTTAATTTACCATGCGTTGTAGCTATTAATAAATTTACCAGTGACACACCTGCTGAAATACAAATAATTATTGAAAGAATGAAAAAATTAAATGTAAAAACTGTACTTTCATCACATTGGGGTGAAGGTGGAAAAGGAGCTGTTGATCTTGCAAAAATAGTTGTTGAGTTATGTGAAAATTCTAATCAAAAAATGCAGTATGCCTACGAGGATAAGGACACATTGATTGAAAAAATTAATAAAGTTGCAAAAAAAATTTATAGAGCAAGCGAAGTTACGATGGATGATAAAGTTAAAGCGCAAATTCAAAATTTACAAGACACTGGATATGGACATTTTCCAATTTGTATTGCAAAGACTCAAAGTTCTTTTTCTACAGATCCAAAATTAAGAGGAGCTCCAACAAATCACAGTATAGCTGTGCGCGAAATTCGTTTTTCAGCTGGAGCAGAATTTATTGTTATAATTTGTGGAAATATAATGACAATGCCAGGTTTATCTAAAAAACCTTCTGCAGAAAACATAGACTATGTTAACGGTAAAATTGTTGGTTTATAAAAAATTAATTAACGTCCCCACTTTTCTTTAAATTTTTCTGGGAATTGTTTTTGGCTTTGATCACAAATTCCATATAATTTTGTATATGGAAAATCTTTAAAACTACTATTATCATTCATTTTTTCCTTAAAGCTCTTTGTCAAATAGGCTTTGTTTTGTTCGCCCCAAATATAAATATGCCCTGCATCAGCACACTTTTCTAATGCAGACTTACCTTTTGAAAAAAATATTATTATTAAAACAATAACAGTGATTGCGCTTGCTATAATAAAATAAATTAAGATTTTGTTTTTATTACTTTTTGTTTTAATGTTTCCCATAATTTTGCAAATCCAAGAGGCTCAAAAATCATTAATGTTATGATTAGTCCACCAAATACAACTTGCTCAATGGAACTTATGATTGTTGCATCAATCATGCCGTGAAATACATTATTACCAATAGCATTTAGCACAACTGGAAAAAGTAAAATAAATGCTGCACCAATAAATGCACCTGAAATTGTTCCAAGTCCTCCGATAATTGCCATAAACATAATTTTAAAAGACAGGCTAATATTAAATGCTGCAAAAGGTTCAGCGCTTTTTAGATAAGTATAAGTATATAAAACTCCAGATATGCCACATAAGAAAGCATTTATTGCAAAAGCTTGTAACTTTGTTTTTAATAAAGAAACTCCCATACTTTCTGCAGCTATATCCATATCTCTTACTGCCATCCAATTTCTACCCGTTGAACCACGTGCCATATTTATAGCGAGCAGTGTTAAAACAATTACAATAGCTAAAACTAACAAATACATCATTTTTCCATTGGTGAATGCTACTCCACTAATAAATATTTTTTGAAAAGTTGTTGATCCAGAAACATCGTAGTTTTTAAACCAACCAAATTTATCAATAAC
>OGWJ01000024.1_pt1 | contig 21443 bp, 16 predicted proteins | sample 1575991 | NCBI WGS metagenome assembly OGWJ01 (sample SAMN07581533, study PRJEB24739) | freshwater metagenome | place: Singapore | collected 2015-01 | reverse complement strand
GTTTCCCAGTCACGATAGCCGCATAGTTCCTGATGTTTCCCCAGCATCACTAGAAGCAGAATACCAAACTATCTTCAACACAACTGCTTCATTACCTATTACATTAGGTCTAACAGCACAGCAAGACGAAATATACTTTACTTCTTCAAACCCTTTTTTCCCGCCTTCTTTGCTTCAACCATTCGTAGGCAACACAATACAAATAGGTGGTTTTGACTACAATATTATCTCTTCTTACAACTACACAACTGGTTCAGGTGTATCAAGAGGAGTTATTTCTCCAAAGTACGAAGGCAACCCAACACTAGATAGTGGTTCATTCTTGCTGAAAAAGAACTTCTACTTTATGCCGAAGGATATGGTTGAGATAATGGATGTTGGTATTCGCGACGATAGAGTTGGATACGGCAACCTTCAAGGTAAAGTTATTTCTATTCCTAGAAGAATGGATAATATCTACTCACTATCTTACCAAAGCACAGCAGACACTCCAACTATTTATGTAAATGATGGAGAAACAGAACAACTCCCAGCACCAACAGAAGCACCTACTCTTCTAACTTCTTCTTGTATTGCTTCTCTTGCTCTTCCAGCAGGCACACATAAACTTGCTTACACTTATTCAACCAAACCAAACGGAGAAATGTGGTTGGGTTCTGGACTAATGAATGCTGACGGACCAGAAAGTCCTATGTCCCCAACTGCTTCTATCCAAGTTGTTGGAACTGCTTCTTGTATTCTCGCAAATCTACCTAACTTTATTCCAACAGGAATGTATATCAACTGGTATTTGGCGTTAGAAAATACAGGCATAGACAACAGAATATTCTATGTTCCATTTGGCGCAGGCACACCAATCCAATCAAACCCACTTTACCCACAAGGAACCCAAGATAGTACAAACCCTTCAACGGCACCAACCTTTCAGCAATCATTTTTCAACACAACATTCCCAAGACCACCTTACACAACTCGTTTCTCAAACACAAATGGTCGTGTAAAGAGAGTAAGATTTTATCCAAGACCTAATGGTGGTTCTTCTGCGCTTTACTACAATAGCGTTTCTGGTTCATCTGGAACTATTGGCGCACATAAGTTTATTCAAGTTCGCTACATTTACAAACCACACGAATTAGAGTTTGATACTGATGTACCGGAATTCCCAGAAGAGTTTCACTACTTATTGGTAGATAGAGTATTGATAGATTTGTATCTTCGTGAAGGTAAATCAACACAAGCAGAATTACATCAACGCAAATATGATGAACGACTAATGTATCTTCGTAAAAGATATGCTACTGATAAAGATACGATTGCTGTTCGTCGTTCTGGTTGGAATAAAACTGGTTATGACCCATATTATTATTACCTAAATCCTTCTGTCTATGTACCAAATAACGGAAACTAATAATGAAACGACTAGATATTCCACAAGTAGCAGGCGTTCAGCAATACGCTCTTACTGAACCGGGTTATGCGAGAGAAATCAACGACCTAAACTATGATTACAATCTACGCGCTTGGTCTAATGAGATTGGTTGGACTGGATATTTTGCTACTGGTTCAGTTCTTACAGGTTCTTGCTTTTCTATCTACAACTGGACCCCAAATGGTCGTAATGAAAAAACCTATGTTGAGATAGAAGACCCAACAGACAACTTGCTTACACTAGGTTTATTGCGTCCTTACGAAGCAAATGGACTAACAACAATAGAAAGCGGAAGACATAAACCAACTCCCGGTGAAGTTGGAACAACTTACGCAACATTCGGTAATGAACTTTACTTTGCTAATGGATATGATGCTATTGGTAAAATCGTTTCTTTTGCCCCTACGCTTGCTTTTCCTTTCTCATTCAAAACAAGACCTTCTCCACCACAACCTCGCTTCACAACTGACGGAGGACTAAATAGCGGTGGTTCGGTAGGAAACCAAATACATACCTTCGACGGCAATACTGGTGTTGAGAATACAGATACTATGACTATTGCTAGACCGGGAAATCTTGGTGTTGGAGATATTACCCCAGAAGAAAAGAATGCTTATCAATATAAAGTTTCTTTTATCACAAACACAGACAGCGAAAGTCCTGTGTCTATTCCTTCCAGAGTAGTTTCTTGGTTGAACGGAGAACTAACTTCTTCTGTTGATGTAAATGGTGGTGTTTCTATTGCTTCTCGTTATGGAATAACACTAACAAACATTCCTACTGGCGAAATGAATATTACAAAGCGTCGTCTTTATAGAACTAAAAATCTAACAGACCAACTTATTACAGGCGAACAAGCAACCTATTACTTCTTGGACGACATTCCAAATAACACAGATACTATCTACACAGATATTATTCCTGATAGTGCTCTTGGAAGTGAAGCACCACTAAATACAGAAAGTTCTATTATTCCACAAAATAGCAAATTTGTTGCTACATTCAATAATCGTTTGGTTCTTGCTGGTGGAAACTCTTACCCAACAAGAATATTCTTTTCGAAAGCATATAAACCAGAACAATTCCCAACACAAAACTTTATTGAAATAGGTAATAGAGAAGGTGGAATTATTACTGGTCTTGTTCCATTCGACAACTTGTTATTAGTTTTTAGGGAAAGAGGAATAGATGCTCTTGTTCCTACCCAAAATGTTGATTTACCTTTCTATGCTACGCCAGTTTATACCGGTGGAGGGACTTATGGTTCCAAGACCGCTGTTTCTGTTAGTGGTTTAGGAGTTATTTTCGCAACTGCCGATGGTGTTTATGTATTTTCAGGAAACTTCTCCGGTGGTTCTCAAACTTCGCTTGTAAAAATAAGCGAACCCATAGGAGATTATTATGCCCGTGTTTCACCTTCGTCGCTTGCTCGCGCTTGTGCGACTTACAATCCGTTCAGTCAAGAATACATACTTTCGGTCCCCGCTGATGGTAAGACAGATAATTCTCTTACTCTTGTCTATAATGCTGGGATTTCTTCTTGGTCGTTGCGTAGCAATCTCTTCGCTTCGTGCTTCACCAATACAAGCGAAGGCGTCGTACTCTTTGGAACAAATCTATCTTCCTCCGGCGACCCAAACCCTACCTCCATTGGCGTCCTATGCGCCACCAACCAATATGGTTATTCAGGTTCCTATGAAGTTGGAACCAAACCAACAGCGGAATATGTGTCCGCGTGGTTGGACCTTGGAAACCCAGACGCAACCAAAGGGGTCAAAAGTGTGTCGGTTGATTGCTATACCACAAGTAAAAATGGCGCTTATCTAGATGCTGGGTACGACTGGGATTATGAATATCGTTATTCGGTTCTTGGCGCTTTATCTGTTGCTGATGGTTTTCGACAAACTTACTTCACGGATGCGGTTATTGGGACGGACAAATGGGAAAACAGAAGAATAACAAAAGTTCGTTTTGATGTTGAACTTCCAGATGTAAGGTTCTTCCGTTTCCGTTTGAGAAGCGACGAACCTTTGAGAATGATAGGTTATACTATCTTCTTCGATATTGCGGGTGAAGAACAAACTTGGTCTTCTTACTACAACTATCCTCCATTTACCAGCACAACAAACCAAAAGGTTCTTGCTAGTAAGTTGCCCTTATAGGAGAAAGAAAATGAGGTTATATCCAAAAGGTCAGTTTGAGGATTTTGAAACAGCAGATAGTTTGAAGAACAACAAAGTTCTAAACGGATACGCTGATATAGTAAATGGAAATCTAACAGGAATAAACTTTGGTCCTGATACTATTCGTCGTGAAGAAAGAGCAGTTGAAACCTTTTACAAAACTACTATCTTTACCGACGCTTCAACTATTTCTCTTACTGACGAGCAAATAAAAGGCGGTCCTTACATTATTCCAGAATACTCACAAGATATTGAATTTGAAGATGGGGTAGTTATTGGGGCAATAAATATTACTTATACTCGTTTTCAATACGAGGACTACAATCCTCTTTACCCATTATCATTTCCAGATATTTATGTTCGCTATATTGTTTATCTTGATGGTAATATTGTTGCTGAAACAGATAGATTGTATAATAAGTTCTACTCAATAAACTTACCATTTATGTTTCAAACAACAGCAGGACCACACAGAATAGAAATAGGTATTGTTTCTAACTCTGTTTTTCCTAACGATGGTACAGGTCGCAACCAAGTTCAACTTTACAATACCCACCAGTTTTTTAGGAACATAAAACGATGAAAGTACAATTATCACAATCTTATCCCGGTCAAGTTATTTCAGCAACTACGCTGAATAGCAACTTCAACGCTTTTAGTGGTTCTCTATCAGGAGAGAACTTTTCTACCGACTGCTTTGAAACTTATCACATAAACAAAACAACAGCATTATCTCCAACCATTTACTCGTCTGGTGTAAAGAAGAATGGTTCATTCTCAACTACAAACTATACAGCAACCGGCAATCCACAAGCAATAACTCACGGCGAAGAAGCACTAAACTTTCCTGCTATTGTTCTTCCAGCAAATTCTTATTTGTTCGTCAATTGGAAACAAAATATTCTAAACTGGACTACTGGTTCTGGTGATGACCCAGAAGATTTACAAGCATATTTCTTTCTAACAGCAGAAGTCAATAGTGCGCCTTCGTCTTCACTTGTTTCAGGTATTTACTGGACTTGTTCTGGATATAACATAGACCAACTTGTTGCTGTTGGAAACCCTGTTTATGAGTTGGATACTTTGCCTATTACTATGGCGGGACAAGTTTGTTATGAAAACGCAACAACTTCTTCACAAGCAATCGCAAATCTAAAACTACAAATAGCACCTTCTTATCTTGTTGCTAATGCTTACACTTGTTCGTTAGGTCAAGGACAACTAAATTATTACATTCTTCGCAAATGACGAAAAGCACTAATAATAGAGGAAGAACCAGATGCCGTATGTAAAACCAAATACTTTCACAACTGGTTCTTATTTAGAAGCAAATCAATACAACCAAAATGTTTCTGCTATTGCCGAGTTTTACAACGAAAACATTTCTTACAGCGACATTACTGACGCTTCTGTTGAGACAAAACATATTTCCAGACCAGTTGTAGATATTATTACAGCAGACGCTTACAGATACTTTTATCAAAGCGGAATAGCACAAATAAACAACTTGCCCGTTGCTGATAGTCCCGCTCACGCTGATGCTTCTGGTTCTGGCGACTTCTATCAGTCCGGTTATGGTTTGAGAGACATAAACTCTTTTATCAATAACGCTACATTTCCAGCAAGGTTTTATTACAGCACAACAGGTTTAGGAAGTAGTTATGCTTCTGGTAGTGAAACATTAGCACAACTACAACCTATTCCAAAGTCCTCTATTACTATGTTGGTTCCAGAAGGAGCAAGAGCATTACTTATTTCTTATTCAGGAGAAGTTATTGTTCCTTCTGGATATACCGATGGAGAACCTATTGGTGAAGGTGGTTTTTGTGGTTGTATAGGAATAAACGGAACACCTATTTCTTCTTCATTCACATTTACAGCAGTAATGGATAGTCGCCCATTCCAAAGCGACCTTTTCAACCAGAACTTTTTTTACTACTGGAATAGAAGACATTTCACTTTACACCACCTAGAAGATGATGTTTCAGCAGGCATTTACAATATTTCCCTACTTGGTGGAAGTTTCGCAAACACTTGTTTCGTCGGCAAACTTACCGCTATTGCCGAAATAATATATTAGTTAGGAGAACAATAATGATAGACCCACTTTCACTTGCCGGTATTATTGGTCTTGGTTTCACAGGAGTAAAGACATTAGCAAACCTTATTCCAACCAAAGCAGAAGTAGCACAAAGAAAAAGAATAAAACAACTTACCGAGTTAGAAAACCAAGGTCGTCTTGGTCTTACAGACCAACAACGAGCAGACCTAACTTCTTTGGGTTTAGAACCTCTACAAGCAAAAGAAAGAGAGTTGAGAGCAAGAGCAGGCGAAACTATTGGTTTAGAACAAGTTGGTGCTGGCGGGTCTATTCTTCAACAACAATCAACAGAAGACGCAATTAGACAAGCAACCAAAGATGTTGGAATTGCCGTTCAGCAAGCAGACCAAGTTCAGGCACAACAACAAAAACAAGAACTAGAAGGTCTAAAACAACAAGAACTTGCTTTACAAACTCAAACAAAACAAGACATTTTACAAGGTGCCGAAGATATTATTATTGGTGGAATAAATGTTGCCGCTCAAACACAAAGAGCAAAACAAGAAGGTTTGCTTTTAGGTAATGAAAAAGCACTTCGTAATTCTATGGTTGCTTTTGCTGAAAAGGGAGAACTCATTCTTCCAAACGGACAATACAATCCTATGGTATTAGATACTATGAGAGCACTTGGTTTCAACGACGAACAAACAAGATTGATGTTAGATACTTATTCACCAGAAGAAGTAATGGCGTGGTTCCAACAAGAAAGATTTAGAATGCCTATGAATTATACATTTATGGGGCAACCAATTGGTCCTTCATATGGTCCAACTATGCCTAGAATAACCGGAGGAAGATAATATGGCGGAACAAACAGCAGGTAGAGCAATAGGCGAAATCTTCGCCCAAATGATTGACTACCGAAAAGCAAACAAAGATAAGATAGAAGATTTTATTATTAGAACTTCTCTTGCTGAATTAGACCCTGCTGTTCGTAAAGCAAGACAAGAAGAATACAATCGTTTGATTTCAGCACAAACAAGATTGGACCAAGATGCTACTGACGCTATGGAAGGAAAACAAAGAACTTTCCGTGATTTGAATAAAGCATTCACAACTGCTTCTGGTAAAGTGGAAAGTGCTGAAATAACTGCTATTGGAAAACAAGCAGCAGCAGTTATTTCAGGTCAAGCGTCTGTTGCTAATTCTCTAAACAGCGCATTAGCGAGCGTTGCGAACGCCAAAATAGCAGCAGCATCAGCAAAAGATAGAAGTGATGCCGAGCGCGATGAAAGAATAATGAAAGAAGTTAGAGGCGACCTTGACGAAATTGAAAAAGGCGAAACAGAAAGATTGGATGAAACTTATAAGATTTTAGATGCGGAAGGAATGACTAGTCCAAATGCTCCTACTTATACCAGAGTAGAAGACGAAGAAAGTTTCAAAACATTTATGAGCGAGTTGTGGCGTAGAAAATATGCCGCTTTATATGATAGTGCTAAAAACGCAACGCAAAAGAAAGCACTTTTAGATGAATTCAATAGAAATGGAGCAAGAGTATTACAACACCCAAGCGTAAATGGTGAAGGTTTTATTCAAGATAAGAGTGCCGAAGCACTTACAGAAATGGTCGCAAGTTCTATTGGTCTTCAAACAAAAGATATGGTTTATGATTTGACTTCTGTTCTAGACCAAGCAGCAGAAGAAAGAGGTTATAAAGGACCACAAAAACCTAGTTGGGATAAGTATGGTTTTACTCCTCGCGGTGGTCCATCAAAAGCAGACATAGTTTATGTTGATAAAAGTCCTGAAACTCTTCCAATCTACAAACAATTGGGTTTGGCGAGTGAAGCAGAAATCCCTACATTTGTAAAGAGAGGCGCATACAATCGTTATTTGGTTGATAGAAGTGAAAACCCATTACTAGCAAAAGAACCACAACTTTCTTATGAAGAATTTCTAAAACAAACAGAAATAGAAGGAAGTGTTGGAAAATCTTATTTTGATTATATGAATACTGCTGGTGTAGAAGAAAAATACATTTATGGAGACAGAGGGTTTGTTGATGTTCTTATTCGTCGTAATCAAGGAAGACAAGCATTAGAACAAGCACGCGGAGACCTAACAAGAGTTCCTACTATTCCATCACCACAAGAAATCAATAGAAGAACTTTGGAAGCATACAGCGAAATCTATGGAGATAAAGGACAACAAAGATTAGTTCGTCTTGCTGAATATGGTCGTAATAATCCTATTGTTTTCAAAGATGAAAAAGGCGAAGAAAAAACCGCTTATCTTGATGCCCCAGAATTAGAGTTTTTGCTTTCTGGTAAAGTGGAAGGCAAAGCACAAGGCGGTCCTCAAAGACAAAGACCTACTGGACCTATTGGAGTAGATAGGACTGGTCGTATTGGAAGAGGAATACCTAAATCTCCCGGAGCACCTACAATACCTTTTGTTAGTAGAACTATTCCAAGCGACCTTTCGCCACAAGCACAAACATTAGTAGAACAAGTTGCTGATGTTGTTGATAGTAAAGCAAGATTGAGAACAGAAGAAGATAAAAACAGAAGACAACTTGCTGAAAGTATGAGACAAGAACTTCCTCCTGTTGGAGTTCCAACACCAGCAGAACAAGAAGCATTACTAGGTGGAAAACCAGAACCAGTAGAGCAAAGTAGATACAAAAAAACAGAACCTTCTACTGCTCCAACCGCAGAAGAAACAAAAGCATTATTAGATTTTATAAAGAAACCACCACCACAAACTCCTCCACCTTCTACTGATGATGTTGATGTTGAAGCACTAACAAAACCAGAAGAGTTTGATGCCGCTGGTACTAAACTAACACAACGCGCACAAAAACTACAAGCAGAACTACAACTTGCTGAAACACCAGCAGAACAACAAAGTATTGCCGAACAACTTGCGCGTGTAAGCGAACAAGCAAGAAAACTTATTGTAAAAGATGAAAGAAACCCAATTACACAAGAAGATTTTGATACTCTAACAGAAGAAGAAGTTGTAGCAAAAGCAACTAAATCATTCAAAAGACCAGAAGCAAAACCTTCACCAGAAGTAATAAAGATGAGAGAAGATTTCTTTATTCAAGGTAATGGTCGTGTAGCAGCAAGAGAAGCATTACAAGAAAAAGAAAAGACAGGCAAAGAAGCAAAACCAGAAGATTTTGTTCCTCAAAAAGAAAACATTCCACAAAGAGCAGTCGCTTTCCTCAAAGACCTCGCAAACAAAAAAGGGAGAATATCAGCAGAAGAACTAAATAAAGCAGTAGTCGCTGTATTAGGTGAGAAAGCAACACCTAAACAAATAGCAACAGCAAAAAGTATCTATCTTGCTTACGAACAAATAGCATAAGGGGAAAGTAATGCCGACAGCAGTACAAAGAGGATTTGTTAGTGAAGACCTTTACAAGCAGTTTCTAAAAGACGCTGACTTACTAAAAAGTGAAGGTCTTATCGCAGACGAAGATTACAATAAAATCGTTTCAGGTTCATTTGAAGAAGCACAAGACGCTTTATCTCGTACATACGGAGCAAGCGATAAAGCAAGAAGCAAACTTCTAAAAATTGGAGACCTAGATGAGTTCAGCGATGTTGTTGAAACTCCGTCTGGTCTTGTCTTTGGTTTTGCTAAACAAGGTGTAAAACCACCTGAAATAGAAATTCCGGAACTAAAACCAATTGATACATCAGGTTTGATTGCTCCTTCATTACCAAAACCTCCTACGCCTGTAAAAGAACCTAAACCAATAAGCACTGCTGGTATTGCTTTCGCACAAGAACCACAAGTTCCAGAAGCACCCAAGAAAAAAATCCCTATTCCACGAACTCCTAGACCAGTTTCTCCACAAATGGTAGTAAAAGAAGCACAGGAACAAGCATTCAAAGCAGTAAAGAAGACAAGAAGTTTAGAAGGACCAGATGTTCGGGAACGAATGGGAGATATTTTAGAAGATGTTGTTGTTCCAGCAAGAACAGCAGATAAGAAAGTTGCTATTCCAACACCAAGTTTTTTTGGTGCTTTTGGAAGACAAGAAGTTTTTACAAAAGAAGAAAGCGAAGCAATAGATAAACAAGGCGGATTTGGTTCTGTTCTCAAAAACCTTATGACTACCGAAACAGAAGAAGGAAAGATAATCGAAAGTGCTCCTGCTTGGGGTTTGAGAATGTTAGGTACTCTTCCAGAAGTCGGTATTGGTTTTGTTGAAGGTCTTTTTGGTGAAAAGAGTATTGGTGAAGCAGTAAGCGGAAGAATAGCAAAAGGTAGAGGTCTTGCTGGCGCTGGTACTGATTTAGTAGAAACTAGTGTTGAGTTGTTAGGATTGGACCCTAATAGTCCAGAAGCAAAGTTCGCAAAAGGTTTAGGTTTTGGTGTAGGTCTTGTTTTTGATTTTCTTGTTCCATTAGATTTAGGACTTGGTGATGCTTATCGTTTAGCAAGAACAACACAAGAAATAAATCGTTTAGCAAGAGGACAAGGCGAAGCATTTACACTTATAAATGAATTAGTAAAACAAAAACCTGGTTTTGTTGAAGGTGTAAAAGAAACTTTTGCTGGTGGTGTAAAAAGAACATTTGAACCTCTTACTGGTGCTCCTACTACAAGACAAAGATTTGTAGATGATGTTCTAACCAGATATTCAGTAAATCCTGAAAATGTTGCTAATGCTAAACTAGCATTCAAGGGCGTAAGAGATGAACCTTTCAAAGCAACAGCAAAAAAACTTGGTATTCCTACAAAACAAAGTGATGATTTTATCAAAGTATTTGATACAGCAGTAGCAGATGTTTTAGAAGCGACAAAAGGTAATATTGATTTACGCGCTGGTATTGCGGAAGTTTTCAAAGATACTCTAAAAGCAGATACAGAGATTTCACAACTCTCTGGTGTTGTTGCTGATATGGAAAAGGGACTAGCAGGAATAGAGAAAGTAGCAACAGCGGACGATATTGCGAAAGCAGAAGAATTACTCGCTCAAAGTTTCTTGAAATTTTCAGGTAAAAGACAACTTCTAACTATGAGCGAATTATTGAGCGATGGTACAAGAACAATAAAGATTGGTGATTACACTATTCCTCTAAAAGACGCAAAAAACATTTCAAGAGAAATAAAAGAATATTTCAAGAATGTTGATGCTGTAAAACAAGTTAGAGAAGCGCAAAAAGCAGGCAGAACACCAGTAATCAAAATGGATGAAGGTCTTGCTAAAAACCTAAAAGAACAATTTCCAGAACTAGAAGATTTAGTAAAAACAAAATATTCAACCGAAGAATATAATCTATTATTATCAAAGATTTTTTATGATAAAGTATCAAAATCAGGAGCATCAGTTCTTACAGAAACAGCAACAGCAGGACAAAAAGCAGGTAAGACAGCAAAAGAAGCAACGGCAGAAAGGTCTGTTCGTCAAGGCAAAGGTGTTTTTGCTACAATAGAAGCATTCCAAAAGAAAATAACTGGACCAGATGGTTTTCTAAAATCTATTGGTGATGAATTTAGAAATCTATTTGGTGTTTCACTCAAAAAGTATGCTGGTGAAGAACTACTAACACCAGCACAAAGAGAAGGACTAAAAGCAAGTAAAGCGCGTATTGCCTCTATTCCTAGTAAGTTTCAGTTTGATATTAGACAAGGAATAAAAGAAGGTAAATCAAGAGCGCGAGCAACAGCAGACGCAGTTGTAGATGGATACAAAAATCCACAAGAAATCTTTGATGATTTTGTTTCTACTATCTATGGCGCAGAAGAAAGATTGGTAGAAACTAGACAAACTCTTACTGGTGATGAAGTTCTTACCAAAGGTAGAATAAATCCAAAGAAAGGTACAGAAGCAATAATCGCTTTGAGTGATGATACTAATACTATTCTTGGTAGAGCAAAAAAAGAATTTGCCGATTTATTGAAAGATGGTAAGAATAAAGAAGCAATAGAGTTTTTAGGAAAACTACATCGTTATTTAGAAGGAAAATCTATTTCAGCAATAGACCCAAATGCTTTTGATAGATTAGGTGAAGCGGTAGAAGTTCTAAAAGATGCTGAACCAGTAATAACTGCTGATAAGTTTTTGCCTTCTTTGTTCTACTCTTACGCAAATAGAAAAGCAAGAGATATTGTTTTAGATATTGTAAAACAAAATATTCCAACAAAACCAGTGTTGGAAGCAAAAGAACTTTTATATGATTTTGAAAAAGCGTTGAAATCAGTAATGGGTGATAAAGAAAAAAGAATAATGAAGTTGATAGAACAAGACCCTGAATTTAGAAATGCTGTTGCTAGTGATATTAGAGCATTAGCAAATCTAGATGACCCAACAGAATTAGTATCAACCGCAAACAAATATCTTATTGATAAATTCAAACTAAAAGAAACTTTACCAGATTACACAAAGTTTTCTGCGAAGGCAGGTGTTCCAGATATTACTAAACAACAAATAGATGAGTTTATGAAAACACCAGAATTTTTTGAAGCAATAAAAAATATTAGATTGTTTGATGCTGACGCAGTAGCAGGAACTCTTGCTCGTGTTGTTGCTGATAAATTCAAAACTGGTGATGTTTATAGAGAACTCGTCAAAAAAGCAGGCAGAGATAAAGCAAGAGCAATAGGTTTAGAAATCCAAAACAAAACTCTTGATAAAGCAAGATTAGCAGAAATAAAGAAAGAATATGGAGATGCTGTTCGTTCTTATGCTAATTTGAGACAACAACTCAAAAATGATTTGATGGAAACAGCAGAAGCATTTGTAAAACAAAATCAACAAAATAGAAAGAATAATCCTTCTCTTGTTTTGAAAGATATGTTCTACAACGCTTATCAAAAATTATTTAGCAATTTACCAACAGAAGTACTTCCTGAAACTTATGTTCTTGGTAAATCAGCAGAAGATATTGCTTATGAGTTTAGTAAAGCAAGTCCTACAAAAGTTTATCTAGATACTCTTGCTATGGGTATAGAAGGTACAGGCACAAGAATAACTAAACCACTCAAAGACCTAATGAGAACAACTAGAACAGATGCTTACATTCTATCCCAGTTGGAGAAATCAAGAGAACTTCGTCGTGCTGGCGAAACCTTTGATTATTTGAGAAAAATACCAAAAACAGACATAGACCCATCAGTCATAAAAGGTGTTGGCGCTGATTACACTTTGGAAGAATTCCTACAAGAAATAAAAGATATTCCACTAACTCCACATCAAAAATCTGTTATTGCTAGGGCATTTGAACCAGGAGTAGTTGATAGAGGTTTAGGAGGAGCAGAGAATATCATAAAACAAGGATTACTTGCTGGTGCTTGGGTTCCTAACTTTGTAAATCACGCTACAAATGCTTTGACTGCTGGTTTTATTATGAGTGCTACACTCGGTCCTAGAAAAGCACTTTCAGCAACAAGAGGATTTTTTAGACCTTTTGTTGGAAACGCATTAGGAGAATTGTTTGGTTCTAAAATGTCTTCTATTATACCATTTGGTAAATCTATTCTAGAAACACCAAGCGGTAAAGTTTATACACCAAGAGATATTGCTGAAATCGTAGCAAATAACAATATCTCGCAAACAAAAGAAGCACTCACATTATCACAAGACCTAATAAAAGATTTTGTTCGCTGGTCTGGTAAAACAAATGTGGGTGCTGATATTGGAAAAACTCGTTTTGGTACTTTTACTAAATCAGCAGAGTTTTTACGCAAATGGTTGCCTACAAATGCTAATATCTTTACAGAAGCAGCAACTTGGGTTGATACTCGTTTTAGAACAGCAGTTCTAACAGATGCTTTACGCGCTGGTAAAACAGAGCAACAAGCAATTGAAGAAGCAAGAAACGCTTTGTTTGATTATTCCAAAGTAAGCGATTTTGAAAAAGATTACATTTCCAGAGTAGCATACTTCTGGTCGTTCGAACGCTCTGCTCTTTCACAAGCAGTAAAGAATATGCTTGTAAATCCAAAGCGTCTTTTCATAGAAGAAAAAGCAAGAACCGCTTTTGCTGGTGAAGAGCAAAAATCAGCAAGCGACGATTACAATAAAAACAGAATATTTCTTGGTCTAGTAAATGACGAAGCAACTAAAAACAGATATGCTGTTTATGGTCCTCCTATTCCACAAGGCGAAGCATTATCAAAAGTAGCAGATTATCTTGCTTTCTTACCACCGCTTTTCTATGGTGATGTAAAGACCTCTGGTGAAAATGTGTTTGGAGCAGTAGTATCAAGAGTTTCAGCAGTACCATTTGTTTCTATTCCTCTTTCTGCTGGTAATAAAGACATAGTATTTGGTGATTTGAGCGAACCTACAAACTACATAGACCCACGCATTTTTGCTGTTTTAGTTGCTTCACCATACGCTCTTCAAGCATTCAACTCTGTTGTAGAACTTGAAGAAGTTCCAGAACAATACAGAACACCTGAAATGATTACGCAAGATGGTAAAGCATACAGAATTCGTAAAGAAGATGCTACAAGCAAATATGTTTATAATGGTTTGTTAGAACTTGCTAAAACTATTGGTGTAGAAAGAGCATTACGCGATTATGCTCCTATGTTTGTAGATGAAAGAGAAGGAGAATATGTTCCTTATTCTCTTGATGTAGAAAACCAATATATTGAAGGTTTGAGAGATTTTGGACTTCTAAAAGTTTCCAGAGAGAAATCAGCAGTAGAACAAATGTCTAATTTGAGACAACAACAAATAAGAGAAATAGAGGAGAAATAAAATGGATGCCGAAACAATAACCGCTATTACTAATGCTTTGACTGGTCCAGCGTCAGGTTTGTTTGTTATGGGAGTTATTCTTTACGGCATTTATAAAGTTGCTGTAAATCTGCTCTCACCATTTCTAAATGCTGTTGCCGAACATATCAAAAATGGTTTTGAAAACCAAAGTACTTCGCTTGCTTCGTTAGTCGAAGAAGTAAAAGCAGACAGAGAACACCATAGAGGAATGAGCGCAAAAATAGAAAAGATAGAAGAAGACATTACAACTATCAAGGACGACATTACTGATATAAAAAATGTTGTAAATAAATAACTATTTATTTGTATGAAAGTCAAAAAACAACTTTACAAAACAAAAACAAATAACTACACAGACCTTCTCTCAAAGTGTAAAACTTGGGAGGAGGTTTTGTTGTTGAAAGACAACGAAGAAGAAAAGTGGAGAACTAAAATTGTTCTTGCTGATAGAGATTGGATGTCTTCTTTCAGTAATGAAGAAAGTATTTGGGCGTATGAAATAGATAAAAAATCTATTTATGACGACTTACTTGACGAAATAGAACTACTATTAGAGGAAGAAGACCTAAACATTTTCTTACTCACATATCAGGGCAACGGGTCTCTTCGTTGGGTTGCCGAGAAAATCGGTAAATCACACGAATACACTAGAAAGCGTTTGATAGAAATAAAAGTTATTCTCCAAAATAATCTACCTAATAGGTTTAGAACTTTGGTATAAGGAATAAAATGCCTAGAAATCCCGGTTTTAGATGTCGCAAAGCAGTTAGAGAAGCAGAGAACGATATTCTTGCTTCCGCTCAATCGCTATTAGCATATCTACTAGAACATTTAGACGACCATAAAGAACTACCAAAAGGTTTCTTTGGTTCGAATATTACCGACTTATATCGTTTTATCGCAGAGCATAAAATAAACAAAGACGCTAAACCAACAGACGAGGCAGTATCCGCCTTGGATAAGTGGATAAAGGGTCAAACGATAAACGATTATGACGAACCAACAGAAACAACTTGAAGAAATTATCCTAGACCCAAAGCAGTTTATCAAACGACTAACTATCAGGGACAAACAGGGTAAGAACAGAGTATTTGGCGACCTTATTACGCCAGAGCAATTATCTATTTTAGACGATATTCATAATAATCAACGAGTTGCTATTATCAAAGCGCGTCAGTTGGGTGCTACAACCCTATGTCGCGCTTATGCTTTTTGGGAACTCTACACAAATAAGAATGCTATGACTACTGCGCTTATCTCAAATAAGTACAATTCTGCCGTAGAACTTATGAAGATAGATAAACGCTTTCACGAAAACTTACCACCATTCTTACAACGCAAGATAAAAACAGAGAAACGAGATGAACTTATCTTTGCTTCTAACAAATCTTCTATCAAAGCGTTCTCTGGCGCAGGTTCCCACTTGCGTTCTTACACCTTCGGTACAGCACACATAAGCGAGTTCGACTTTATTCCAGAAGCAGACGAACTTCTATCAAATGTTCTTGCGTCTGTAAATGACGGCAAGTTGATTTTGGAGAGTACTCCAAACCACTATGGTTCAACCTTTCATAAGATTATCAACGACAGCATTTACTCAAATGCTTACAAAGTTGTATTCCTTCCTTACACTTCTTTTCCCCTTTACAGGAAGACCTTACCAAAGGGCGGTTTCCACCTAGAACCCGAAGAAGAACACCTAATAAACGCTTATGGACTTGATTTAGAGCAAGTGTTTTGGCGTCGTGAAAAGATTGCTGAAATAAAAGATATTGATAAGTTTCGTCGTGAGTATCCACTTACAATCGAAGAAGCATATTCTCTTTCAGGAAAGAATTACTTTACTCCTGACGAACTACGAGGCATTACCCAAGTTGTTGAGGTAAGTAATAAAGAACTATCTATTTTATCGGCAGTCGATTATGGAGATGAATATGTTATTGGTGTGGATACTGCTGGTGGGATTGGTATGGACTATTCCGTTGCTTATGTTCTATCACGCAATACTCTTGCCCCTGTTGCTATTCTTTCGTCTAATAAACTTACTATTCGGGACTTCACAGAAAGAGTAATAAAACTATCTGCTGAATATCGTAATGCTTTATGTGTTGTAGAAAAGAATAATCACGGGTCTGCTGTTATTGAGGTAATGAAACATTTATCATTTTATAAATACGAAGAATTTATTACTTCTATCAAATCAAAATTACAACTCTATGATGTTTTGAGAACTTACATAGTTGATGGGTACATAGAGAAAATGGATAGTATCACTTACAAAGAACTACGAGACCTTATCAAAAATGATAAAGGTTTAGCGCCAGAACACCCTGCTGGGGCACACGACGATAGAGTAATAGCGTTTGCTCTTGCTCTAAATCGTATCAAAGATTACCCAAGACAAAAAACAACTTGGGATATTATCAAAGGCGAAATGAAGGCACCACCAAAAGATAATAGGTTGCCTTTGCCTATTCGTTCATAATGACGAAATAACACTAAATAATGAGGAAATAGGTTTATGAAAACAAAAGATATTCGTTATATTGTTTCCGCCCACGAAGAATATTGGGAACAACAAAGGTTAGAAATGAAAGCATACGCAAATGCTTATCGTAAGAAGATGTTCTCCAATTCACAAGCAACTCAACTAACCACCGGAAACAACGATGTTGTTATTGAAACTGCTGACGGATATGCTATTATTGAAGCATACATTTCTGCCTTATTTCCAAAAGCACCCGGAGTTATTATCGCGCCAGACGCTACGGGAACTGGTAATGCTCCTGTTGCCGAAGCAATCGCAAATCGCTTCTTATTTGATAAGTTTGCTCTAATCGAACAAGGTCTTCGCTTTTCGCTTATCTATCCTTTTGCCGCTTGGAAAATGGGTATTTCTAAAAGAAAGAAAATTATTGATAGTGTTGATATTCGTCCTATTTTACCTTGGGATATTATTACAGACCAAAATGCTACACGCTGGGAGAACCAACGCTTTTTAGGACACCGCTACTTCTTACCTTTGAGTGAAGCAAAAGAACGCTTTGGTAATAAAGAATGGGTTGGTGCTGAAAGAACTGACTACCTAGACAATACAAGAGTTCCAGCACAAACCAAAGCATTTGTTCCAAATGATAGTTATAAACTTTCGACACTTGCTACAAAGAAGACAGATACAACTTCTACACTCTTGACTTATGTTGAGATAATAGAAATGTATGACTTCCAGAACGACGAACTAACTTTCTATTCACCAACACTCAAAAGTGGCGACGGCATAGTTGATGTAGTTTCGCCTATTCCATTCAGGGATGAAGAAGGCGACCCTATTTCGCCAATAGTTCCTATGTATCTAGGACAAGACCCAGCAGTTCCACTACGCGGTAATAGCACTATGGGTCGCTTGTATTCGCAGTTGTATGAAATAAACTCTATTAGAACATTCTACGCAAGAGCAGTTCGTAAAGACACTCGTATTTACCTTGCTCGTAAAGGCGTTCTTGACGAAGAAGCAAAAGCAAACATTTCAAATAACATAGACAACTCTATTGTTGAAATAGACGCACCTATGGATGTAGCAGTTGGAACAATAGTTTCACCACTTCTAAACCAAGGTTTATCTGGCGACTTCTACAACTATTCAGCACAAGTCAAGATAGACCTAGATAGAGGCAACTTGCTTGGTGCTATGGGTAGAGGACAACCAACTGGCGGAACAACTCCTATTACAGCAACAGAAGCAGCAAGTATCCAACTTTCACTATCAAGCGAAGCAGGAAAACTTGCTCGTTTTAGAGACCAAGCAATAGAACAAATAGCAAAACTCTACATAATGTTTATAAAGATATTGTTAGAAACCAAACCTGCTGGTGAAGACCCAGAGGTTATTGTTATAGACGACGAGAAAACTATTCTAACAGCAGAGGACTTGGAAGGTTCATTCCGTATTGTTTCTCTTGACGCTGGAACTACACCACTATCTTCTGCTGTAAAGAAGCAAAGACTTTTGGAAATGAGCGGTCTTCTTCTCAACCTTGGTCTTGATAGAACAGCATTACTAGAAACCCTTATCAAAGAGTTTGAGTTGCCTGCTTCACTAGCAGAAGCAATAGTGCCTCCACAACCCCCGCAAATGCCCCCAGAAGGCATTCCAGCACCTCCGGGCACTCCAAGTCCAGCAAACCCCCCAGAAGGCGTAGCAGAGACAGTTAGAGGGGCAACAGGACTACTATGAAACTATTCGACTATCTTTGCCCCAACTGCGAAAAGAAAAAAGAAGAAAGAGTAAAAGACGCAGACCAAGTAGTTATGTGTGAGGAATGTGAAGTCGCTATGACCCGCTTATTCCCAGCACCAGCATTCCACCTAAAAGGTAGTGGTTGGTACAAAGACGGATACGGAGGAAAGTAGTATGCCCGTTTATGAATATAAACTTTATGATAAAGATGGAAACTATCGAGGAGAATGGGAACAACTCTTCAAGTCCTACAAAGACGCCAAAGATAAAATGGAGTTTCAGGACGACGAAGGAAACACTTTCTATGGTGAGAAACAACTATCTCTTATTGCTAGAACAACTGGTAAATGGGAGAGTGCTGGGTGGTTCGAACCGGGGTTAGGTTCTTATGTAAAGAACTCTGCTGATAGAGACAGAATAGCGCAAGCGAAAGGTCTTGTAGCACAAGACGATGTTTCTTCCAACAAGCACTTACATAAAGATATGATGGAAAAGAAAATAGCGTATAACCAATATTGGGACGCAAGACACGAAGAGTATCAAACTCTTCTAAATACTGAAATGAAAAAAGGTTTCAGTCAAGAAAGAGCAGAGCAAAATGCTTCGCTTGAATGGTCGCGTGAAGACAAGTTGAACGAGGATAAAAAACATTTTAGTGATAAAGTCGCTAATATGAAAGTCCCTACAAATCTAAATATCAAATAGGAGTAATACTATGGCGACAGCAAAAGAAGAAGAAATGATGTTGAGGCAAGGGGCAGAAGACTTGTCTGCTTCACAAGACCAATACTTATCGTCTGCCTCACCAAAAGGTAAGTTTTCAGCACAAAAGGTAAATGCTTTGCTACAAGCACTAGACAAAGTTGTTGCTTTGTTTGGAGAAGTAGCACCTTCACCAAGAGTAAAAGACAGCATTCAAAGTTTTCCTCCCGAAGTAATGGCGAAGTTGTTTGCCGTTATTGAAGCACTATCGCAATACGATATGGAAGGCGAATATGAAATGCCTGAACCTTCTGGTTTAGCAACTGACGACGACCTTATCGCCGTAATGGTTGTTCTGGATAAACTTTCAAAAGATAAGAAGTTCAAGAAGTTCTTGAAGAAACCTGTCGAAGTAGAAGTTGAAATGGGTGGTGAAGAAGAAGGTGGTGAAGAAGGTTCTGGTTTATCACCAGACCAAGAAAGTGAAATGTCTATAATGTTTGGCGAATAATAAAGGAGAACCAAATGAGTGAAGAAAATAGCGGAACTGCTACAAGCAATACTCCGCAAGCAGTTGAGACAACTCAACCAAGCACAGAAAGCGTAGCAGACTATACAGAGTTCGACTTGGATAGTATCATAAATGAGTATCTAGGTGAAGGTGTTGAGAAAGTAGAAAGACATTCTATCAACACACAAGAGGTTCTAAAAGAACTTCCAGAGGACGCACTAAAACTTATCCAGAACCTTCGTAAAGACTATACGAAGAAAACTCAACAACTATCAACACAGAAAAGAGAGTTAGAACAAAGAGAACAAACTTGGTTGTCTCGCCAAGAACACATTCTTCGTTCTAAACTTGACCTTCCGCCTGACTTCGATATTACTGCCGAAGGTGGTATTCAAAAATATCTAGAAGTCAAAGTTGCTGAAATGCTTTTAGAAGCACAAAAACCTTTGGTAGAACAAGTTGAGATAAACAACCGTAGAGAAGAACTTCAAAACTTCCGTCGTCAAAACCCAGATATTACTGAATATAGAGAAGCGATGATAGAAGAAATGGGTAAAGACCCTACACTAACTTTGGAACGAGCATACTATCTTGCGAAAGGAAAGTCAGCAGATAGAAAGATAAATGAAGTTAGACTTGAACTGGAAAAACAGAAAGAAGCAAAACTACACGCTGTTAGTAAAGTCGGCGTTGGTGGAACCAGTAGAGCAGAAGGAACTCCACGCTTCACAAATGCGTTAGACGCTTACCGTTATTTACAGTCAAAGCAGAAGTAAATAAAGTCCAGATAAAAAGATGCCCCACTAGTATTCAGGACTAGTGGGGTCTTTTTTTGCTGTAAAGGTAAAACAACTAACTCAAACCAAACACACACACAACAGTCATTATTATAGGAGAAAAAAGGACAAAACCTTTACAGCAAACTCAAAGTGAAAGTAAAGAATAGTTCCTTTTGGGAACACTAATAATATAACTTCCCTATGCTGGGTCGTCAATAACCTTTCTTATGTTTTTCGCTATTCTCTCTACGACTGAAACACAGACAGCATTACCTACTAACCTGTATCCAGTTGATATAGCAGAAGGAACAATAAAGTTGTTTGCTCCTTGAAAGCGGAACAACTCTGCTGGTGTTATTTTACGAACACCTTTGTAGTCCCTAATAACTGGAACATTATTGTTTCCACCTGTTCCTATTGTATGAGTAATAGTTGGAAGCAAGTTGTTCTTGTTCTCTTTCAAATAAGTTCTACGAAGTTGATAGACCTTACCTTGTTCTGCTGGTTCTATTGTTTTGAAATGAACTGCGTTTTCTTTGAAATAGAACTTATCTTCTACTGTTTCGTCTAAAAAGTCAAATACACTTTTAGTAAGTTCTATTTGTTCTGGAAAAGAAAATGCTTCATAATGCTTTGGTTTAGCAAAACCTACAATAAACAAACGCTTTCGTAGTGCTGGAATATTGGCGTGAGTATGTGGAGAGAGAACACTATACTTCACGAAATATCCAAGGTATTCCAGTTCTGCTTTTATCTTTGCGAAAGTAGCACCTTCGTCAATAGTAAGGATCCTATCGTGACTGGGAAAC
>OGWJ01000023.1_pt1 | contig 21582 bp, 22 predicted proteins | sample 1575991 | NCBI WGS metagenome assembly OGWJ01 (sample SAMN07581533, study PRJEB24739) | freshwater metagenome | place: Singapore | collected 2015-01 | reverse complement strand
TGATAGCCGCATCGCCGCGGATGCTGGCGGCATTGCAACTCACACTAACTTGGATGCGCGACGACTTGGGACTAGACGACGATAGCCCAGAGGTTGCACCTGTGATAGCCGCTATCAAAGCGGCGAACGGGGAGTGATGGCTGAGAAATGGACAATCCGCTTTTGAACAAGATTGAGGAAGAAAAAGAATGAGATGCGATATCTGCGGCAGTATGGATGCTAACATTCGACCTATTGAGCTGACCACGGCACGAATCACACTAAGAGCGCACGTGGACTGCAATGGGCACGGGCAATACCGCTCTGTCAGCCGAGAGGAAATTAAAGAGGCGACCAATAAAGAAGCGCTTATCCTTAACGCCATACCGGAGATGCTGGAGTTGCTTAGTATTCTGTCCCAGTCATACGATGACAGCAAATCCAGCCACGACCTAGCGTCTACGCTCTACGACCTGCGCTGTATGGCGCTACGACTGCTAGACAAGATTGAGGGAGGTGGAGAATGAACAAGCTGATTTTTGTAGAAGGCCCGAAGGGCGTGGGCAAGTCGTTGCTGAGCCGCAAGGCGGCAAGTAGACCAGTAGGCGCTATTGTGGGACGTGAGTGGACTTGCGAACCGTGGATATCAGATATCGTCAATATGGCCGACAATTATCTGTTTGCCACTGATTCAACCACGCAGTCTATGCTATACGCCGCTGACCGTCGCGCTCATATGCGCGAGGTCACCGACTGGCTCACGGACGATCACATCATCAGCGATCGAGGGCCTCTGTCTACGATGGTATACCAGGGGCTGGTAGGCGGCGTCGATCTGGACTGGCTACTTGCGCTCAATGGGGTGGCAATGGAAGGCGTCAAGGTCGATGCTACCATCCTGCTATACGCACCATTCGAGACCACCATCGAGCGCATAGCGGCAAGAGGCAAGGAGATGACGCAGCTGGAAGAGGGTCAGCTGCGAGCGGCGTGGGAGGCGTACGAATCGCTGAGACTCGGAGCGCATGACGCCAATGGCCATCTTCAGCATTTTGTTGAGAAGTGGAAAGACCTCACGGGGTGGATCCATTTCATTGATGCCAACCGGCCAGTCGAGCAGGTCGAGGCTGACGTGATGTCTACCATCAATCGTATCCTGGGGGCGGAGTGATGCTGATCGCTATCGCCTTCGTCGTCATAGTCGCAGTCGCGCTGTATTGCGCGGAATAGGGGCAGGGAAGCAATGAGTAAAGCCTTGCAGAAAATCAACGATCAGGCGTTGGATATTACACCAACACCTGACACGTCCCTGATCAATGCTGGTCAGGTAGTCGGGACTCGCGCCAATAGCGATGATCAGATGATTGCGCTTTGGCTGGAGACCAAACGCAACGCTGGCACGCGGCAGCAGTACGCCAACGGTATCCGTCAATTCCTTGATGTGATCGGCCATCCGTTGCAGTCGATCGTCCTTGAAGATATGGGGCGGTGGCTCGAAACGCTGCAGCACTTACGACCAGTGACACAGAATCAGCGAGTGTCAATCGTCAAGTCACTCTTCAGCTTCGCTCATAAGCTCGGGTATCTGCGCGTCAACGTCGGAGCCACTCTCCGTTGTCACGGTGTGAAGGACACCTTGCATGAGCGATACCTAACCGAGGAGCAGATTATCCGGATAGGCCTTGCCGCTGACAAGGCCAGAGATCGCATGCTGATTCGGATGCTATATCGGAGCGGCGGACGAATCAGCGAAGTGATTGGTATCACGTGGGCTGACATCCAGATGCGTGAGATCGGAGCGCAAGTCACGCTCTTCGGTAAAGGTGGCAAGACTCGCGCCGTCCTCATCCCGCTCGATCTCTACAACGACCTGATCCGACTCCGGGACGATGATGACAATCAGGCCCGGATCTTTCCGATCACGAGGCAATACGCCTGGACGATCATCAAGCGGATAGCCAAGCGCGCGGGTGTCACGGAGCGGATCAGCCCTCACTGGTTCCGTCACGCTCACGCTACCCACTCGCTGGAGCATTCCGCACCAATCAAGCTGGTCTGTGAGACGCTCGGACATTCGTCCGTCGCTATCACGGATCGATATCTTCACAGCAGGCCGGATCAATCGTCCGGTGATTATCTCAAGGTTGGATAGTAAAAATTACCTTACATTACAAAACTGCTATTTAGTAAATAGGTGTTTTAGCTATTGCGACTCATAAAACGCGCTGCATGCTCCGCAAGCTGATTTGTGGAGCGTGTATGCGACACAACCGCGAAACTATGAGACTGGTATTCGGAGATCTCATCATAACAAAAGGAGTCGTCGTGATTACTCAAGAGATGCTTTCGGACTTTGCAACGTTATCGTCAATCCACAAGGCCCTGGTTGATGCAGCCAATGCGGTCGTCACTCAGCAGTTCGGCTTTGTGCCAAATACTGGACCGTGGAATGAACATCAAGACCGATATCAGGATCTGCTCTATGCAGCTAATACCACAACGATCCTCTTGAGCGCGCTGCAAAGGGATATTCGCAATCGACTGGCTGTGGACCTGGCAACTACAATGGTCGAAACTTTGACGGGTTATGGCATCGCCAATCCGCGACCGCTCAACTCACCCCTTGACCCGAATGAGCCTATTATTATGAGCACTGAACGGGAATGGGTGGCTAATGCCATTATTGAGCAGCTGAGGAAACAGTAATGATTTTATGTGATAAAGAAATTAACGACCTAGCACTTGCTGGTATGATCGACCCTTTCGCGCCTGCTCAGGTGCGAGAGGGTATTATCAGCTACGGGCTGTCATCGTTTGGGTATGATTTGCGTTTGTCAGACGATGAGCTTGACGTCTATCACTCAGTGGAGGCATCAATAATCGATGCTAAGAAATTTGACAATTTCGCGTTATGGCCTCAAACCCTCTGCTATGACGGCAAGGATTATTGGTTTGCACTGCCGCCGTTTGGATCCGCCCTGGGTCGTTCGCTGGAAGTGCTGACGCTGCCTGACAATGTCTTTGCGATCTGTATGGGTAAGTCTACTTACGCACGGTGTGGATTGATCGTCAACACGACGCCACTCGAGCCTGGGTGGACGGGCCATCTGGTCATTGAACTGCTGAATACCACGCCGCTCCCCATTAAGGTCTACGCCAATGAGGGAATAGCGCAGCTGGTATTCTTCCGGGGCAATCGGCCTGAAGTAACCTATGCTGATCGTAAGGGCAAGTATCAGGGGCAGAGAGGAATTACTACGGCAAAAATATGAATACACTAAACATCATTGTGATCTTTGTATCAGGCTTGTCACTCGGCTTTTTTATGCGATGGCAATTACCCTGGAACACATCGACTGCGGATCCAGTCGTTGCAGCTAATAACGCGGATAGTCCAGCTGAGCTGAAACCAAACGTCGTGATCTATAACAACTACTATCAAGCGGCTACTTTGGATGTCTCATCAGGTGATAATCAGAATCCTGAGTGGCCGGATTCGTTGAATACTGGAGGAGGAGCAGAGTGAAGATCGAAACGGGTAAACAATCACTGGCACTTGAGCTGGGACGACTACAGGCAATCGTCGAAAAGAAGAGCACAATGCCGATTCTATCCAACGTCCTAATCAAGACCACGCACGGCGGGATCACGTTGATGGCTACGGATCTTGACGCGTGGGTAATGACGTTTGTTGATGCGCAGGTACTGGAGGAGGGTGAAGCCTGCATTCCGGCCAAGAAGCTGTACGAGATCGTTAAGGCGCTGCCGGATGCGTCGATCGATCTTGCCACCAGCGATAAGCAGGCAAACATCAAATGCCAGCGGTCAAGTTTTCGACTGGCCATCCTGCCGACCGATAACTTCCCTGCTCCGCCAGCCCCGGCTGCGGCATATCATCACATCCAGCCCGAAGTGATGCGTACCTTTATCGAGCGCACGTCCTTTGCGATCACAATTGAATCCAGCCGCTATACGCTTAACGCGGCCAAGTTCATCATCACGTCATCGCTGGCCAAGATGGTGACGACCGATGGCCATCGACTGGCGTACATCGAAAAGCCGATCGTCTGGGATGGCCCTGATTGCGATGTGCTGATCCCGCAGAAGACGATCGGACTACTGGCGAAGATGGCCGAATCGACCGAGCCCATCGAGTTTGCTCAGTTTGAGGGCAAGCTCTACTTCCGGATCGGCAAGCGGATGATCGTCTCTCGTATGCTGGCAGGTCAATTCCCGGACTATACAATGGTCTTCCCAGATCACAAGGCTGTTGCGGCCATCGTCAATAATGACGCAATGCTGGCTGCACTGAAACGTGTCCAGATCGTTGCCGACGATCGATCACACGGCATCAAGATGGAAGTCGCGCCCGATGTAGATATCAAGCTCGGTGCATCGACCGCCGAGCTGGGTGAATCATCAGAGCTGGTGGAATGTGAGTACAAGGGGAGCGACGTGAAGATCGGCATTAACGCGACATACGTCACCGACTACTTCAGTCGAATGGTTGGCGCTGATCGCACTCGGATGATGATCACAGACTCGGCCTCACCCGTGGAGTTCAAGCCAGTGACCACAGATGATGTCATCTATCGGTATATCGTAATGCCGATGAGAACATAACTATGGGCACGGTCGACAAGGGCGCAGGACTGGTCCGGCGGGTGGATCTTTTCGCGCTGGTGCTGTAAGCTCTGCACGAGTCGCGCCCCTTGCTGGCGGCAATGGGCGCGGCGTTGTAATTAGCCAAAAGATAAATTCTAAAATCCCCATCTTACACCTTTCCTTCTATGCGCACTCGATAGTTGATTGCACCGGATGACTGAATTTCATAGACAATATTGCTTGTAAAATAGCAGGTCAATGTGATGTTTTGAAAAGCCTCAACAAACGTAAATGCTGTTGCAGGATAGTGATTTTCCCAGAACGTCTTGAAATTTCCAAACTCAGTCAAATCTCGATTATTAAATGATAGATCAAACTCATAATATCGTGTGCCCTTAGTGCGCCCGTACCGAGTGCGATCATCCGCCAAATCGACAACAACATTTTGCACATATTGTACAGGTATCACTGCACTGGGTTTCTGCGACAAACTTTGTGGCGGCATTACAGACTCCTCTCTTAAGTAATCGGGACCGTGTGAGCGTTATCACTGTATGGAGCTTGAACAAGCAGCTTGCCCTGAAAGCGTCGCATACCCGGCGCCTCGCTCTCTGGTATATCTTCGGTTTGCGTCACTAATACAATGTAATTGCTAGACGCTTCAGCCACGACCAGCTCGTGACCTATGCTGACGTAATCTCCAGGTAGCACTAAGGATGAATCACCGTATCCTATCCACTCAATGCTAGTCGCGCATACGCCATCGAGCACAGTGCGATAGTAGCAGATCCGCTCCGCTTGCGATCGTTTCATTGGCGGAAGATTCAGCTCAATTCGATTGGACGAGCCGATATTGGTCTCCAGGTTTTCGTCAAAGTATTCGACCGTTGTCTCGGTCATATATGTGTCGTCGATGTCGCGAAAGTTAGCAATGTATCCGGTTGGCAATTGACGACGATCGATATTGATCACACTGAGAGCGCGAGAGTTTGACTCAGTAAAAGTGTGCACGGGATTGCTAATCTCCGGATCCAATACCGCATTGTTGAGCACGGGTAGGAACACAATCTTCTGACCATCGTCTTGCCAGTAAGTGCATCCAGTCTGGCAGATAATCGAGAGCGCAGTCACTAGATCGACGCCACCCACAAAGGCCGCGTGACATTCAAAGCGCGTTATCGTCGAAGATCCCCAGCTGATGGTTTGATTACAGTAGTCACGCCAAGTAACCCAGGATGGCCAGTCAATACGATTCAATAGACCAGCTCGCTTGAGGATGTCGGCTGCGACTCGCGCTGGATTTGTCGAGTAGCTACCGGCATCTGTGACCGTTCCACTACTGTTATAATTGGCCACTTTCAAGCATCGAAAGATGCCCTTGAATTTGTCCGGCCGCTCCTCCACCGACTGCGTAGTATTTAGCAGGACCTCAACATAAGCTGTGCCCGAGTAGGTCGGTGACGTTGAAAAGAATTGCGGCGTTCCCTGGTTTGCGTCATTCGTGCCTGATGATAACGTCCCAGGATGAAACTTATAACCAGGCGTTGATGAGCTTCCGGATGCCGTCAATGTCACACCTGCATAATAGGCCTCTTGCACGCCATCCCAAGGGCCCTCTCCGAGTGCAGTTATAAATTTGAGTGACGCTGGTGGGCCGGTCGTATAGCTGTAGTCTACCAAGTTACCCGCAACCACGTGCTTACCGTATGCCAAAGCAAGGGTGCCAGTCGGCTCAACCTGCATATCCCGCAGCGTCGCCTCCGGCGTTGGATCGCCCACTGGGTCGGGTGCAGGTCCAGTGCCGCCGCTACCGCTGCCTCCCACACCCGAGCCAGTACCGTTAGGATCGAACGGATCATAGTCTGCATACCCTCCATAACCGTCTCTTGTGCCATCATAATTAGTCGGCATTTATTATTATCCTCCTGGGACCAATGCACCCTGACCTATGACGTGATATAGCCATCTATATTCAGTGCCTGCTGCTAAAGCAGTCGAATTGCTTGTAATCGTCACCTGGGTAGAACTACCCACTGATACAGATTCATTAACAAAGATCTGTTGCGCTCCAGATAGTGAAGCGGCTGCAGCATTGCCAGGTTGCAAGATAAGTATAGGGCGGCCATAACCAGTAGGACGTATGAAGCTAGTGCTGAATGTAAGGACAATTATTGTAGTAAATGCCGCAGGAGATGTGCCAGTTGTGATAATGATTGAACCGCATACATCGTTACCATTTATAGAAATTGTTGGCGACGTACCTGCGCCTTGGTTAGTCGTGTATGTGGGCGCAGTGCCAAGTAGTGATTGTATCCTACGGCCTACATAGATATCTCGATCGAGATACGCATCACGAAACGAAAAACTATTGCTGCCCAGATCTAAGCTGTTATCTGTATCCGGTAGCAAACTAGTGTTGATCGCCACGCTGGCTAGATTCGAGAGTGCAGTGTTTGCGCCTGATGATGCGGTTGACCACGATAGGACGCCAGATCCATTCGTCGTCAACACCTGGCCATTGCTGCCAGCTGACGTGGGCAATGTGAAGGTCAGACCCGACCCGGCGGCCCCGGCTTGCAACGTCGTCGAGTTAGCTGATCCGCTGTTATACAAGATAATCTGACCAGTCACGCTTGAAACCAGTCCTACATCAAGACTTGTGCCAAAGTAGCCCGTCCGGGCTTTTGCTGCTGATGTGCCGATATCCTGCCCATTGTTGGCATTGTATGGTCGCCAATGCAGATCGGTCGATAGCCCCCACCCGTTGGTATTGTTAGCGTATAGCACGAATGGATCGTTGGTCGTAGTTCCAACGATACCACGGTCAGGCGCTCCGGCCAGCGAGCCAAGCCGCACCGTAATCGTATTGGTCGTGTCGGTAACATAGATCGCCGGATTAGCCCCGGCACGCGTTACCGTCAGCGCTTTGGCTGAGTCATCCCAAGTGAAGTTGCTGCTGCTCGTAACACCGCCACCAGACGCCCCAAAGGCTACCTGAGTCGCGGTCAAAGCGACGGCGCTATCAAGCCGGACCTCGGCAACGCCATCGGCTTTCCAGTACAGGCCCGTCACTCCGGTTGCATCCTTGGCATACAGGAAACCGGTATTGCTCGGCGCTGTGCCCGGTGCGGTCTGCTCCTCAAAGGCCCAGTATCCGGCGAGCTTCTGATATCCGTGATGGGTATGCGTATACTGCTGAGTGCCGGTCAGGCGCGTCCCTGTAATGGCTGGCCACGTCGCGGCCGCTGCGCCATTGGTATCATAGAAGCTCGTAAACTCACGATGGCCGACCTGCATAAATGGCAAGCCATCCGAGTGCACGGCGTATCCGCTCGTATATGTTGCACCCTGAGATTGGATACTGGAGAGCGCATCGAATATCCCGGCCTGATCCGATGTGACGTAATCCATCTTGATCGGCGTGACCGTCCCTGTAGCAGGTGCGATCAGCTGCGATCCGATAAAGTTGGCAAAGCTGCCTGACTTGCATCTTACGCCGAACTTCGTGAAGGCTTCAATGTTGCATCCGATCAGAGTGACACGGCAATAATTGTCGGTGCCATCTTCGGCTGTCGAATTGCCAAAGATTCCCCACGATGCAACCGTACCGCTGTCGATGCCATTGCAACCGATCATCGTTGGTGCACCTGATCTGATGCGATATGCGGCGCGCTCCACGCCAGTTTGATCATTACCTGTCGCAACGGCATGGACGTAGCACCGCACAAGGGTGAGGTCATTCGACCCCCAAAGATCTATGCCGTGACTTCCGCCCGTCGGCTGTGAGACATCTATTCCTTCAAGGTATGCGGTGAATAGCGCATTTGATCCGGCCGCACTGAAGATGCCTGATCCGCCCATCTGATCGCATCGCAAGTTGCGGAGCGTAACGTTGTTGATGCCATTGCCAGCTGTGTCACGAATAGCGATGCCGTGAGATCCGACGCCAATTCCCGTACCGACAAAGCCCATCTCTTCGATGGTAATGCTATGACTGGTCGCACCGACCGTGTCCAGTTCGATGATCGATTCATTCTGAATATTGTATAGAACCGATCGGCCCGGCCCGTCACCGATGATCTTCAGCGAGTTGCGGCCGTTGATCCGAAGAGGCGCGACGTTATATGTCCCGGCAGGAATAAACAGCGGCTTGCCATCAGTGACAGCATCGACAACGGCCGTCGCAAATGCTGCCGTGTCGTCGTGCCAGACCGACACGCTAGAGACAGTCGCTCCGGCATTGCTGGCCAGCGTGAATGTCGTGCCGCTGATAGCGCTGACAGTTGTGATCAGATCCGGCACTGGAGTTACCGTCACCCCAGTCAGGTGGCTGGCTGCGGTCGATCCTTCCCATCCCCGTGATACCTGCAAGAGGCTGGTGTTGCTCTTATTGGCATAGTAGATATATTCGGCGCCAATCAAGGCGCGGCCAGATTGCGGAAAGTTGGTTGTGTTGGCCAGCTGGATTGTCGCCTGAGTCGCATTGATGCCACCATTCAATGTTGAAGTACCAGCAACTAACCCAGCCCGGTAGACCCGAATCCCCTGACCGACCTTCCACGATGTCGCGCTGGCAACGGTCAATGTTGCCGTGCCTGACGTAATCGATCCAGTCGTAGTCGTGCGACTTGCTGCGACGTTGTACTTGCTGCTCCCAACGTTGATCCAATCGGGAGTAATGGCCGTGACAATGGTTCGATTGTTGGCTGCATCATCTACCACACCGAAGCTGTCATCGAAGTTGGCAATCACGCGCTGGCTTTGAAATGATGTGCCAGCCTGAATAACCTGGTATGTCGCCGGACTACCGAGCCCTGTCACAATGCCAATGCTTGGCACTGATACCCGCAATGGGAAGCCGCCGAATCGATGCTGATTGCTTCGACCCGAACAACCCCCAGCCGAGGTATAAAGCTTGTTGCATGTCACCAACGCGCCCGAATATCCGCACTCTGTGCCCTTGTATGTCCACTGACACTTCTGGCCGACCGTGCGAGTACTGAGCATTGGCGCCAGGTTGATGTCAGTCACGCAATCCAGATCAAAGTAGCCCTCGGAATATGTAGCGCCGGTGATTCGGCCAAAGAGATATATTAGATCAGTACCAACGGCGTTGCCTGTGATCGTACCTAGCAGCAAACGGCGAACGGTAATCTGTGATCCAATGAATTTGTCTGGCTGTCCGGCAAAATACGTCTCACCCGGCTCAGTGACATACGTCCCGGTTACTTCACTGCGAAAATATAGATCCGCATTATGCAGCCGAATTGATAAACGTGACTGGCCATTGTTGAGCTGAGTAACGACAGGTCCAACACTCTTGAGCCGGGGGCTATATGTCACAAGGCGGTACGTGATCGCCTTTGTAGCAAAGTTGAACACCTCACTGCCAAATGCAGCTGGCAAGGTGATATTGACGGCCTCGACGACCTCCGGCATCTGAGATGTCGATCCACTTAATGTCTGCCAGTTTGTGAAGGCTCCGGTTCTTGCCAATTAGAACTCCCTTTCCAGGATTGCTTTGCGCACGATGCCGACCACCGACCTCTGACCTGCGCTGGTCGTCTGACCCGACACCACAAGGCGCGTAGCATCTTCGCGACCGACCACTAGATTCATCTGCACGTCAAGTGTAATCGGTTGATCGCTTCCGCGACCTGCTACCGTGGCATAAGGCGTATTGATGAGCGCTGGCTGACTCAGCGTTCTAAGCATACCGCCATTTGCGAATAGCGGGCCTCTGGCGGTCATTTGCGCCGCTTCTGGCACTCCAGCCGCCCTGAAGACTCCCGGCCCTGCTAGGCCTTGTATTGCGCTTTGCTGGCCACGTGTGAGCACCATCTCTCCAGGTCGCACTCTTGCCAGCACGCTGTCAAAGCCTCGGTCAATACCGGGCACAATTCCACCGGTAGCAAATTCAGGTATCAGCTTATCATTTATGTCTATAACCTTTGCCCCTGTAGCCGCCTGCGTGGCCACGGTCGATTCAAACAGATTCCGAAGATCTCTTACCTGATTTGTCAGTCGCGACTCTCGCACGCTTTGAGTCTTTAGCGTCTGAATATTAGCAATAAACGTTGCCAGTATTTGAGACTCAAAGATTTGCCGTGCTTGGGTAATAGACACCTGACCATTTCTTACCTGATCACGCAGCTGGCCGATCTGATTGACCGCATCAGTCAGCCATATACCTGATTGCTCTTCGTCATTACGGCGTTGCTGGCTGCGCCCGAGGAGGAATGAGCCTACCAGCAACGCCGCGCCCACCCCAGCTGTGATGGGATTCGAGAAGAGTGGCGCCAGTCCACCTAGTGCCGATAGTGACCCACCAGCTAGGAGCGCAGCAGGAGCGGCAGTTATGCCTATGCCCAATGCTGCCCCACCAACACCGCCCAGGATGCGCCCAAGACCTGAAGGACCTCCTAGTGAGGATCCTAATTGTGCGCCAAGAAATGGCGCTATAGCAGCAAGTGGCCCGCGCGCAGATCCGGCTGCGCGGCCAAAGCCAAAGCCCTTGAATAATCCAGCCAGCCCGGCTAGGATCCCAGCCTGCGCTACTCCACCAACTGCAGATCCGCCACCTGATATTGCAGCAGGACCTGCTTGTGATGCGCCAGGCAATCCGATCTGTGGAAAGCCACCGCCAAAGCCTGGCGTAAGGAAGCCGCCGTTGCCACCTATATTGAAAATACTTCCTATGCCACCTCCACCACCGCCAAAGTTGCCACCAATTGCAGCACCTGCTAAATTTACAATAGTGCCGCCAATGGTAGCACCGCCAGCGCCTCCAGTCGTGCCTCCTCCTGCACTTCCAAAGATTGCACCGGTCAAAGATCCGAATAATTGTTGAAACACTCGCTGCAATCCCTGTCCTAAGAGATCACGAAAGAACTGGGTAATGGATTGTTTGAGATTGTTTAATAGGCCTTTGACGTTTGCAAAGCTTCGGCTCAGGTTTTGTCCAAAGCGTTCAAAAATATCACCGACACTTTCGATCTCCGATCCAAAGCCGCGCATAAAGCGCTGCGCCGCGGTCAGCTCGACGCCCAAATTGCGAATACCTTCCAGCTCTAGCTGAATTTGTGCTCTGCGATCCGGCGCTAAATCTAATTGCTTCAACTCTGCCAATAACGACGCCTGCCGTAAATCCCGCTCTTGTCGTAAGATCTCATTGATCTGACGTCGTCCTTCGGCCTGATCCAAGATGCCACTTGCGATCTGATTTTCGACCGCTACCTGCTGGCGTCGAAGATCAAGCGCTGCCGCTTCGGCCAATTCACGCGCTGTTGGGCCAGGCGGTGGAGGTGGCGGCTCAAAGGTGGTCAACTGCGGGCCTTGAATGTTGCCGCCTGCTAGCTGCACGGTTGTTTTAACCCGATTGATAGCGGCAAGCGTGTTCTGGTTCAAAGCATCCGTAAGTTCGATAACTTTTATTTTTTGATCAGTGTAAAGCTGCAGTAATTGCCGCTCAATATCTACACGCTCAGCGCCTCGAGCCGTTGACCGTGCTTGTTCAAGTTGCGTGATCTCTTGCTTAATAAGTGCCGCTTGAGCTGCTACAGTTTCCGCTTGCGTAGCACTGCGTCTTTCCTCGAGCCCCTGCAGCTCTGCATAATACGCAGCATATTCAGTCAATCCAGCACTAAATTGCGCTTTTAATATGCGCGTTCGTTCATCTGTTTCAGCATTTAGCAAGCGGGCTGTCTGCTCGACCCGTTCCTGCTCCAATCGCAAAAGTGACTCCTTCAGCTTGCGCGCTTCTTCCACCGCGCGCTTGATGGCTTCGACCGATGCCGGAGTTGTTGCTGCTGCTGCCGGACGTGCAGGCTCTGGTCTGATAGGCTCACCTGTCAGCAGGTTGACTCCGCTGGTCTGGAGTACCCCTCCGGCTGCTGTCGCTGCCGCTTGTCCAGCCTGAACTTGCTGCGCGTCAATGAATCGCCCGCCTCGCCGTGTGATCGGCTGTCCAGCCAGACTCTCGAACTCGCCCGTTGCTTCACGCTGCTTCCGCAATGCCTGATCAGCCTGATCTGATACGCTCTTGATGGCGCGTTGCAAGGAGAAATATCCAATGGCCGCCCCTGCCGCTGCTACACCCAATGCGACCGTGACCGGATTCAACGCGGCAAAAGCACCGATCAGGCCACCGCCACCTAATACACCACGCAGGCTGCCCATCGATGTCAGGATGGTCAGGAAGGATCCCAATGCAGCCAGCACCGGCCCAAGTGTAACGGCAAGCAACCCGAGCTTGACGATCCATTCCTGCGTTGATGGCGGAAGCTTGGCAAACTCAGCGAGAAGCGCTTGTATCTGCGGAATGATCCGCTCAACGATCGGTTGCAACGTGGTGATGATTGATTCACCGAGTGGGACAAGTGAGACTAGAAGCTGATCCCGCGTCTTCTGGAAGCGTGCAAGGATCGACTCTTGCACTTGCGGGAAGCGGGTATCGATGGCTGTTGATATGCCCTGGAAGTAGGATTCAGCCGTAAGCTTGCCAGCCTCCTTGAGCTGTCGCAACTTGGCCGCATCACGAGTCCCAAAGGCCTGCTCAAGAAGCTGCTCGAAGATCGGCACCTGCCCGAGCGCCTCTTTGATATCGGCCCGCTCAAATCCTTGTGTAAAGATTTGTTGCAGATTGCGCGCGAATTGCGCCGGGTCAGGAAGCGAAAAAACAGCATTCAAGCGGCCCAGTGACTTAATGACCTGATTGATAGATTGATCTGTAATAGTGCCAATAGCTTTGAATTGAGAAAAAAGATCAACAGCAAAAGCAGATGTAACACCAGGAGCAGAGCTTGCCAGGTTGCGAAGTTCCTCGAGCTTGCTATTGGCCGATGCCAGTGACCCAGTTAAGGCCACAAGTGTTTGACGATTCTTGTCAAGATCTGCTGCCGCCTTTAAAGCAGCCACCGCCACACCAGTTAATGGTAATGTGACACTGATAGATAATTGTTGACCCAAGCTTGATAGTTCACTACCAAGCTTTTTCACAGAATTACGAAGAGCCTGGCCAAGAGTATCATTGATATTTTGGCCAGTGCGGCGCGCTGATTCGTTCACACCATTCAGTGCTGATCGTATAGCATCGGCCAGTCGTCCGGCTGCCGCTTGAGCATCACCAGTATCAAGTGTTACTGCTATCACAATTGGCGCTGCCATCTAGCCTCCTATTCTGCCGCGCATTCGATTTTCAAGTACCGATTGCTGGCTTTTCCGTTCTTGTTCAATTCGCTCTCGATCCTGATCTTTTTGTCTAGCTCGTTCAAGCGATCTTAGGCACGCCCATTGATAAGCGGTTAAAGCATCTGGATAGGTGAAGACTCCACCTATAGCCTTCACCTCGTCCAGTTGCATCGCTTCCGCGATTGCGTCTGCCAGCTGTCGCGGCTGCTGGCCCGGCTTCGTTTCTCGCTTATTGCAGCCACCGCAGACCTCTTCAATCGGCGCGTGAGGATACCGTGATAATGGCCCGATGACCTGACAGACCTCTTCACCCGGGCAGGGCTGCGTCCCGACTCTACGAGATGCTTGTATCTGTCCATCAAACCAGCTTTCGAGAGCGTTCGTCAGTCCAAGAGTGCCGCATCTATTGCATTCATTAAAGTTTGCACAATGAGGCGCTTCCAAGTCGGATCAATAGCTGCCAAAAACTGCACACGATCACTTGAAGCAAATGCCTTATCAGCGACTGAGCCGCCTTGAATATCAGTGATCAGAGCATCATACAAATCGACGTATGCTTTTAAATCAGCACCGATACGAGTTCGGGGTCGCTTGGCGCCGCGAATGAAACTAACCTTGCTTGCAGTACGTTTAAACTTTGCGCGCTCTGCTTCCGACGGTTCTCGCAATACGTGATCAATCGTGTAGAGTGGATTCTCTGCATCAGTACCGACTAGCTGCCTTATGGTCCACGTGTCCATCGCTAGGCTGATCTCTACATCGTCGCCACCAAGTACCTGAGCTGAACCAGCGTACATTGCCACAATCGCCGTCCGCTTATGGCCGGGTCTCATTGTAGCCTTCTCGTCTGGCGTTAGTTCGCGCCAATCCGCCAGTCCTAAGTAGCCCTTGACACTGACAATCAGACGATCCCATAACTGACAATTAGCCGCCTCATCATCAGTAACTACTTGCTCTTCCCTGTTGCTGGTCTCGACAATTTCAAGATTGATGGCTTTTTCACGATCACTTAATTCCTGCAAGGTTGGCTTGCGCAAACGATGACTGATAATAACGGGTGTAGAAGCGCCCGGTCGGGCATTAAATTGTACGTCGATGCTGGGTGCATCAAATGGGTAAGTATTTTCTGACATATTCCTCCTCTACCATCTGCCTTGCGGACACGCCAGACGACGTATCCGCGTTTTTGTGCGAAGATCCGATAAGTACCACTCCGGACATCCGCACGCTTTACAATATAGCCCGGTAGCAGTTGTTTTGACTTCCGGGCACGACTGGCAAATAATCATCCGACCGTGTTGCACGTGTAACTTTGCTTGTCCGTGCTTTACGACTAGCCACAAAGCACGCAGAAAAGATATTACACGCAACAAGGGCGCGGCCCCTCCGGTTGACCAAGTTCGCCACCTATGAGTTCCTCAATCTCGGCACGAGTCATCTTCTTGCCTTCCGGCATCAGACTAGCGTCATTGCGCTGCATTGCGGCCCGGCGTACCCGGTAATAAGCCGCAAGTAGTGAGGGCTCCATAACTTCAGGATCAAGGGTGAAGTCAAAGACCTCATCACTTGCCGATACTGTTTTTACGCTTTTCTCTGGTGTCTCTTTAGACATATGCGCTAGTCTCCAGATTGATTACTTCAGCCTTAAGCGCACCGCCCGTAACCGAGTCATACATCCCGGTAAGGTTGATCGTAAGCGCCGCGTCGCCGTCACTGTCAGTCGGGTCGACCGATGTGATGCGCGCCTTCGGGATGATGTAGTTAATTGTGTAATAGTAGCCAGTCGCGGCCAGAGTCTGTGATTGAGCCTTGAACGTAACGTCGGTCAGCTCCTGGCCTGTGACGTATCGCTCCCAGGGTACAACGGTTGAATCAAGCAGGATTACGAGCTGTGCCGTAACCGTGCGTGACCCTCGAAGCAATTTGCCTGCAAAAGCGGGTGTTGTTGTGGTGCTGTTATATGTTAGCGTTTTGGTTGAGTCTCCTGGGCATCGATCATTGAGTCTGAGATTATTAGCAACCTCAACCGACCAGCTGCGAAGAGTACATCCGGCACCGGAAAAGGTTGTAGTGCCGCTCGAATCAGTCCAGTAAACTGAGACGTTGGAGCCATTCAAGCACGCCGCCAGATCCATTGTTGACGGCAAACTAGTCAATGCGTGCGGCGTAGTAAACTTGCCCGATCCTACCACGTCGACGGAATACTGCGGTCGATCGGCCCGGTTCTGTGATAACGAAAAACGGTCGACAACCATTCCGGCAAAGCGATGAGTGGCACCACCAAGCTCTGCAGCCATAGCAAAAGATGGATATTGCCGACCACTAGCAATTGGCAGCATAGCGCAGGAGTGCTTATAGGCTGCCGTGCCACCCTGCTGCGCCGTCGTCACGGATCCGCCTAGCGCCCGCAATGCCAAACGTCCGGCGATACCATAGTTGACATCATCGGTAAAGGTGACAGCGGGGTGTGTCAAGTAATTTGCGCACCAGGTAGTCGCAAATTCGTGGCCATTGCCAGGTACTCCGGCATCGTTTAGGAATTCGACCTGCGGCAGCAAGTATCCTGCCTGCTGAGATCGAATTTTTGCGTAGTTAGTACCAACAGAGACATCAGCGTTGTAGCTGGCCTCCAATGTCTTGCTGACGTACAGGGCGACGTCATTACTCAGAAATTGCGGCATAGTGCCTCCTTAACAAGGGTCAAAGGTTATCTGCCCTACGGCGAAGTGCATGAGCTCGCCGCCATAAATATTCAAGTCTATTGTCCAGCGAATTGGCGATCTCCGCTTGAGTGCGGCTGTCAAATTCGCAACATCATCAAAAGCGGTAGTTATAGCGTCCAGCTCGGCCTGGAATGTCAGATCCGAGTTCGACGCCTTAGTTCCAGTCTGGTAATAGTGTAAGCCCCATATGTCATATGACCAGGTGCGCTCAACGCAACGCATTGCCACTTCACGGCCTTCATCACTGGTTCTAGTAATTACGTAACCGTGAACTCGATTTGAGTCTGCACTGCTACGCAGCATACCCGGCCACATGTCTTGCTTGACACCTAAGGCCCACCATGGAAAGACCACGGCCAGCGGTGCGGCCGTGGTAATGACGCCCTCAATGGCAGTCCTGATTTGTGCGTCAGTGTAGGTGCTCATATTGGTCTGTTGATGCGCGCCTGACCGAGGATGCCGCGAAACTGATCACGGACTTTTTCTAGGGCTGGTTGGATGTAAGGTCTAGCTGCCATTCGGATAGTGCCAAATTCCAAATACGCCGCATATTCAGCATTGATGCTGACCTCGGCTGTGGTTGGACTAGTCATCTGAAATCCCATCGATGCCATCAGTGTGCCAGTATCTATGCCCGGTGCTTCTCCAGGTGCAGATGCAACGTGTATCGCCCTTCTGCCGCGACGATATGCGCGGCCCGACTTAGGCAAACTCATTAGGCGCTTCATTTCAGCGATGATTCCAGTCGCCACTGCGCGCACAATCGGGCCAGCTTGGCTGCTTATTTGTTGCGTGGCCTCTGGTGAGACCTCAATCGTGAAGCGTAATGGATCAGCCATTGGTGGGCTCCGTGCTATTCTCGACCGGCTGACAATTGAGTACCCAGCCCGCGCCCAGCTGCTGCATTGGCTTGAGGCTTGCGACTCGGTAGCTAAATGTCCGACCCTTAGCGCTGATCGTGACCTTTGTGCCAACGTGCAAGTGATGATGCGTCTTCCACGGTGTCACCTCAGCTGACAGCCAGATGTTGACATTGCCATTGCGATCGGCCGTGGTCGAATTGTCGCGCTGTGCGTGCCAGCCCGAGCGAGCCGAGAAGATCTCAGACTCACCGGCGGCTGGCGTGATCTTGTAGAATGTCAGGCTGGCTGATCCGCCATAAAGCGCAGTTCGCATCTGATTCAGAGTACGCGCGTCAAGCAGATTCACGCTCTCACCAGCCTTTCACCGACCAGCATACCGCTTATCATCTGACGTACCGCGACAGGAAGTTCACCGCTCCGGGCCGTCGTGCCATATTCGATCGTGACACCATCGGCAACGAAGCGCTTGATCTGCTGGCCTTCGCTCGACTCAAAGCCTTCGAGGTATGCGATGGCCAGCTCACATTGCGCATCCTTGATGATCTGCGGAACGCTGTCACCGGGGTAATAGTCCCCGAAGAACCCCAGGGTATTATTCGCGTAGTAGCCGAGCGTGTAGCTCCCGACTCCTACCAGGCTGGAATCACGTACCGGCACCTCAAGGCGCGGCCACGCCAGAGCCTGATTCCCATCCGCCTTGCCACCACGCCAGTTCAGCCGGTTCAGCCGTTTGGCGGCCATCACCAGCGATCGCACCTTGTCATCGGGACTGGCCGCGTCAAAGGCGTCAGCGTTGATCCGATTCAGATCACGATAAGCGGCATACTCCGCCAGCGTGACATACGAGTTGCTGTTGGATCCGCCCACGGTTGTGATGATGCTGTCAGCATTTAGTGGCATAGTCTGGCCTCAGGGATATGGTTTCTCAGGCCTGCTTCGGCCGTGGCTTCGGTTTTGGTTTGTTGCCCATAGTTACCCCCTCCTCTGTCTCTTCGGTTGATTGTGCGCCGTTCTCGACAATCCGCCACCCGGCCGCCATCCAGCTCTCGGCTTCGTCAGGATGTACATCGGCGGTCAGCGGGCCTTCCTGCCCCAGCTCTTCGCGCCACATTCGTATCAACTTCTCTGCCATCTATCCTCCTCGAATGGAGCGGCGGGCGATGATTGCTCACCACCCGCCATCCCGCACCTAGCCGATCAGCGTCGCAATGTGCGCCGACTTGACCGCCTTGACACCCCACGCCATACCGACCTCGTAGGAGATCTGACGATACTGGCGATAGAGCGCGACCTGGAAAGCGAGACCGCTCGTAGGATCGACGATCTCGGTGACATCATCTGCACCGTCACCACCGGCAGGCATCGCCGGAGCGCGCGTGATCAGGTGGAGAGCATTGCGGTGGAAGGCGACGTTCGGCGTGTAGCTATTGCCGACCGCGACCGTATCGTTGTCGACCCACGCCACCCGGTTACCCGGAGCGCCGATGCTGAGCGAACCAGCGCTGAGCGCCGTGTTGACGACGTACTTGTTGGCATCCCGTCCGGCCTGCGAGTTGGTCAGGATGTCGCCAGCAAGAATGGTACCCGAGCCGGTATCGACCGCGAACGTGGTCGAGCCAGCCGCATATCCAGCACCGAGGTTGAGCTGATAGCTCGCGCCCGTGCCCTTGGTATGCACGGTGATCGGGAAGCTATTGTGCAGCATCAATCCCATCACGTCACCGATCACGCCACGGCGCAGGAAGTCGGCCGTGCCAGCCTCGTTGACCTTGAAGAGTACCGACTGCTTGCCGCGAAGGTTGGCCATCGCCGCCGATCCGAGCACAAGGTGAAGATCGGTCTGCGGAGCGCCGTTATCGTCGAGGATTTGACGAACTCCGGCAAAATCGCTGAGATCGTTGGCGGTGCCAAAAGGAGTCGTCGCAGCCGTGCCATAAGCGCGGGACGATCCCTTATAGGCTGCTACCCAGAGATCAGCCTCGATCTCATTGACGAGTGTACGCATTGCCTGGGAGAATTGATCTCTCAGGATATTGGTGAGCTGTGGACGATCGCCATTTGAGAGCGCAGTCTGCTCCTCACCGGTCCAGTTGAAAGAAACCTTCCGGCTTTTTGAAATCGTCATCGTGCCAGTGCCGATGGTGATATCGGTTCCGGTCGATGGCGTAGCAGCCGGGGTGATGTCGGCCGCGGCCATTGTTGGTACAACCGGATAGGTGATGGTCTGATTGAGTCCGGCACGCTCCGCAGTACTATTGCGGAATACGGCCGGAATGAAGCCGGTGAGCTCTCGCGAAACGGTATCCGCCGCCTCGTAGATCACCGGCAAGATCGAAGTCAGGGTATTGGCCATGTTTCTCCTTCAGTCTTGTTACTGATCTGAAATCAAGCCGCCTCCTCTGACATATTCCATCTTTGCGGATGGCGTTAATGCGTCAAAGTTTGCGCGGCTCATCGTCTTGGCGTTGCCGCCCGCTCTGTTGCCAGTTTGCGCCCCGGAGCCTCCCGCCCCTGACGCCTCAAATGCGCGACCGTAAACCGGGTCGCTCTTCATCTCCTCGATCAAATGCTTGATCGTGAAGGGAGATCCCTTGATGTCGGCGATGCGTGGCTGACCTCCCTGGTCCAGCACCTTCACAACGTAATCGCCGTCCTCTTCAAAAATCTTTACCCGCTGCATCACGTGGGGCAGCAATAACTCGGGTGTGCCCTTTGCGGCCGATATGGCGGCCGTTGCCTGAGCCTCGATCAGCGATCGCTCCAGTGCATTCTGCATTAGTGCGATCCTGGCATCCCGGCCCGATATTTCGGCTGAATAGTGACTCTCGCGCTTTCGGAGATCTGCTTCGAGCTGCGCCTTAAGCTGCTGCTCTCGTGTCTCCCAGTCGCCAGCAGAACGCGCCTGCTGCGCTTTGGCTTCTTCCTGCGCCTTAAGTACGGCCTGGTATTGGTCGAGGTCTACGCCGTCATACTACTTGAGATTGGCCTCGTACTCGGCGCGCGCCTTGCGCTCCTTGTCCAGTGTCTTCTTCAGATTCCCGACTTCCTGCGGCAGCTCTGCCTGAAACTTGAACTTCCCGTCCTCGGTCTCCAACAGCGCATTGCGAAGGAACGCAGGAGCTTCTTCCTTTGTCTCAAAGATCTGTTCGATTGGCATTGATCATCCCTCCCGGATGAGTGAATCGAGGCATCCCGCCTCTACGGTGGAGTTATGCCGATGGTAGTCCACCGGCGCAAGAAACTTTTTCTATCCGCGGCCTTGATCGAATGCAGTCAGGAGCTGATCGCCGATCGATGCCGCGTCGCGCTCAATGGCCAGCTGTTCGGCCTCGGCGTCAAAGCTGTCGGGCAGTTTTCCGGCCTGCTTGAATACCTCGTAGATTGTGCCCTTGCTGAAGACCTTGTCGGCGCTATCGATCCAGACGCGCATCTCTTCGGGCGACAAGGTCAGGTCGGCCATCGTCGATCCCAGTGCGATACTGCCCGCCTCGATGCTCTCATATGCAGCCGTATATTCCAGCGCCAGCTCAAGAGCGTCCTGTAGAGATCGGGCTGCTGATGCCAGGTCGGATTCCTCTTTGGCGTGGTCAAGCAGTGACTCGGTTGCCGTCTGCGGTGTGACCTTGCTACCGGCCAGCAATGAGAGCCCCATTACGGCCATCTGCTTTTCGAGATGCTCGATGTCGAGCTTGGCCGCACCAAGCGCGGCGCCGCTGGTCTCGGCAAAAGCCACGGTACCGTTCTGAGTGTCGACATCAAAAAAGGTGTAAGGGCCGATCGCTTCCACGCCCTTGCTGATGTCTCGGCCACGAAACCAGAGTATGGGTCGACTCGCTATATGCAGATATGTTGAATAGTCGCTGTACTTCTGGTAATGCGCCAGGTTGATCAGGGCAAGATCAAGGAGAGGCGGCTTGCTGGTCAGAGTGCCAGTCTTGCGGGCATAGATCGGCGCGACAGGGATATACGGCAGGCTAGTCTGCCCGCTCCCTTCGAGGATGTATTCTGTGCGGCCCGTCTGTTCATTCTTGACCTCGCGGTATAGCTCCCACGATCCCGGCCGCAATACTCGATATCGACAGACCTCTTCTTCCCCGTAGAGGCCATCAGCTTCCAGCGTCTCTTCTTCGAGCACAAGCAGAGATAACGACGTCTGGCCATTGGTCGACTCAACGCGCCAATTGACGATCTGATCCGCTTCGGACATCACCCAGTAGTGGCGA
>OGWJ01000021.1_pt1 | contig 22483 bp, 54 predicted proteins | sample 1575991 | NCBI WGS metagenome assembly OGWJ01 (sample SAMN07581533, study PRJEB24739) | freshwater metagenome | place: Singapore | collected 2015-01 | reverse complement strand
CCTTAGCTTTCTTTGGTGGCATTTTTAACCTCTTGCTTCCATCTAGTTACAATTTGTTGAGTATCATCAATATCATAATTATTATTACTTCTTAAAAGATAAAATGTTTTTTCTGTTGATTCTATTCTATTAGAGATTTTAATAAAACCTTCTTTTAGTTCATTTATATTTCTATAATAATAGCTTTGCATATAAGGATTTGTGCTATCTGGCGACATTATGCTTTCAGTCAAAAGATAACCTTTATTTTCGTCTTTTTGGCACAGAATTACATTTTGATACTTTTCTTTTGAGTAAAGATCAGCAAATTCTTTTGATAAATTTAGATGAAATATACAATTATGGTAATATACGCCAAAAAAACTGACGCTATCATCTATAATCATATATCTATATTCTATCAAAAACTTTAATTTTTACAATCTTTGGATGAGTATTAGCAAATCTTTCTGCATCTTTTTTATGTAAAAAGAAAACATCTATAATAGGATATTTACCACTACTAGCTTTTTTTCTTATAACATCTTTGCCAGTATCGTGAGCATATCGGAAGCCAAGATTAGGTATATAAAGTCTGCTAAAATAAGGTATAATTTTGGGGTCTACTGCTACCGAAACATTAGGTCTAAGTTTAACGCCAGTAGAGCTTTGACGCTTTGCACTCCAACTATCCGTATCGCCACCTTTTGCCCAATAAGTAGTAATCCTAACCTTAATTTCTTTTTTAGGTATAATAGATTTTACAAATCGGTCAGTTTTTACACACCTCTCAGAAATTTCTTTATAAGGTGTTGATGGTGCTTTGATTTCATTATGGAATAGTCCCAACGAAAGAACGCTAATTAGTATCATTCTGCATAGTATTTGCATAACTTGTCCTCCTTGAATTAAAATTAATTTAAATTGAGAAAAATGTCAAGCCAGATTAACTTCTTCTGGCGACTACTAAACTCCTGTTATGGTTATTAGATTTCATTATAATAGATTACACCCATAACTTGACATTTCTATCAAATTAAGGGTGAAATCGTATGATACTTATTTCGTCACTAGAACTGAGTTACGGAGCTTATTAGTCAATCTACGCTTATCAAATGATCTCCAATGACGAGCGTGTTGATTAACCTTATCAAGAACCTTGCTTTCGCTAATGGTAATTGTTCCATCCGTATTATCAGTCATCTTAACGAAGTATGTTTTAGGTCTATTTGCCATAATGAATTATATTAATCAATATTTAACCTTTTGTCAAATTTAATTTATCAAATTTACCTTGAATATTACTAAAATAAACATTTTTAAAATTTAACTGCTTAATCATATCACAGCATCCAGAACAAGGAGCAGAGAAATCTAATTGATTATTTCTATTAATCCTTGTATTTACGAGAGTTAAACCAGAACAATCTTCTTCGCCAAGTTTAATAACAGCACTTAATTCACTATGAGTTCCAACAATATCAGAGATATTTTGATTCATCTTATTTACATAATTATATTTAAGATTAAGAGGATGAGTTTTTAAACTATTTAAACCTATGCTAACTATTTTGTTTCTATCTAAAATAAAACTGAAGTGGCGACAACGCAAGTCAGCATTATGCTTATTTATGAGAGCATAGCTCACTTCAACTATCTTATTAAAGTTCACAAAATAAATTTAATTTAAATTTACAAATTACGCAAGTCTAAATAAAATAAATAGCAAATTCCACCAATAATAACATTAACAATAATACCTAAAGTCAAACCTATAAATAAATCTGTCATTCATATATTTTATATGAATTAGTCTTTTTTATCTAAATCTTCGTAATCTTTTTTAGTTAAATCTTTGTATCCACTATTTAAATCATCTTCTTCACGATTAAGACGATTTTCCATATCTTTTAAATAATCATCTATTTTGTTTAAATCTATATTCTTAGGAGAATAAAAATTACTTATATAGTTTGTGTTTGTGTTGCCAAACAAAAGTCTAAGTATTGTATATCCACCAAGGATTTGTAAGTAAGTGAAAGGTAAATTAAAAACTGGTGCAAAAAGATAATTCCAAGTTACCCAAATAACAGCACTATAAATGAAAGCAAAAAGAAGATAAGAACCAAGAAGATTAAACCAATCTATGTTTTTATTCATACTTATCTAAATACTTTGGCGTAAATTCTCCTACATAAGCACCTGCGATATTAAAATCAAAATATTCAAAAGCCTCTCCATCATCGCTTTTTAAATCTTTGGCAAGCTGTTTAATCATTTTCCATTTATCATAAACTGCAATAGGATTACCTTTTTCGTTTTGTATAATACCTAGAAAACAATTATCAAATCCATCTGCAAGTAGGATATTGTCTTTAAAATCTGGATAGTTGATCTCGATAAACTGCGAGATTTCTTTTCTCGCTTTACTCATTTTTGCGATTGCCATAGTATAAGGTGTCCTGTTAAATATACTTATACCCACATTTTAAATTACACGCAAGCATTATTTTGAGCTTCTACAAATTCTTTGGGTAAAATTATATTCTTAAAAGGATTTAAAAGCAAAGGAGCAATTTCTAAAATATCATAACCAGCTATACCACAACCTATTTTAGTCACAAGAAATTCATATTGAGGATGATTAAAGGCATAATTAAAAAACAAATCAATATAAAGCCTAATTTCTTCTAAAGATATTTTTTCAAAGTTAAAGCCTAATGTTGGAATAGCATAGCTTTGTCCTTGAATACCAAACGCTTGACCATAAATTGCACCAAACTTTTCTAGTGCAACCCTAGCACCACCACCATTATGTTTTCCAGCCAAATTAGAACCAAACACAAATACTTGATTTTGATTAAGTTCCTTAATGATTTCTGGAGTATATCTCATTTTACAAGAAGATTTTTAATGTAATAGTATATATAACAAACAGGATAAGCCACGAAGTAAAATAAAGTGCCTAAAAATTTATAAACCAAATTCATTTCTTAAAATGTTTTTTGAGTTTCTTTACAAGTCCTTCTATCTTATCAAGTTCTTTCCAATTTACGCCAGTAATATGTTTATGGTTTTCATCGTGCCAGTTAATTAAATCTTTAATATCTCCTTCAAGTTCAAGAAGGTCTTTATTTAAGTGTGATACTAATGTTTTTGCATTTTCCATAATTTTATCCTAAAAATTTTCTAATAGTTTCATTTGCTTCATCTTCTTGTTCAAGAATATATTTGAATTTAACATAAAATTCTTTAAGTTTATCTGTTGGCATTTCTTCTCTTTTTTCATACCAAGCTACAAATTCTCTGATTGTTCTGACCGCTTTTACTTCTTCTTCCATAAAGTTATATTATACTAAAATTATTTTTTATTCAACTTTAATTTTGAGTGATCTGCGAATAACTTTGGGTCATCTTTATAAAGGGTTTCAAGACATTGTTTTGTAAATTCTCTTAAAAATTTTTCGTCTTTAATAGCGTCCACAATTTTTTTAGCCATAGCAGAAAAAGTCTTTTCTTCTTTTTCTATACTTTTTTGGATTCGGGATTTTTCTATTTTTTTTCTACCCATATTTCTAATTACACATTAGAAATTAAATTCAAATTGCTCTGCTATATATTTTGAATTAGTTTCATACTTTTCAGAGTATAATTGACAAAGCTGAAAATCTGTTAAATTATTTAAATGCCCAAGAATCCTATCTACAAGAGATACTGGATGCTCTTTGAGGTATGCTCTTTTTAAGTCTGATAAAATTTTTGCTCTTGGATTAATCATTTTCTTTCTCCAATAAAAACTCTGGAATCATATCTTCCTTTGCGTTTTTATCTTCGATAACATCAATCCAATTACTAATATCACCATACTTAACACCCTGCATTAAATCTTCATATAAACATTCAGTAGCTCTTTGAACCATCTCTTGATTGTCCATATCTACAATATAATTTATATCCAAACAAACTCGTCCTAGTTTCATACTTTATTCTCCTTTACATAATAATTATTATAAATATCATCCCAAGATGGAAATTCCAAATAAGGGTCGCCCTCATTAACACATTCGCCAGCTTTAGTATAAACATCATAGAAATCTACTTTTCTATTGTCATAACTATCTAAAGAGTCATAGCAAGCAAAAATATTAAAAGAAACTTCTGGTGAATAATAATATGTCGCAACTTGTTCTACCATAGTTTTCATTTTGAGTTTTTATACTCCATTATAAATTCACTAGCTTCCTCAAGAATATTATTAAAATGCATTGTTCTGCAATAATGCGGACAATCCTCGTCAGCTTGAATTACAAGCTCCTCTAGAATTTTAATTGCTTTTTCCATTTCTTGATTATGCTTGTTTTTCATTTTTTGTCAAACCAAAACCTAGTTTTGGTCTTTCATCTTCACTAAACAATTCTATAACTCTAATATTGTCAAGCAAATACCAATCAGAATTAATTTTAATACATTTTTTAGCGGGAGAAATCTCTGATACTTTTCCCTCTTGAATTGCAAACTTATTGATAGGATAATTAAGATAAAGAATCTTGCGATCTACCAAATCCTCTAATTTCATTTCTGTATTTCTGTTTTGTAAAATTCAATCTTTTCTTTTAATTTAATTAGCTTGTCGCCAGCATCATACCCAACAGACGCTTCATTCATAGAATCTTGATCTGCAAGACTATCAGCAAAAAAAGTAAGAGCCAAATCTAATTCGCCCTCTGTGAAATAAGAAGTTATTTTCATTTTTAATTTATATGATTTTTATTATAAATTGTCAATTCAAATATTGTCCAGTTTAAAACTACAAGAGAAAAGTTTAGCTTTGGGTTATGATCTCCTTCGTAAAAATCTGTATTAACATTTAAGTCGAAGAAAGTTATACCATCTTTTGCTTTTCTAATTTGATAAAAAACGCAAAAGTCTATTGCGTAATTCTTCGATATTGAAAAACTAATAAAAGGTATCATTAAAATGGCTTGAGAACATATCCCCAATAGTCACTATCGGGCTGTTTCTGAATCTCGTCCCACATAATGCATCTAGCTATATAAGATGGAACATTTAATCTCTGACAATTTTCTATCCAATGTTGCTCCATAGCTTTATACTTTCCAACGCCAACTTTTGATTTTGTATATTTCAAATCTGCCATACCATAAGCACGAAGATGGTGAACATCACCGCATAAAACTCTAGCGAAAAGCGGGTCAATCATCTCAAAAGCAAAGCTAACTTTAGCATAGCTTAATCCACGAATACGCTCTACAAGATTGTCACGAACAGAAATGTATCGGTTTCTCTTTGCGGGACAAGAAAAGTCTTTAGGATTCTGCCAAAAGTCTTTTGAAAAATCCCATATATAATCTGTTCTTTCTTTTTGGCAACCAACGCCAGAACGAGTAAGACGCTTTAAAAGTTCTTTACGATTATGTTTCCAATAAACAAAATCACGAATTGCAAGATAACCATTAATATTACCTTTCCAAGTGGTATGCACAGAGCAAAAAGCAAATAGCCAACGCCTAAAAATATCTTCGTCAGTCTTGGGTCTTACGCTCTCCCAATACTGCTTGTAGGGTTCTACTTTATGACTATGAAGCTCATCAAAGGTAGCGAAAAATTGATCTGGTTTAGTTGTATCCATACATCAAATATAATTTAAATTTAAATTAAGTCAAAGAAAATTATTGTAGCACCCAAACAATTTCGTCAAAGTGTTTAGTATCAGCATCTAATACTTCTTCTAAATCACCATAATACCAAGCTGTATTGGCTGTTTTAATAATTTTTACTTCTCTCAATACTTGAGCGTAATCAAAACCATCCTCATATCCTTTCACAGCTATACGAGTTTCTGGTGGTAAATCTTTAAGATGATTGATAAGCTCTTTTGCCGTCATTTTCCATCCAATTCCTTGCGTGATGAGGAGTTTCAAAAGTCTTTACTATTTTTGCATCTGGAAAAACCCAATTACCTTTTTGGGTAATAGTTTCCTCATAAACCGCCCACTTGTTTAAAGGCTTGCCCTTCTCATCCTCAAGCTCTTTAATATAACGAATTATTTTATTCATTGATGCCAAGCAGTTTATCGAGATGCTTCTGTGCCTCTTTTACTGATTCAAATTGCTTTAAGATTTTAACGCTCATCTTTGGTTTTTCACCCACGCTCTCTAAGGTAATTGTCTTTTCATAAACTCCCCAAGAGGCAAGAAGATTGCCGTATTGATCTTTAATTTGATCTATGTAATGATAAGTTGTTTTCATATTTATACTATAATATTAATTTTTGCATTAAGTTTGTAAATTAAATTGCCAAGTTTTTCATCGGGGTCATTAATTGAGCTTCTTTTTTTATCAGCAAAGTTAAATACTCTGCCATCATCAAGATTAACAATATTATTTGAACCATTCTTAATTTTCATAAAAACCGAATGATTGCCTCTTTGGACTGATTCGGGGTCAAAGAAAGAAAAAACTTCTCCTTCTTTAATTGAATCAAAGTCTACCATAACTTCTTTGTCTCTTGATGTTATTGTATATTTCATAAATTTAAAATGGTCTAAAGTTATACATCCTTTCTGCTATCTTAACGAAAGTATCATTATTTGTAAAGCTGAATTTATACTTTTTCTTAAATTTTTCTAGTTTCTTTTTATTGATATTCTTCTTGCCAAAATCAGCTATACTAGATTCATCAGAAACAAAAACTTGGTCATAATCGTAAGAAAATAAATCCAATAACTCGGTTATTTGGTCTTTATATTTTTCAACAAGCGTAGTATCTGCAAACTCTATAAGTTCGCCATCCATTGAAATTAATTTAGCCTTTGACTCATCAAAATCTTTAAACTTAACTCTTTTTATCGGTTGCATATAAATATAAAATTTACTCCTAAATAATTGATAATTAGTTCTAGTCTAGTATATTTACTGCTAAAATAGAAAAATCTAGGATACCAGAGAGTTTTAAGAGATTTTGTAACAAAAAAATCAAATTTGCCTATCTCATAGTGAAATATAGTATAAGACTCATTTGTTTTGTTCATTAGCTCTTTCTATTAGATGATCTAATTTAGCCATAAGTGATTCATAATCAAAATGAGATGGGTCTTTGTCTTTTAGATGATGCAAAGCTTCATCTAACTTTGATAATTCTTCTTTTGTGAACCAAATATCATATAAATCATTCATATTTTACTCCAATTCTATTCTTTTTATTTTTTTATCTAAAAATTGCACCATAGAATCTGCCATATCTATTATACCATCAAAATAAGCTACATTAGGATAGTAATACATACACAAAGCTCCCCATTTTTCTTTTACTTGAGTAAATTCAATTTGAGGGTATTTATCAGAAAGATGCTGATTATTGTCAATCATACCTTGAATTAACTCACAAGCATTATATATAATATCATACCATTCGTCTGGCGTTTCTATTCCCCAACACATACAAGTTTGCTTTTTATCTAAATCTTTTTGAGCAAAGAGTTTAGGAAAAGCTTTGAAAAGTTTGTTTTGTTTTTCTGCTTTCATTTTAAATTTATTTTATTATGTAACCATAGTAACGGAATTATTAAAATAGTCAAGATAATATTGCATATTCCTCTAATCATTATTTTTCTTCTCCCAAGATATTTCAAATAAATATCCTTTAATATGAAATCCCCACTTAAAATAAGAATAATGATTTATAAAACCAAATTTAGGATAATAACTATTATTGTATTCTGCAACCCAAAGACCAATATTTACTTTTCCAATATGTATTAGAAATACTTTTGGTAAAGGTTTATACCGATAAATCTCAATCTTTTTCTTTTTCACTTTCCTTAACTATTTGTTTAGTAAGTTTATCAAAGTTTTCTGCAAGATTATACAAAGACTGGTCTATGCCTTGCAAAACTCCTTTAATCTGTAATAGTATTTTTGAATATTCTCCGTTCATATTTTTAATCCCATAAATCTCTAAAATAAAGTCCTAGCAAAAGAAAACCATTTCTTTGACGCTCAAAAGCTTTGTTTAATTTAGAATAATCTGGCTTAACATCATTTTTTGATTCAAAATCAATCCAATAGTTGCCATCTTCTTCTTTGGTTAAAAACATTTTATTATCACGAATAGGGTCATAATCTAATGGATAAACTTCATAGAGTTTATCAATTTGTGCTTTAGGGTCATCTTCAAGCAAAAGAAGTTCAAGAGCAAAAATAATCTCATCTAAAACATATTCGTATTCTTCTTTAGAAAGAGAAATTGGTTTATTAAGTTTTTTGTCAATAAATTCTTCTTGGTCTTTGCTGTATTCTAAATCTTCTTCGTTTGCCTTATAAGGAATAACCTCACCATTTACATTAATTAAATGATGACGATTAGAAAGACTATTAAAGTTTTTACGAAGATGTTTGATTCTTGGCAAAATAAACTTTGCGATAGATTGAGGAAGATTCCAGCAATCGCTATCAGAATAACCACGAAAGATTGATTGTAGCTTGTTTTTTACATTCCACTTAACATTAAGATAAGTATGAGAGTAATAATTTACCTCTTTCAAAAACCAATTTAAAATAGGATTTTTGTGAAACTTAAAAGACCGCATCAATTCTTCTAGTGTTTGTTTTTCGTTCATATTTTATTCAATAGCTCCTTACAATATAATACTACATCAGTTACATCTTGTAAAGAATAACTTTCTGAAATAGCACCATTAAGATTAAATTCATCTTTATCTTTAAAAAAAGTTACCATTAATTTACCATCGGGATAATCGTTGTTGTAGGTAGTGCCTTGCCAAGTGCTTGTATGAGTTTTTATTTTACCATAAAAGTATGCTGTCGCACCTAAATTTAGCTTACTGGTATTATGTAAGCGAATAGTAATTTTATCAGCGGGAAAATCTGCTGTTGAGGTTTTATTAATAATTTTAGATGGATTGATTAAATTAGAGTTCTTTACTCTAGAATTATTTTCCCACACAATCTTGTCTATAACTTTGCTCATAAACCTTCCTCCTTGCATTTATCCTCATAGGCTTTAACTTCATTATATGCTTCCCAACGACCAGCGTTAGCAAGCACATTACTAGTTAAAACTACTCTGTGTTCTCCTTCATTTTTAATATTCTTTTCGTCCCAAGTCAAGAGAATTAATCCAAGACCAAAGTTTTCATAGTCATCAATCTTTAATTCTACTCCATCTTTTTCTTCTTGATCTAAAACGCTTTCTACTGCTCTTGTGCAAGCCTCGCTATACCAATCTTTTGGGTTTATAGATTTTTCGATTTCTACTTTTGCAGACCAATTATGTCCACTAACATAAATATTCATTCATCGTCCTCATCTTCAAAATCATAAGTTTTTTCTTGTTCTTCTGGAAAACGATACCAAAGAGTATATGTAGATGGTAAAGAAGAAAACTTTTTCCCCTTATTGTAAGAAACCATTGTATATCGTGGAGAATTATCTTTATTCTTGCCTCCCATTACGAATTCCAAAGGAGAAGTTTCAAGATGTTTTTTAACAATATCCAAAAATTCTGGCCTTACATTTAAAAAAAGACTATCATCTCCTTCTATCCATTCGTAATTATCTGCAAATTCTTCGCAAATCATTTTAATTTTAGGATGCAATTTCATAGTTCTTTTAAATTAATTTTTTCTGGCTCGCCCTCTTGACAAAGAAGCTGACCTTTAAGGTGCATCAAAGTTTCAACAGCAGAATCTAAATCATATTCTGATGTATCGCTTGTATCAAAATCAATATATTCTTGAAGATCAAGAATATCTTGAATTATAGAATCAATTTTATCAATTTGCTTTTTCATTAGTCATCTCCTGTTTAAGAGTATCTAATCTTTTTTCATCAATGTCAAGAGCAGAAGGATGAATACTCAAAGTCATATCTAAGTGAGGAATAAAACAATAGAATAGTTTTGATATAGAATCGTATGATAAGATTTCCATTAGTGTTCCACGCTTGCTTTTTACTTTAACTCTTTTCAAGATGCTCCTTGTGATAATCGTGTCCTTTTTTGGTCAAAGCACGACCAGTAGGTTTGATTTCTATAAGATGATTTCTCATTAAGTATAACTCAACATTTTTCTGTAACATATCTTTAGTAAGATTTGTTTTTGCAGAAAGATTGGTTAGTCTCAACTCACCATACTCCTTGAGTAATTTAATTACATTAAGTTCAATTTCTGAAAGCCCAAGAGGGTAAATAGACAATCTATCTTTAATTTCTAGCCAACCAGTTTTAGCTAGTTCTTTGGAATTTTTAGATGCCAAGTAAGACGAAATTTGATTTGCCATAGACTGAGCTTGTCTGGCATTACCACGACATACGCTCGCAACCTCATTTAAAATATCATCTTGAATCTTTTGATTTTTAATTTCAAGATTCTTTAAGATAATCTTTCCAAGTTCAATATAAGAATAATCTTCAAGATCAATTCTATAAAGACGATCTAATAGAGCGTGAAAAATCTTCTGAGCTTCGGTGGTGCAAAATATAAAAGAATTTATATTAAATCTAAAAGAATAAGTGCCTTCGTCAAAAGTAAATTCATTCATATTATTCTGATTAGGATTAAGAATGGTAAGAAGTGCCATAGTGACATCTCTAGGTAATTCACTCGCCTCATCAAATATAATTGTAGTATCCTTATCATAAACATAAGGCAACATAATTTGATTAAAGAAACTCTTTACATTTTTAATAGTAGAACAATTAACAATAATAGTTTTCTCTCGCTTCATTATGTTTGCTGTCTCTTGAGCGATAAGAGTTTTACCACATCCTCTTGGAGCAATAAAAAGAAGATGAGGAATAATTTTTGTTTTCTTATAACCATCCAAAAGAAAATTAAGCTTCTTCTTTACTTTGTCTTGACCTATGATTTTAGAGAAGTTTTCTTGCGACATAAGTTATGTTATACCTCAACTTAAAATTGAGATCAAGCTTAATTTACTTGAAAATCAATCTGTTTTTCTAGACTATTATATGTTTTAGTATTGATTTCTTTTTCAAGACCTTTGATGTTTAAATTATCTAAAAATTTCTTTGATACGATAACAACAGCATCTTGTTTCAATACTTTATTAAGTTCGCTTAAAGGAATCATTGAAAAACAAAAAGAACCTTTTTTTCTGCCACGATTAGATTTCATCTTCATCCTCTTTTCCGCTTTCTACCATAGCATTTAATAAATCAAATTTTAAAGATTCTAATACGCCAATAACTTGATAAGCAGTCATATCGCTTTCGTGAGCATATCTTAATATATCTTTATATAAGATTTGTCTTAACTGATTACCAGCTTGACAATTAAGATTTTCTTCGTTCATAGCTTTATTTCATTTTTAAATGGATTCATTTGTATATTGTATCTAGTTATTCTAAATCCTAGACCAAGTATAGCAAATGTAAAGATTTTTCCATATTCGTATGACTCAAATGAAATGTTGGTCATTAAATTTAATTTAAATCCAAACCAATTAGAATCATCATCCCAAGATGCTGTTAAACGATCTGAATATTCAACATAACCGAGAGTAGTGGCGGGTAAGATTACTCCTATTGTAGTCTGCTTACCCATCCAAAACTCTCTGCTTTGTGGAATTTCTATTCTAAATTTCATTTAGCTTTTAATGAATCTCCCTGTTCTTGGGTCACGCTTGCTATGATAGTTTTTCAAAGAACCATCATTAGCATAATCTGGAACATCATCCTCGTCATCTTCATTTTCGTCTCCATATTCGTCATCATCAAAACCAAATGCTTCGTTCATAGCTTCTTGGGCTTCTGGACGATAGGGATGAATATAGTTATTATAAACCTTATCATAAAGTTCTTTATCTAGAGCTTTGCGATAGAGAGCAACTACCTCTAAACGAGATGCACGAAGTTTCTGACATTCACAATCTGTTGGAACAGATACAACATCAGCAGGATTAATCTTAACAATCACAAGATTACCACCGCCATTGAAACTTTTTGCATATTCCTCTGAACCAGCGTGATAACCAGCAGAGCAACCAACATCTGCATTATCGCAAACTTGATTGCGAGCCATCTCACGAACCTGTCCGATTGAGAAATCGTGTTCGCCACTATACCAATCCTTAAAGTCTGCACGAACACTCTTGTAGGCAAGGAAATCGCCATCTGGAGTAAGAGGCATCTTCTTATGCTCTAAGAATTTATACAATTCATTTACTGCTCTGCGAGAAGGGTTTTGCATTAGCTTGTCCAGAAACTTAACAAGAGGCTCATAAGGCAAACCATTCTTAATAAAGTTTAAGATTCTATCTACAACGATATTATGAATTTCCTCGCCAGCATAAGTCACAAGACCATCACGAACTTCAATCTTGCCGTGAGAGAATCGTGCAATAGCTTTGCTCTTGTCTAGTAAGTCTGGCAGATCATTAAATCTGCCTTCACGAATTGCGGTGATAGCGTCATTCCAAACTGGATTTTCGCTAGTAATAGTCTTTGGCTCATCATTAAGAACGATGGTGAGACTACGATCAGTTAATATATATGGTATTTTCATTTTTTGTATTTTCTCTCCTTTTTTAGTTTTTGTCAATCAAATTTATGTATTCAGCAATCTTTTCGATTTTAGCTTTTGAATCATATTCCCACCCATTTACGCAGGGTAGAAAGATATTCAACATAGAATACTTTTCTCTTACAGCTTTAACGAGCTTGTTCAAATCATAAGTTGATTGAACATCTTTGAATTTAATATCAAAATTTGCATTTTTCAAAAATTCCAAAACTTCATTTACTTTCTTAAAGTTAGATTTTTTATAAAACATAACTGCACTCAAATACTGAGCAAACTCACTATCATTTTTAGTGACAGAGCTATGTTTATTCACTTTTTCTGCAAGATCAGCAAACTCATCGCCATCATTTTCGTTGCGATGATTGTCCCAATGTTTTGAATCTATAACGAGTTGAGCAGTTTTATCAAACTCCTCACGAAGATGCTCCTCCATATACTGCCATAGATTAACGAGATTTTTATTCTTGGAAATTACTTTCTTTTTGCTTTCAAGGGTTTTCGTTTTAATTCCGTAGATTTCTGTAATCTTATCGCCAGTAATTTCCTCATACTTCTCTAGTGTATCCTTAAAATTACCATTACTGATGAGGGTTGTGCCATTCTTTGCTACTGCTTGAAATGTATTGAGTTCTACATAAATAGCGTTATCGTTAGCAAGATCAATGCTCATAATTTCCCAATTAGCAGACTTTGTTCCCCAATTACGAGCATCCTTACGCTTAAACTTAAAAATTTGAGCAGAATGTTTTGTATTCTTTGGTGCGACTGATGATGAACCAGCATTAACTTGCTGAATACTAATTTTCTCATAATCAGATAGTTTCAGATAATTCTTGTCTACAAGACCAAGTTGGTCATCAAATAAAATTTTATCTGCATCATTCTTGAATGTAATAACATACGCACCATCAATCTGATCGCCAAGTTGATTCCAGAGAGTTGCTAATCTAAATGTTACGCCTTGCATAGAACCAGTATCATTAACTAGAATCTTATGAGATTTCTCGCAAACAATTCTAGAATCTTCTGCTTCTGAAACTAGCTTGGTGCTTCTGCGAGACTTTTGATAAAATCTCACAACAATCTCACCATCACTAACTTTATCTATAATGGTTTTATTGAACGGAATAATCTGATCGTTAATAGTTTTACCCTTCCATTGAACCTTATTATTCAAAGAATTGCGAACAATATAACCTAAACTGCCGTGAGTTCCAAATACTTCTTGATACAAGCACTTAACATCAAAGATATTATCTGATGCTTGGAATTGATTTGAAATTGATTCAGCAATCTCTTGTTTTACTTTTCTAAATTTAGCTTTGATAGCTTTCTTGGTCTTATCAGTATATTCAAGACTTTCACGACTTGCAGTAATATCTAGTTCACCAAGTTCGAAGTCTAATTCAAAACCTTGACTACAAAGACTTTCTAGGTCATCGTCTTTAAAGTCTACATCGCTAGTATCAATATCATATCCAACACCCATTACTGCGACAGAATCGGAACGAGTATAATAATCACCCTTGTCACTATAATAACGCCAGCTTTTACCTTCAAATACAGGCTTGCGATCATAAACTTTTGCTAGTTCGTCTTTAGTTGCACCTTTGATAATCGGTTTATTTTTAAAGTGTTTAAATAAACTAATTGCAGTATTCAAAAAAGTTTGAGTATCATCTTCACGAATAGGCACAGAGACAGCAACGCCAGTAGGTTCAGAAGATTTTTCTTCTTTAAGCTTTACAATCTTTCCGATTTTAGTCTCATCAATAAAAGCATTGTAGGTAGTTTTCTTGCCAGCGTGATAAGAAATCAAAACAAAATTATCACCATAGCTAAATGGTGCAAACTTGCCAATACCATAATATCCAATAGCAGAATTGTTATTACGCTTTGTGGATTCACCATAAAAACAATAAAGATTCTTAATATCATCGGATGAAAGACCATTACCGAAATCTCTGATAGTTAAAGTGGGGTCAAGCTTGGTAGGAAGTTTGACTTCAATAGCTCGCTTGCTTTTTGCTTCAATATTAGCGTCTTGTGCGTTACAAGCGATCTCACGCAAAACTGCAAGAGGCTTATTGGAATACAACTGATTGCGAAGGATGTTAAAGATATAAGGAAGTCCAGATTGCTTGATTCCAAAGCTAACAGAATCAAAACTATCAGACTCTACAACATTAATTGGCTTTTCGATTAATTTCATATATTGAATTTAAATGAATTTTAATTCCTTGTCAAATTATATTTTATTCGTAGCTATCTCTATCAATAGCAATCACATAAGGAAATCTTGGCACATCATCTGGCGTATAATTAAAAAATTTTATTGTAGCTTTTTTGCCTACCAGTTTATTTTTATCTTTAAGTAGTTGAGCTAGATAATCAAAATCTCCTTTGATATTACTCTTAAACGCTCTGCCGTGTTTATTTTTAAATACCATATATCCAGCAGTTCCTTTTCTATTGCCTTCGCCTTCAACAACTTCTAAAATTTTAAACTCCTCATCCATAAACTCTTTTCTTTTGAGAAGAAACTTACTACGCTTGTTTTCATAAATTCTATCTAATCTAACCATTTGACCTTCATAACCTTGTTCCATATACATTTCATACGCTTGGTCAAGTTCCTTTTCGGTATTTACTTTTAGAGTAGTAACCACAACGATGCTAACATATTTTCTTTTGCTAAGAGCATCAGAAACTAATTCATATCTACGATAAAAAGAATCTTTCTGATCTAAAATACCAATTCGGGGTGCATCATAAACCCAATATTGAATACTATCAGCACTTTCCTCTAATTCCTCATCGGTAGGTTTAGTTCTTTTTACTAAAGAGCAAATTTTATTAAAATCATTTGCAAACTTATCGCAATATAGCTCACCATCAAGAATTGCGTTAGGATAATCTTTAAAAAACTTTTCTAGATTTTCTCTAATATGAGGAGCAGAGATAATCTTTTTACCATTACGAGAAAACATACCATCTTTTGTAACAATACAACGAATACCATCTAGTTTTGGTTGGCTAAAGGCTGGATATGGTATTTCGTGATCTTCATATTTATGTGCAAGCATAGGCTCAAAGTATTGAGTTTTATTAATATCTTTAATAGATTCAAAGTATCCAGATTCTAATTTCTTCTTACGCTTTGCTTCTGCTTCTTTGATCGCTTGTTCTTCTGGAGTGGTAGAGTTAGAGCGACCAGCGTTTTTTACATCACAATCCGTCCATTCATTAGTGATTTTTTCGCCATCTGTATGACCAGAAATTGTGCGATATTGATTTCCTTTAACTTCAATAGTCCACTCTTGGATTTTGCCAGTCTTTGTCTTTTTATAAATTGTAGGTAACTTCATAAATCCAGTCTATACTGGATTAACCAACTTGTCAAATTTTGTTTTTTTTTGGTTTAGAAGGAGTTGCGACTTTGAGCAAACTCCAAGTGCCATCTTTATTATCGTGCCAATCTATCGTATCACCAGTTTTCCAGCCCATTTTCTTCATTAAAGAATTTGGCAATTCAATATACAAATAACCATCTTTTTCTTTTACTTCAAGAATGTGAGGATTTTTCATTTAAAATCTACCAAAGGTTCAATATTTAAAAATAAATCTTTAATATCATTCATTTCTTTCGGTATAGGGTCAAATTGATTGTTTATTCTTGCTCTTTCTGAGGGGGTATCATTTATTATTGATACTTCTTCTAAACCATATTTCCTTATTCCATCATTATATGCTTGACCAGCATCATCTTCATTATTAAAATAACCAAGAAAAATCGTTTTATAATTTATAGTTAATTTTGCTTGCCATTTTTTATGTCGTTTATCCCAAGAAACTCCTTTGTATTTTGATGAAGTTTTGTTTTTTCTTTTATGAGAATTTCTAGTGTTTGCAGAAGTATTGAGTTCTCTTAAATTCTCTATATTATTATTCAAAGAATTTGTATCAATATGATCTACTAAAGGTGGCAAATAATTATGCTTCCAATAAAAGAACAAACGATGTAATCTTAATTTATAATTTTTTTTATTTACTCGAAGTGTGACCACAATATATGGTTTATTACTTTTCTTAGTCCCAATTAATATGGTTTTTTTAAGTTTTTTTTTATTTGATACTTTAAAAATTTCTTGCTGTTCCAAGTCTACAACCAAATGTTTTTTCATAGCTTCAAGCGTAGGCCAAAGAGTAGTGATATTACAATTATTTTTAATTGTTTTTTTCATCTTGGAGTTAATGCTTTAACCAGTAATCTCACGCCTCTGTAATTAGCCCAATCTAATCCTCTAATAACTTGAGAGATTAATCTTTGAACTTTCCAACTAAACCTCTCTACAACTTGAACATAATAAGTATAATAGAATTTATAAACTGGGCATTTCATTTTTCTATTATGATTTGCAAGTTCCTCATCAAATTTTAACTGATTTTCAATTCGATCTTTACTAGAAAACTTGGTATATTCTGGAAGAATAGTAATCTCTTTTACAATTCCATCCACAACAACAGCTTTCCAATCTGGAAAGAAATCTGTGCTATCAATAGTCTCGCCATTTACTACACAACCAAAAACAAAAGTCCCAGTATAATCGTTCCTAAATTTTTGATACTTTTTATCAACAACAAATTTATCGTTCCAAATAGAAGAAAATCTTTTGCCATAAATTTTCTTATCTTCTTCTAATTCTTCTTTAGACTTTGGCTCACGATGTCCCTCAACTATTTCTTCAAATAATTTGTTATCATTTAAAATATAAGTAGCCATAACATTATGTTCAAGTTCTTTGGTTTGATATTCTTCGTCACGCCAATTATGATTTAGTGCCTTTAGAGTATCATCTAGAGGCAAATCTTGTTCTACTTTGATATAATTAAATAGTCCCATATCAGTATATTATTCTAAATCTTCTTTTTTGTCAAATACAAATTTTTGGCATCCTTGGTGTTCAAAAGTCAATAATCCATATCTATGACTATTCCTATTAGAGCATACTCCCCAATCATTTCCTAGTTCTCCTTTTAATTCAAGATAATATTTGCATCCCATAGAACAATCTGGATATTCTGCTTCTGGATTCGACCATCTTTCTACTTCTCCAAAAGGTTTATAATCTTTTGGTAATCTTTTAACCATCTCTAATAAATAATTGTGATTAATCATATTTTATTAAATGCATTTTACTCTTATTGTCTATTACAACAAAAGATGCTACTTTTTCGCAAAAACTTCCAGTATTAATATACTCATCAGAGTATTCACTTATATGCGAATGACCGCAAATTACTTTATCATAGTTATTATTTTGTATATACTTGAGAGCATTTCTTTTCATATCACAGCTTTTCTCTATAAAATTATTTGTTCTATTTTTAAATAAACGAAAAAAATCATCAGCAAATGGGGTATAATGTCTGAATATGTAATATAATTTTACAATAAAATTTGTTATGTATTTAAATCTGGTAAAGTAAATATCAAAAATATCTCCGTGAACAACAAGAATTTTTTGGTCTTTTAATTCTAAAACATATTCATCTTTGCAATCGAATCCAAGAAGAATACTCATAAACTCTGCCTTGAGAAAACAATGGTTTCCGATAAGGTAAATTACTTTTTGTTTTTTAGATAATTTTCTTAATTTAGATAACACTTTCCAATGATTGCTTTTCAAGCGATTTAAATTATGATGGTCAAAAAGATCGCCAGCTATAATAATTGTTTTTGCCTTATATTTTTTTAAAACTTTAAGTAAGATTTCAGCCTTACAATCTTTATCGCCAAGATGAATGTCTGATACAATTAAATATTTAAATTTCATTTTTAAACTCTTTTTTTAGATAGTCTACTATATCGTGAAATTTATTTATATTATATCTTTGTCTGCCGAGATTTGCGAATCTTGTGCAGATAACAATGTTATTCTTTGTATAACCCTTAGATTCATCTAATCTGTCAGCACTTGGAGCTAACGGATGCCATTTTTCATATAATAGGTTTAAATCCAATGGAACATTAAACCAAAAACATCTTGCGTTTTGCTTTTTATATATTTCTTCTAAATCTTTTTCTGTGACCCCTACTGGAATTTTTTGACCTAATCTGCTTTTTGTCATAGCCCTAGCTCTACTGCCAGAATTTTTAATATGGGATAATAGTCTTAAAAATGGATTTCTTTTCCTTCCTCTTTTTATTTTCATAATTTAGCGAAAGATTTTTCCTTCATTTTTAATTCAAAGTCTATATCTACATTTAATCCGTATGAATCTGGTATGCGAGTTGCATAGTCGGCGTGTTTGCGTGGATTTTTATGTCCTTCAATACTTTCTGAATAATGAAACAATGGAGTAGTATTCCAAGTAGAATAAGCCAACTCAAAAGCTTGCTTCTCGGTCAATCCATCTGGATGACACTTGTGATGAAGATAATCGAAAGTAATTGGTATAGCTGTGACAGAATGAAAATGTCTCATAAGTTTTTTGATAGACCAGCAAGTATCTTTGTCATCGTTTTCTATGACTAATCTTGTCTTAACATTCTCTGATAGTTTATCAAAGTTGCTCATAAACTTTTTGACTATATCATTTAGATCGCCCTTGGAATTATGTATGTGCATATTCATAGGCGAGTTATAGTTTAATGGACAACCAATTTGCGTCATAAACCAACCATAAAAGTTTAATTCTTTGATTGTTTTATCTACGGCATTTTGATTGTCACTAGCAAGAACATTAAATTCAGAGGGATGACAAGAAACTCTTACATTTGTAGATTGAATTAGAGATTTGATCTTATTGAATTGATCTAATATTAAATTATAGTCTGGCAAATCTTGTAGTGATACATTTGCCTTGTCGTAAGTAATAAGAGGAAACAAATCAGAAGATAATCTATATGCGTATCCATTATCCGCAGAATATTTAATAGCGTGATATGTAACATCTATATTGTTAAGAATACGAGAGGATAACTCTCTTAACGCTTCTTCTCTAGGAAGTTGAGAAAATCTTTTATATGTCATTGTCTTAAACTTTTTAGGAATATCTTGTTCCTCTAGGGATAGGACAATGCAACAAACGCCTTTTCTGCTCATACTACCATATTAAAATAATATACAAGAATAGTCAAGCAAAGATAAATTATTTGTAAATATATGTAGATGAGCCATTTTGTTTTTTTAATTCTTTTTTAATCAACGATTTTTGATTTTCAATTTTCCAGTTTATACTATCATAATTATTTTTAAAACTCTGAGAGAAACAATTTCTTGGCGAATCACCTTTCCCAGCTCCTTTATTTGGCGTTTTTTCGTTCACAAATATGGCTCCTTATTTGACGATTTGATGTTCGTAAATATAATTTTATTTGCGAAAATCCTGTTAGCAAATATAGTTTTATATTTGCAACTTTTTGGTTAGCAAATACTACTTTTTAAAATCGCCAAGATCACGATCAAAAGAAAACTTACCAGTCTTTTCTACAAGACCTTCATAAGTTTCTTCTGTGCATCCAGCCATCTCAGTAAATGGAGCTACTACCGCAAAAATTGCAAACGCACCAATTGTTGCAGCCGATGCTATTGGACGAACTAATACTAGATCGCCAGCAGCTAAAAATCCATCTGATGCATCAAAACTATTATTTGGTTCACCAGTATCAGCAAATCCTAGTGAAGCCGTAAGAGCTAAAGATAATACGATATTTTTAATTTTATTCATACTTTTATTATACTAGTTAATATTTAAAAAATCAAGTATATATTTGGCGTTTTTTCGTTAGCAAATATGATTATTTTTTAGGTATAAAATTAACTAAAGCTTCATCGCCATAGACTTTAAAATATTTTAATTTATAAGCTTTTCTTTCCAGCATATTCTTTAATTCGTTAATATATTTACTTTTCATATAAACTACTATGCTTTCGCCATCTTCTATATCCACGCCATATTCGTCAGCAAACTCAGAACAAATAGTAAGGGCTTCGTTTTCGTTGCGCATAATATATATTACATCTTATATATTTGGCGTTTTTCTGTTAGTAAATTAATATACTATTATGGATATCCTTTATTGCAAACAAAAAACATACATTCTATTTGTTTTTTACATCTATGCCCCTGAACATAGTTAAAATTTAATTTTAAGTATTTTTCAAACTCTTCAAACGTCCATTCTCGGACATGATTATGATTTAAAGGTGGTCCATTTTTTTCGCCATAAAATTTTTCTCTATCTGGAGTAGATATAATTAAATATTTATATTCAAATAAATTTATATAAGATATAAGTAGGTCTGGATCTAGTAGATGCTCGATAACATCTGCACAAATTATTATATCTGTTTTAGTAGAAAAATTTGAAAAATTTTTTTCTGGTTCTCCACTTTTAATCCATTTTTTATTTGGATATTTTTTAATTAAGTTAGAAAAACATGGTTCTGTTTCTATTCCTATAGTGTCATAATTATCAAAATATTTAATCAATTTAAAACCTGACCCGCATCCTACGTCAACAATCCTGCTAAATTTTTTTTCATCTAAAAGATTTTTTGCGAACTCGTAGACTTCATCTTGATACTCATCTTTAAGAGTTGTGTCATCGTAATGATTTGGCTTCTGTCTTATTATATATCCTTCTTTAATTTCATATCTTTTCATATTATTTTAACCATACCGATGTAGGATTATATGCGTCTGTATCTAGATAATCCCAAACCTTCCAATCTTTTTCTCCTTTGATATAGGAAATAATGTTAGAAAGAAAAGCTTGTAAATCTTCTATATGCCAAACATCATCTAGTAATTTTTTTCCGAGATATCGCGATTGATGAGCGACATGATCCGCATAGCTATAAGCAAAAGCGGAGAATGGAGGAAGAACGCATCCCATAGAGCAAAGAACGCCCTGCATACGAGAAGCAACTTCTTTACCTCCAACGGAGTGCATCGTTACAATTACTCCCGCTGGTTTCCCAAGAAGGTGTTTTTTGCCTTCTATCTCTGTCATCTTTTCGAAAAGTTGTTGCATATTTGAGCCCCAACTATCCCAATATGTTCCTGTACAAAAAATTAACGCATCACTTTCTTTGATAATATGTCTAACTTTAGGCCAATAAAAGTCTCTATGAAGATGAACAATTTTTATTTTTATATTTGAATCAATTTTGTTTATTTTTCTTTTTATTTTATTAATAAGCGAAGCAGTGTTTCCATTCTTGCCGCCAATCGAACCATTAATTATTGTAAGAGTAATTTTCTTTTTTAGCGAGTTCATTTACGTGATCTTTTATTATGTTATATACTCTTATTTCTTCTGGATTTGCTTCTCTTTCAATTTTAGAAAAATCAGAAAATATATATTCTTTTAATTGATGGTGTTTAAATCTATGAATTTTATTTAAACTATCCCCTTTAACATAGACATATCTAAATGCGAGTGATTCATTTTTTATTTTATATAGCTTACCATATTTTGGTTGCGTGGAATCTTGTTCAAATACACCATCTATAAAGTTTAATATCTTCACCCAATTCATAAAATACCAAATACCTTGAGAAGTACTAACGAGGATACTGTTGCCCCAATTAAGCTACTGCAGGTTCTAATAATCTCTAATTTATGATTATGATGATCTACCCATATTTCAAATGGATCTCTTAATTTTCCTTTGGAGAGCAATTTCTTTTTTTGTTTTTTAGTTAATTTTAAGTTAGAAATATCTTTTATGGTAATCATTTCTTTTTAAATCTTTTGGTTTTTGGTTTTACATATTTCCAAATTTTCCCTTGGCTATCTAAATTACAACTCCATAACATAACTTGTTTATAAACTGAATAACCAAAGCCGTTTCCGACCTGCATGGTTGTTCGACTAATTATATCGCCTTAGGTATCGTGACTGGGA
>OGWJ01000020.1_pt1 | contig 22535 bp, 46 predicted proteins | sample 1575991 | NCBI WGS metagenome assembly OGWJ01 (sample SAMN07581533, study PRJEB24739) | freshwater metagenome | place: Singapore | collected 2015-01 | reverse complement strand
TTCAGTACCGATGAAGTTTATGGTGATATTGAAGAGGGTGAACACATAGAAACTGACTTATTAAAACCATCAAATCCATATTCAGCTACTAAAGCAGCAGCAGATATGTTGGTTATGGCGTGGGGAAATAGTTTGGGGTGGACATGAATCTAAAATGTCTCCATCGCTTATTATCAACCCAACACAGCAATTTTCATTTAAGTTTGAGATTTTAAATCAAAATTGGGAACAATCACCTATTAAGATTTTCAACAAAGCAGCTGGTAGTGATAAAGCAACCGATTTAAATATTATACCTTCGCCCGTAGATGCTACTGTTGTAAATGGTAGACGGGCAAGAGAATTGGTAGACCAATTAGTAAATGGATTTAGAGTATATCCAAATCCTGTTCGAGATATTTTAAATATAGATTATTTCCAAACCGATTGGGGATATTTAACATACGAAATTTACGATTATATGGGTAAAACTTATTATAATAGTAGAGATTTTGTAAATCAAAATGAAGTAGTTACGAAAACAATCAATGTTAGCGACTTAAAGCCTGGTTTCTATTTTGTAAGATTAACCACCAATGAGAAGCAAAAAACTTATAAAATAATTAAATACTAAAAAAAGGAGAAAAAATGGCAGAAGAGACAGAAAATGATGGTAGTTGGGGCGGACTCAAAAAAACTATCATAGGAACACTCGCCACTGTAGTTACGGGTGGTGGTGTATGGATTTCCACAACCCTATTTGGTGGGGGTAATAACGATGAAGAGGGAGCAAAAACGGAGCAAGTTGCACCAGCAGCACAACCTGTTATTAATCTAAATTTGGAAAACAATAACCAAAGTAACGCTTCGAGCAATAGTGGTGGTGGAACTACTATAATCAGAGAAAAAGAAACAATCAGAGAAGCAGCAACAGCAGCCCAACCTGCTGTACAACCTGCAGCAGCACCTGTTGAAGAGAAAAAAGAAACTCCGGCTGAAAGAATGAAAAGGTTGAGAGCTAAGCAGGCAGAGCAGGAGAGTGAAGAATGAGAAAAATAGTTATTATTCCACTTGTAAGCTTTGCTTTATTGGTGGGTTGTAAATCTAGCATTTCAACTACTCAATATCAAGCTGATTTTGAAAAGACAGATAGAACATTGGAATCTATCTCTACTTATACAGGTAAGAAGCAAACGCTTCAACTTTCAAAGTTAAATGTAAACAAAGAACTCTGGGAAACTTTCCCCGAATTAAGAGAAAAAAGACTTGGTTTAGGTGTATCTAATCGTATTATTGAAAATTTACTATATACTAATCGTTTTGAGTTTACCGAAGAAAAAGATGCTGTTGTAAATCAAATGTTGGATGCGTGGGAAAAAAAGATTGATGGTTTAGATGATGGTAAAACAAAACTTAAAATGCAGGGTATTCGTTTACCTAAATATATTGTTTATGCCGAAATCTATGATTTTTCAGTTTCATATTCCGAAAACTACGATAAAGGTAAATTGAAGAAAACCAATACTACAATTATGGGTATTCAAATTCGTTTAGTTAATGTAGAAAATTCACAATTTATAGTTGCGTCTGGACAAGGACAATCTACTCAATTTGGTGAAGGATATTTTAAGAATCCAACAATGGGATTTGACCAATCAACCGTTGGTATTGCTACTCAGAAGGCTTTGGAGGTTGCGACAATGAACCTCGTAAAGCGTCTTGAGCAAAATGGTTGGTAAAAAACATTTATTAGTATTATTATTCATAATAGGTGGAGTTTTGAGTGTAAACGCTCAAAGTTTCACCTATTCTTATATTAACCCATGTAATGGTAGAACCCAAAGTGTTCAATTATCAACACAAAGTTCTGAAGTTACAATGTTTTTTGCTGGGCAATATAGAATATTTACTTATGCTGAATTAAGTGCGGGGGCATATGAACAATGGGTTCAATCCATTAGAGATGCTTTACCACCCGGTTCTAACCCATGTGCATCTGAGGGTATTGAGGAATCAAACAATATTACAAACTTTATAGGCAGTGTTACAGCGAATGGTGTAGCAAACATATCTTCTGTAGTCTCTATGGCTAGTTCTATTGGAAGTTCTGTTGGTAATGTTCCTACACCCCCACCCACGCCAAGAAACGAAGGGGGAAGCAATAATAATAACAATTCTACATCCGAAGGTGGTGGTGAAATAACGGCGGTTGATGATAAAAATCAACAAACTGCAAGTGGTGGTGAAAGTGAAAATAATGGTGAAGGGGGTGGTGGAGGTAAAGGTGGTAAAAGTTCTTCCAAAGTATCCAATGGTGCTTTAATTGCTACTGGGGATATTGTCATAATACGAAACGATTCAAATATTACAAAGAAAGGTAATGATAATTTTAGATTTAACACTTCTTTGACTCATGTCAATACCTCACAAACATTTATCAAAGGTATAAACATAAACTATCAGACGGGACAAAACATACTTAATTTATCGGGGTATGGTTCATTAAAGGTTAAAGGGTATATGGGGATATTTTCTACATCGTATATGAGTAATTTTAAGGATAGTTGGTTTTTAACCGCATCATTACTCAATGCTCAAAAAATAAACAAAGTAACCTTAATGGGGGGAACTACCTTTACTTTGGGTGAGATAGATAAAAATACTTTTAGAAATTGGTCTTTAATTGGTGGTGGATTTACAAACTTTAAGGGTGGAAAATCAATTGGTGTAAATTTTTTAGGGCTTGCTGTATATTCTCCCTATATTTATTTCTATGCAGGTCAATGGTATAAAAGTGGTTTGTTGATAATCCCAATGGTAAACACAGATTTGAAAGTAACTGATAAATTCAAATGGACTGTAAGTTTTTCGGGAGTTTATCAATTAAATCAAACATTTTTAAATTGGCAAGTTTTAACTGGAACAAAAATTTTGTTATGAAAAAATTATTATTATTTTTATTATTACCATTTTCAGTATTTGGGCAAACTTTTACACATTCAGGATTAATTAGAACTGAAAATAATATCCCTGTTCCAAATATAGTATCTAAACTGTATAAACGAGGGGTAATAAACACATTATCAAATAATCTTAATGTAAAAGTATTTTCAACCCACAATGGAAATGGTAATACTTCCCAATACGGACAATATCCAACTAATACTGGTGAATTTGATAGATTGTTTAACACGTCATATTCAAATACACAACTTAGATGGACAGGAACATTATCAACAACTACATGTTTAAATTTTACAACATATACAACCATTAGAAATGCTGGAGCAACAATACCAAATAATGGAGAATACTATTCAGTTGAAGTAACAGGAACTTTTATACCTACTGTGACCGGAACATATTCTTTTGGAATAAATTCTGATGATGGTAGTGATTTGTTTATTGGCGGAACATTTGTGGTTAGTTATTATGGTGGGCACGGAATGAGTGGACCAATTTATGGAAATATAAATTTAGTCGCAGGAACTCAATATACATTCAGAGCTAGAATGCAAGAATATGGTGGTGGTGATGGATTGACTGTAGTATGGAGAAGACCTGGTCAATCAACTTATTCACTTCAAGTCTCAGAACTGGGTATTTTAACATCTACTTTCACTTCTTGGTCCCAACAAACTACATCTACAACAAATGTTTTAGGCGAATATTCATTTTCACGACCAATGGTAAATGGAGATGAGTGGTATATTGAAGTAGTAATCCCAACTACAACATCAAATCTATCCTCTGCTGATTTTGTAGGAATTGATGATATTGTTTTACAAAGAACACCAATTAAATCATATCATTATCACAAATACGAGGTAAGTGGTGATAATTTTATTACAATAAACGATATTTATACAATAGCAAGAAGAATAAATGGATTAGGATGGATAAAAAAAACATTACTATTTACAAACTCACAATGGACAAGTTTAACAACGGGGACAGGAGATTTAAGAAGTTCAATACCAGGCACTCAATCCAGCTATACTTTTACACCAACGAGTGGAGGAACAACTAATCTATATTTATTATCACCAGGATTTACAAATCAATCAACATTAACTTATTAAAAAAGGATTACAATGGATACAATTTTATGTTATTTTATTTCAAGCGTTATCACACTTGCTCATATGAACGGGGTGTCTGATACGAAATTAACTTATGGTGCAAAACAAATCGTTACTGAATTAGTAAATGATAAATATTCACTATGTGATAATGGAAGGCCGGTGGAGGTAGAAATATTATCAATTGAAGCACCAACCAAAGGTATTAGGGTTGGTCCTTTTGAGTTTAAGCAGAAGAAAACAATCGTAAAAACAAAAATTAAAATGGATGGAAAAGAGTTGTTTGGGGAAGGCAGTGCAAAAACATCAGTTTCTTCAACTATTCTACAATTACAGGATGAAAACCTACCATTTGAAAGAACAGAATTTAGTTCCGCATTAAGAAAATCATTAGAGTCATCATTTAAAAAATAAAAAGGAGTTAAAATGGAATTATTAGTTATTTTATTATCAGGGTTTTTGTTCATGTTTTTCAATGAACTTGAAGATGAATGTATTTCAAACAATTGGAAAGGTAAATTTGAAAATTGGAACACAAAAAACTCTTGGAAAAACAAATGGAAATTAGATAAAAATGGAAACCCACTACCATACGAACCTAAATGGTATCACTTTGGAGTTCCAATGCCGAAAGCTGAAAGATACCCATATGGTTCAACTTTATTTGTTGGATTTAGTGATGCTGAACACTTTTTTCAAATGATGAAAGTTATTTCAGTTTGTTTAGGATTTTGGGTTTTTGGTTTTTATCCAGCAGCAGCTTTCTTTATAGGGCACATTTTATTGGGTGTAGCAAAAGAAACAATATTTAAATCATTTTTAAGATAAAAATAGATATTTATTATTAGTTTTATAAGAAAGGGTAATTTATGGATATTAACAAACTTAAAGGGCATGTTCCTGATGCCGTTATCACTCAAATTCCGTCAGTAATGACAACATTCAAAATCGACACAGCGTTGAAATTATCTCACTTTTTGGCACAATGTGGACATGAAAGTGCTGGTTTTAAGGCGGTTCAAGAAAACCTAAACTATGGTGCAAAGGGTTTATTAGGTATATTTAAAAAGTATTTCCCAACCGAAGCAAAAGCTTTACAATATGAAAGAAAGCCTGAAAAGATTGCTAACTTGGTTTATGGTGGTAGAATGGGTAATGGAAACGAAGCATCGGGTGATGGCTACAAATTTAGAGGCAGAGGATACATTCAGCTAACTGGTAAGGATAATTATACGGCTTTTGGTAAAGCAATAAACGAAGATATTACTGCAAATCCTGATTTAGTGGCAACTAAATACCCACTACTATCAGCTGCTTGGTTTTTTCAAAGATGTTTACCACATTGTAAAGATGCAACAGATGCTTCAGTAACAGCAGTAACAAAATGTGTTAATGGTGGAACAATTGGTTTACCAGACCGTATCAAGCACTTTAAAGAGTATTACGAACTACTTAAATAAAAAATGAAATTTCCTATATCATTTGAAGATTTTATAAAAGACCCCATCAAAGCCATTATGTTTTTGGTTTTGGTGGGGATTGTCTTTTTATACATTGATAATAGGATGGTTTATAAAGAACAAATCGAAGCCCAAAAATTAAGAATTACAAAGTTAGAGGGTGAAGTTCAAAAGTTACAAGAAGATATAGTTAAATTGGCAAAAGAATGCAATTAAAATTAGATTTAATAATAGCAACAATTTTAGGTGGTATTTTGGGCTACTACATAGCAACCTATCGTGCTGAAAAAGAATTCATACTTACCGAAGAAGCCCTTTTAGATAGGATTGGTGATTTGGAGTTCCAACTCAATGAAGAGAAGATAATAAACGAACTTGAAACGGGGTTTGTTGAACATAGTGATTCAGTATATACTCCTGTCAAAAAAATAAAATATAAAAAAGCCGAAAAAGCAAAGACTAAAACGGATTCCATAGAATTTTGGGTGGAAAAAAAGATAGAAATGATTAGATTAAAAAAACATCAAGATAGTGTAGAAGAATATTTATTAAGAACTGAGATTGAAAAACTTAAAAATACAAAACAATGAAATACACTACAATAACCGACCCAACCGTATTAACCATAACATCAGTATCCGCTGTATGCGCTTTCGTATGTAGTTATTTCATGCAGCTGTATATGAATAATCAAGACCAATATACTGCTGTAATTGGTGTGATGTTTTTAGATGGTATATTTGGTATAATTGCAGGAACAAAGAGGGAAGGGTTTAAAACAAGACGGGCATTGGATATACTAAAAAACACTACTGCTTGGATAATGATATTATCGGCTGTTTTAATGATTGAAAGAGGGTTTACAGGAACGGGTTGGTTGAGTGAAGTAATCATTGTTCCATTTATGGTATTCCAACTAATCAGCGCACTTAAAAACGCTTCAATGGCTGGTTATATTAAAGTGGGATTATTAAATGAAATATTGGATAAAATTGATAAACATAAGGGGGATAGAAAATGAGTTGTGGATGTAATGAAAATAAACCCATAAAAGAGGCTTTGGTAATAACGAAGGATAATTTAAGAAGCCAAGCACATAGTGCAATTTATAATGTACCAATTGCCTATTCACCACAAGATAAATACGCAGGTGGTAGAACTACGGCATCATACCAAAAATTAGTTAAATCTGCCCCCCAAAAACACAAACCTGTTACAAATTCGGATAAGGATAAAATGGTAAAAGAATTGATACCATTTTTGGCTTATTTATATAAAAAGCATCTAAAAGCGATTGTTCAAGAGAATGTAACTAAAACCCCAACCTTTGTTGAATTCATTAGAGAAAATGTAAAGTTGAAAAATGGCAAATTGCTCCTCAAGAAAAAAGGGTGAAACTGAACAAGAATATAGACGGAGATGTGGTGGATATACCTATACGTTTCCTATTGACTTAGTCCAGAAAGAAGAACCTCCAAAAGAGCAAGAGACGCCCGTTTCCGAACCGCCTGCACCCGAACCACCTGCTCCTGAGGGTGATGTTTCGGAGGCAAGACATACTAAGGGTAATATATATAAAGGTAAATTAAAAGTAGATGGAAATCCAGTCCAAGTAGAAGTTGAATTGGTTGGTGTTGATAATAGGACTCGTAGTTATTTAGTTAGGGTAATACATATTGATAGAAAATACCTATCATATCTACCAAAGACGGGAATAATACCAATTCCTGCAAGAATATTTGATATTCCTGGCGGTGGTTGGGTTAAGGTTAAGACGCAGGGGCAATTTGAGGGGAAATTGACTGAAATGTCTACGGTGGCTTTGACTGATATTGATAAATTTGCGGATAAACAACTAAATCCTATAAATGTAGTTCTTACTGATAAACATTTTTTTGATAGATTGCAAGACCCAAGAAATCAAAAAGATATATCTTCCGCAGAATTAATTGGTTTTTTTAAAAGATTGGGTAAGAATAAAAATAAGTTTATAGAATTTTTAAATCAATATGGTGAAATTGTAGCAAAAGATAATAAAACTAAAATAAACATTCCATTTATGAAAAAAGCAAATAAAGTAATTGCTAAAACAATAATGAGAAAATCGAATTTTGTTACATCTTCACCAGAATATACATTTGAAACTATTAAAAAAGTAGATGGTAAATGGGTAGTATATCCAAAATCAGGCGGAGACAGATTAGGAACACATACCACATATAAAGATGCCTTAAAACAATTACAAGCGATTGAAGCAAGTAAAGCCCGAAATGAAGATGTTTTTCCTGGTGGGTTGGCAGATAAATACTCATTGGATGATTTGGCAAAAAAGCACGGGGTGGGTGTAGATGAAATAAAATCTCAAATAGCAAACGGTATGAAAGTGGAAATGGAACATACCAATGATAAAAAAGTGGCATTTGAGATTGCAAAAGACCATGTATTTGAGGACCCGAAATACTATGATAAGTTAAAAACCATAGAAAATCGCATTTATGAATTATTAAAAAAAAAGTTAGGTGAAGATTGGACTAACAAATACAAAAAATCAATAGATTGTAATAATCCAAAGGGTTTTTCTCAAAAAGCCCATTGTGCTGGTAGGAAAGCAAGGCAGCGTGGAGAAAAAACCCAATCAAATCCTGTAAAATAATTTGGATAATTAAACTTTTTTTCGTATATTTATATGTATGGGAAAAGTTTTAAGAGTTTTCGATTTGGATGATACTTTGGTAAAGACCTCATCTGTTATTAAAGTAACGGATAAAAGTGGTAAGGAAACCATACTTACACCAGGAGAATACGCAACTTATAAACCAAAACTTGGTGATAAGTTTGATTATGGCGATTTTAATAGAATGCTTAAAAATCCCAAAATAATCAAAAAAAATGTTGATTTATTGATTAGGATGCTATCAAACCCAAGTAAAAAAGTTACAATATTAACTGCAAGGCAATTGGCTTTTCCAATTAGATATTACTTTAAAAAAGAATTTGGGTTGGATGTTTACCCAGTTGCATTAGGTGATGCAAACCCACAAAAGAAAGCAGATTGGATTGAGAAACATATAAAAAGGGGATATACTGACATTGCTTTTATGGATGATTCTCCTGCCAATGTTCGTGCGATAGATGCTTTGAAATTAAAATATCCTGATATAACTTTAAAAACTAAATTAGTTGTAGATAATTTTGCTCCAAAAGATAAAGTTCGTATATTTGAATCGGTTCTAAGAAATAATTTTAAAAAGATATTAAACAAACTTCATTAAAAATTTTTTAATATATATTGTATGGTAAACAATTACGAAAAAATGGTGATGGATGAAACTCTGGAAGTTGTTTTAGGTAAATATCGTGGTATTAAAGAGCATAAAAAACTCGTAATTCCATACTTGATTGATTATTATTTAAAGCACGAAGAATACGAAAAACTCCAAAGGTTGAAAGATTACACCGATAAGATGGAGAAATCAAATGAAAATAAGAGTAAAAAAGTTAAAGTATGAAGTAGATTTTGGGGGAAGTGGACAGACTCATATTGTCTATGTATTGGATAACTCAAATCGTCCAATTTTGGCCGAAATGTGTAATGAGTATGAAATTACCATTTATATAAACAAATTTCAAAAAAAATTTAATATAGAAAATGACAAAATTATTTATTCTTAACGATGATATACATTCGTTTGATGAAGTTCAAATGCATTTATCGGATATGTTCCATATGCCCATAACCCAAACTTGCAGTATTACTAACATAATTCATACTGTTGGTAAGTGTTGTGTGTTTTCTGGTGATTTGGATACGGCAAAATTATATCAAAATGAGTTAAAAAGTATGAATTATAAAACGGAGATAATAAATGAATTCAAACGAACTAAAAAGTAGAGGATTGGGTGATACTGTTGCAAAAATAACAGCAGCAACAAAGATGGATAAATTGGCAAAAAAAATCGCCGAATTGACCGGAAATGCCGGTTGTGGGTGTGATAAACGCCAAGAAACCCTAAATAAGTGGTTTCCCTACAAAAATGGGGAGTAAAATCCACAAAATGTGGATAACTGTGAATAAATGTGGATAAATTTAATGATAATTTAATCTAAAAAGCTTGGATTTTCACCAAAAGTTTCGTATATTTACATTGTAATGATTGATAAAACACCTAAAATTATGATTTCATCAAAAGTTTCTCGTTTTATTACCCTTCAAGAAAGAGCAAATCGTATGATTGAATTGTATGGTCAATGCTCGGAAGAGGTTTGTGATGAATTGATGGAAGTTGCTGATTCTATGACCGGCGATGAGATTGATGAAGCAATTACTTATAGAAAAGAAATATATGAAAGGGCTTAATAACGATTGGACGCAGGTTTACATTGAGATGGGTTCTCGTGATAAAAAAACCAATAAATTAAAATATTATAAAGTTACATCGTTTAATCATAAAAGGTTCAGTTGCTCCTGTCCTTCCTATGAGTTTGGACGAGGTTCTGAGTGTAAACATATTAAAAACTTAAAAAGAAAACTATCTATATGGTGATGTTTGGTTCTCTCTAAAATAAAAAGGAGAAAAAATTATGGAAATAGTATATTTTGTATTAGGTGTAGTTTCAGCTGGATTTACATTGACAGCTGTTGGTATGGTTAATGTGAGGAATAAAATTCAAAAAATTGAATCAAACACAAATGATTTTGATGAAAAAACCAACGATATCAATCGATTGATTGAATCAAATGAGTTTAACATGGACCGAAGAATCGTAGATGAAATGCGAGAGGTGGCTTTGAGAATTGATGAAACAAATAGAAGCATTGATACTCAAATCCGTGACATTCAGCAAGAATGCAATGAAATCCGGCGAATGATAGACTCTCGTATTGATAAACTTGAGAACAAATTCGGTAAAACAAACAAAGAAATAATCAAAGGTTAAAAATTAAAAAACGAGAATCAAACATCATCATTATAGATTAAAAAAATAGTTATGGCAAACCAAGTTTCAAATTACATTGTTGTTCAAAATGTAAATACCGAAGTTACTGAAAAATTAAAAGAGATTTTCAAACCTAATAGACGGGAAGATAGTCCTTTTGATATTGATGTAATGACTGTAGATTTAGTAAATAGAGTTTACGATAATATATGGGCAAATGGTAATGAAGATTATAATAGAAATTGGGTAGTAGAAGTGTGTGGTGCTAAGTGGTTTTATGGTCATATTACGAATGAAGAAGAAACTCGGGTCTCTATTAGAATGGTATCCGCGTGGGACCCAGTTATAGGATTTGTTGAAAAGTTGGCGGAAGTTCTATCAAACATAAAAGAGGATATTTGGATTGAACATACCTTTGAAGACGAAGCCTATTTATCAGCAGGTGTTCATTTGGCAGCAAAAGATTACACATCCGATGAACAATTGGATATGTATGAGTGGGATGTACCCAAAATATGTGAGGGTGGTAGTTACTACGATGAATTCGAAGATGAACTTCGTAATTTGATGGAGTCCGAAGTGAATTATTATTTAGAATATGTAAAAGACGATAACGATGAGTAAGACAATTTTTTGTGATATTGATGGAACGCTTGTTTATCAAGTGAATTTTGAAGAAATAAACCCCAAAACAAGTATAGTTTTACCTGGTGTTGTTGAAAAAATGAACAATTGGTATAATGAGGGTAATTATATCGTCTTAACCACAGCACGACCCGAAGAATTACGCCAAACTACAATAGAAGAAATGGGTATTTTAGGTATTCCGTTTCACCAATTAGTTATGGGTATTGGTAGGGCTGAAAGGGTTTTGATAAACAATAAAGGTGTAAAAAATCCAGCTGAAAAAAGGGCAACTGCTATTGAAGTTCAAAAAAATGGAGGTTTTGTTGGAATCGAAATTTAATATAGAACTACCCAATGTCAGAAATGTAAATAAGGGAAAGAAACGATTGAAAAAACACCAATTTAAACCAAATGATATGGTTGCGTTTAAATGGTATGGTGAAAGAGAAATTGGTTTTGTATCCGAATGTTACCATAGTAAAGATGGGTGGGCTTGTTATAGAGTTAAATCGGTAACTAGACCAGGATGTATTTATTATGACTTACAATTGGATGACCCAGAAGACCCGTATTGTTATGTTTCATCCATATTATCAAATTCTCTTACTGTTGGTGAGAAAGAATTGATAAAAAAACGATTAGAAAAAAACATTAAAATAAATCAACCAATAAAAGAAACAACAAAGGAAACCAAAATTGATAAAGTTGAACTCAAAACTGCAATCCAAAAACAAAAAGATTTTATCAATGGAAAATTTTGATAATTAAAACTTTTTTTCGTATATTTATCAAAAAAATAAAGGAGTTATGATGAACTATAAACCAATGAATGATTATGTGCTTGTTTCCGTAAACAAACACGATGACAAAACAAAAGGTGGGTTATACAAACCCGAAACCGCGAGGGAAACTATGACAGGTAAAGTTGTAGCGGTTGGAGATGGATTATTTACTCAGCAAGGTGTAAAAATACCTATGAAACTTAAAGTAGACGATGAAGTCGTTTTAGATGGAACAGGTATTCAAATTAAAATTGATGGAGTAAAATACAATCTATATCGTGAAAGCGAAATCTTAATGGTAAAAGAATAAAGAGGTGAAGGCAGAAAAGGGCACGGTTTTACCCAATGGATATGTATTGGGGATGGGGAGGCAACCTCTTGCTTTGACGGAAAGTCAAATCAGGTATGCTATGAAAAACGCACCATCAAACAAACAGGCTGCTGCTTTTCTACGGGTATCATTTAATTCGTATAAAAAATACGCATTACAATATATTGATTCGGAGACCAGATTATCATTGTGGGAATTACAAAAGCAGAAAAAAAGACCCCCACGTGGACAGGATAAAAAACCAAGAACAAAAGCACACAAACTACTTTCTGATATTTTTGATGGTAAGTATCCTGATTATTCAATTACCCAATTAAAAAACCGATTATCAAAGGTTGGACATGGATTAGACCCACCATTTGAGTATTGCTGCCATGTTTGTGGTTATAACGAAAAAAGAATGAGTGATGGTAAAATACCACTAATATTAGACCACTTGGATGATGATTGGAAAAATCATCGTAGAGAAAATCTAAGGTTTACTTGCTTCAATTGTTATCATAATAATAGGGGTAATTTTAGGGGTGCACAACCACAATTCAGAATTGAACGATTAAAACAACACATTTTAAACAAAATAATAAACGAAATAAACCCAAAAAACGAAGGAGAATAAAGTTATGAGTAAAGGAAAACAAATCTTTCACGGAGAATCTTCACGTGAAAAACTACTAAAAGGAGTAAACGAACTGGCGGATGCGGTTAAGGTTACATTAGGACCTAAGGGCAGAAATGTAATCATTCAACGAGATGGAACGCAGCATATTACCAAAGATGGTGTCACTGTTGCTAAATCGGTTGAGTTTTCCGACAACACCATTAATATTGGTGCGCAAGTAATCAAAGAAGCAGCACAACAAACTGCTGATAAAGCAGGCGATGGGACAACCACATCCACAGTTCTTGCTCAATACATCTTTAATGAAGGTATGAGAGAAATTGCAAAAAATGGCGTTAATCCAATTCATCTACGAAGAGGAATGGTGGATGCAGCAGAAGCAGTTATTGGTAAACTTACTAACGAGGTATCTGTGAAGTTGGATGATATGGATAGGATTGAAAATGTAGCAACTATATCAGCAAATGGTGATGTTAAAATTGGTTGTATGATTTCCGATGCGGTTAAGGAGGTGGGTAGAGATGGTGTAATAACTGTTGAAGAAGGTAATCAATCCGAAGATGAGTTGGTTGTTGTAGAAGGTTTATTGTTTGATAAGGGGTATTTATCCCATTACTTTATCAACAACAGGGATAAGTTGAATTGTACATTGGAATCACCAAAAGTTCTCTTATACGATGGTAAAATCAATAAGATGGATGATATTTTACATCTATTGGAAAACGCATCTGCGAAAGGAGAATCAATCGCCATTATAGCACATGAAATTGAAGCAGAGGCGTTGGCAACAATGGTTGTAAATGCTGCGAGGGGAACATTAAAGTGTTTGGCTGTAAAAGCACCTGGTTTTGGAACTGAAAGAACTGAAATTTTAAGGGATATGGCAGCACTTTGTGGAACGCAGGTTTTTGGTGGTCTGAATGATTCATTAGAAGATATTACTATTGATGATTTGGGTAATTGCGATAGAGTTGTTTCCGATAAACAGGAGACCGTAATTGTTGGTGGGAAAGGTTCGCAGGAAGAAATAAACCAACGAATTGAAGATGTAAGAACGGAAATAAACAAAACAAATTCCGATTGGGAAAAAGAAAAGTTGCATAAGAGGTTATCTAAATTATCAGGTGGTGTAGCTGTGATTAGGGTTGGTGCGCAATCCGAAGTTGAGATGAAAGAAAAGAAAGACCTTTTTGATGATGCTATCCTTTCAACAAAAGCAGCGATGGAAGAAGGTATTGTTCCTGGTGGTGGTTCTGCGCTAATTCACGCATCAAAAATTGATGGTGCTGTAGAACTTGGTAATAACATTGATTATGGTATTGGGTGGAACATAGTTATAAAAGCATGTAGTTATCCACTGGAATCTATTTTAATTAATTCTGGGTATGAAGAACCGCATGATATTATAAACGAAATCAAAAAAGCAGAGAGTAACCATTATGGTTACGATGTAATGCGAGATATTTATACAGATATGGTTAAAGGTGGTGTTATTGACCCAACTAAAGTTGTAAGAATTGCTTTGGAAAAGGCCGTTTCGGTTGCAGGGACACTACTAACAACCGAATGTATGATTGTCAATGAGCCTGAGCAAAAAAGTGAACAGAAAAATACTCAAATATAATTTGAAGTATAAATATATTCAAATGGAGTTAGAAGATGTTGAAACTGATTTCGATACTTATTTGAATGAATTCAACTCTTTTTTTAGTAAATTTCAAAAAAAAGAAGAAAAAGAACCAGTTATGGGGGTTTCTGGTTCTAATGAAGGTGTTACGGAGTATTGGGTTAATCAGGAGACCGGTGAGGTCAGAAATGAGGAGCCCGATACTTCCGAACCACCGAAACCCAAAATAGAAATAGAAAAGAAAGCGGATACGAAATATAAAAAACTTTTTAAAAACATATCAATTAAAGCACATCCTGATAGAGGTGGAACAAACGAAGATTTTTATACGTTAAAAGCAGCCTATGATTCAGATAATTTAATTGGAATGATTGATTTAGCAGTTAAATATGATATTGATTACGAAATTGATTCAGAAGATGAGGTTTTGCTTAGAAAAAATATAATTAATTATGAACAAAAAATAAAAGATATGCAAAAATCATTGGCTTGGGTTTGGTCCACTACAAAAAGTAAAAAAGAAAAATTGGATGTAATAAAAATCATAGAACAGCAATTTGGATGTAAAATTCCGTTAAATGAAATAGAGGATAAATTATGAGCTTTGTAATAGTAAAATACATTAAAAAAAATGTTCCCGTTATATTGTTAGATGGGCACGGAGAAGTTTGGGAGTTTGATGATGAAGAATCAGCGGAACACTACGCTAATATCTTTGAAACAAATTCTGATTCTGGGTATAAATATGAGGTTAAACCTATTGGTAAAATTCACGACAACAATCAAGAATAAAATTAAACTATTTATTACATATGGATAAAATTCTATCAACAATCAAAATTATTGGAAATGATGATTTACAATCAACACTTTCATCTATTTTTACAAACTCAAAAGAGGGTGATAATGATTGGTTATTAAATCAATTTTACGAAACACCCCACGATTGTGATTATAATTGTGTTGGTACATGCACATCTACATTAAATAGTGCTTTTATTGGTGATGAATCCATTATAATAGTATCGTCAGATACGGAGTTTCCACACGATTTAGTAAATAGAATGTGTGATATTTTTAGAGAGATTGATGAAAACTTTGAGGTAAAAGCAACTTATGAGCACAGTGAGTATGTTTATGTTGGTGCTTTTTATGGAACAGCAACAAATTCAGTTTCCAGTGAAAAACAACTTACTTCTTTGTTAGAAAAAGAAGATTATGAATCAGCGGATATATTTGATAATAAAATATTTTCTATAAAAGAAAGTATATTAGAAGAATGTATAGAAGAACTTAAATCTGAAAATAGGTTGATGTATGATGGTGATTATATTCCTGATTTTGAGGATGAAATAGATTATGATTATAATGATGATTGGAATGATGAAATAAACGAATATGATGATAAGGACTAATATGAAAAAACTACTATTGATATACTTTTTGTTTTTGTTGTCTTGTGCACCCCTAAATTATACACCAAATGTACAAATAACTCCAACACCACGTAACTATTACTGGGACTATTACTATTATACCCCCACAATTCCATATAACTATTCATATAGGTGGGGAACTTATGGATGGAGATATACTTACACACCACCCATTATAATACAACCTGTAAGACCATTACCCCCACGACCAAGATATCAGGCACCTCCTCGTCGTGATAGGTTAAATCAGCAGTATAGACCAAGAACTAACAGGCCTTAAAAGAAAAATTGTATTATGAAAAAAATATTACTATCACTATTATTAGTATTACCACTATCTATTTTTGCACAAAAGCGTGATAGTGTTTACATTAAATCTCCTATATTTGAAATGGCGTATTCGGAGATATTAGAACAACCTCGTTGGGTTAAATACACCGTTCAATGTGCACAAAACTCAGTGTCTCGTAAGGGGTTGGATTTTTATAAAGAAAAAGAATATTATACATCCGATAATGGTGATTATGTAAGTAATGAATGGGATAAGGGGCATATGGCTCCTGCGGCAGCATTTGGTTGTGATATAAACCTGTTAAAACAAACATTTACTTATCTAAACTCCGCTCTTCAACACCAATCTCTAAATAGAGGTCCTTGGAAAGAGTTGGAAGAATATGAAAGAAATTTGAGGCAGAAATCAGATGATATTTATGTGTATATTAGAATAGATTTTAACCCACCACTTAAAAAAGTATCTGGTGGTGCTACTATACCAACTGGGTTTTATAAAACAATTCAATCTAAAAAATTGAATATTAATGAGTGTTATTACTTTTATAATGTGGCGCCAAAATCTACAAAATTAAGTGATTTCATATGTAAATAAAATGAATCAATATTTTTTACAATCTATTTTTTGGAACACCAGATATGAGGTTATGCTTCCTACAACAATTAAGATGATACTAACTTTTGAAAAGTTGGGAATGGAATTTAACTTATCTCAATTTGGTATAATTAATGATTAATGCAAAAGGTTGTTTGTGGTTTACTACGAAATGAGGACAGGGTTTTAATAGGAAAAAGGTTGGATGATAACCCCAATTTTGGTGGTTATTGGGAGTTTCCTGGTGGTAAGGTAGATGATGGAGAAACTGAATATGAAGCCCTTATAAGGGAGTTTAAAGAAGAATTTGATATAGAAATACAACCATTTCATCAGTTTAAATCGGCTGCGGATAATGATGTAGAACTGATACCATTCATATGCAATTATGTGAGTGGAAAAGCCGTTAAAAAGGTTCATTCCGAACTAAAATTTGTAGAACTACCCCAATTAAAGAACTATACTTTTACACCTCTTACTGGGGATATAATAAAGTCTGTGGTGGGTTCTTATAGTGGTTTTTTTAGAAAACCCCGTATTAGGTAAGTGTCCAATAAATTGGACAGTAAAATTTAACGCAAATTTAATATAGAAAATTTGGAAATATGGGTTTTCTGTTGTATCTTTATGATGTAAACTTAAAAAGCATATGAAACAACCCCATAAATATACCCAAAAAACACCCATTTCAGACTGGTCTTACTCCGATAAAAGAGCGCTAGCATTACGCGTTTTTCGGTGGTGTAAATCCAATATGGGTGTAAATATGAGAAATCCATTTGCTATATCATTATCTGTTGTAAAAAACCATTATGAACCTAAAACTTATGGTGCTTTTGATGCGGAAATTAATGAGTTGATACTATATTACAATAATGTAAAATCTTTAAAAGTATTAATAACCACAATTATACACGAATACCAACACTCGCTTCAACCCATAAAAACAAAATATTATGCTTATTCTAAAAAGTATGGTTATTGGAAAAACCCATTGGAGGTTGAGGCCCGAAATGCTGAAACACAATATTTTAAACAAGTTCTTGCCTACTTAAATAAAACCAATAAAAAATAAAATTATGAAAGAAATTACAAATAATTTGTTAAAAATCCTTATGGGCTTATTTACACTTTTTACTTTTTTCGTTTTTATGTACGCAATGTATATATTATTTGGGGGTTAAAATAAATATTTTTAATATGAAAAGTAAATTTGAATTCAAGGACAACCGTCCGTTTAGTGTAAAGGCGAAAGATTTTATGCAATCACTCCTATTTTGGAAAGGTAGAAAAAAAGGAATTATCTACACTCGTGATATTGTGTGGGATGATATTCGTGAAATATTCTTTCCTAAAAACTTTGAAGAAAAATATGGTTATTTAGGTTCAGTTCCTTATGACCCAAAGACAAATACTTTTAAGGCACTTTTACCCTTAGTTCTTGCTATGGATTATGAAGCAAAACCTAAATGGTGTCCTCGTTGGGTATTGAGATTCCTTTATGTATTTGGTGATGATAAATCCATTGTAAGGGTTCGTAATAGGTTTCTACATAACTTATCTAATAAACTAACCAAAGGAATTACATTATATGATTACAAAACTAAATGGTCATACTATGATTTAAGGATTAGTATTGCTGCTCCTCAATATCTACAAGATTTGGCTGATGATATTGAACATGGTTACTATCAAAGAGGTAAGAGAGAAGAATTACTTCTTAGTATTAAAAGGATTGAACCTGATTTTGATAGGTTGATGTCCATAAAAGAATTAAGCGAATACTTGAATAAGTTAGAGGAGGGAGAAGCCAATCATGTTGGACGTAATACAACTGAAAATAAAATATTAAAATAATGATGACAGCCGAAGAAAAAGCGAGGGAACTAATTTATAAGTTTTATTATATTTTACCCAATAATGGAAGTTTTATTAGCACAAAAAATCCTGATGAATTCAGGTATAATCAATCAGTAAATTGCGCATTGATTGTATGTAATGAGGTGTTGGGGGAGATGGGTTCTGATAGGGGATATTTATTTTGGGGTGATGTTAAAGATATTATAAAATTAGAATTATCAGGTAATCCAAAATTTTGGCCAATTATTTGGGATTGAAGTTGAACATGAAATTAAAAACAAATAATATGGAAAAAGTAATTAGAGATGGTAAAGTAGCAGTATTGATTTCAAACGATTGGGGTAGTGGTTTTCATACTTGGGGGGCACCATTAGAAGCAATATTTAATCCACAATTAGTAGAATTGATTGAAAATGAAAACTACGATGAGGCAATAGAATTTGTTAAAAAAACATACCCAAAAGTTTCTGTATATGGTGTTGAAACTTTATGTGTTGAATGGGTAGAAGAAGGTAGAGAATTTTATATTACTGAATACGATGGATTAGAATCAATTGTTTATAAAGATGACGTTAAATGGATAACAGCATGAAATTAGAAGTATTTAAAAAGATAATAGAATTACTTAAAAAACATCAAAGTAAGATTGATGTTGCTTACAAAGCAGAAATTGACCTTGTCAATTTTTGTGACCCTTTAGAACAAGTAATTTCTCTTTTGATTGGTTCTTACTATGGGAAAGAAGGAAAAGAAACATTTGATTGGTGGTGTTATGATAAAAATTGGGGCGATAGAACCGATTTAACAATGACAGATAAGAATGGGGATGAAATATGTAGAACAATAGAAGAACTACATCAATGGTTGGAAGAAAATAAAACTGATGATTATAATCTTCCATATCAGATGACTGACGAACAAAGAACAAGATACCTAAACGGAATATTCATATGATAAAAATATACTACACCATAATCAAAGATAAAATCCTATCTTTCATTAACTTCATAAAAAATGTTTGGTTGTTTAGAAAGGCTCTCACCGATTTTCATTGGTGGGATTACCAGGCTCTATTTCAATTTATGAACACAGGCATTAATGAAATGGCTAATGGGATTGAGAATAAAGGTACTGAGATTATGTCTACTAAAATGAAAAAAGTGGCCAAAATGAGGCGTGCTTGTGAGATTTTACAAAATCACATAGACGACAACTACATCACAATGGCTGAAAACATTTTGGGTAAACTTTACGATTATGAAATTAAATTTGTTCCTTTGGAAGATAGACCTGTTTTATTTAGATATGAAGATGTTTTAACTGAAGAACAAAGCGAACATAACTCAAAAGTTTTTTTAAAATCTCGTGAACTTGAAGTTGAGGAATGGGAAGAGTTTTGTGATATAATCAAAGGACAAGGTGATTTTTTTGAGCAAGATAATTGGGAGGAAAAATTTGATGGTTCGGGACTTAAAAATTGGTGGGATTAAAAACTAATTATTAACATGAATGAACAAAAAGAACTATGTAGTGAATATCACAGATTATTCATTTTTATATTAGGAATAGTATTAACTATCATACTGCAAAAAATGTGTTATTGAAAATAATCACATAAAAAATTTGGAAAATCAAAATTTACTTCGTATATTTACACCATAATTAAACATTATGAAAACTGTATTCATCGGCGATATCCACGGACGTTCCATTTGGAAAGAAATTGTAGAACAGGAAAAACCTGATAGGGTTATTTTTGTAGGAGATTATTTCGATTCATTTGATATTCCAGGTATTGACCAAATTCACAATTTTAAGGAAATTATTCACTATAAAAAAACAAGTGGCATTGAAGTTGTTCTATTAGTAGGTAATCACGATTATCATTATATGGATATGGGTGAAACTTACAGCGGATTTCAACCTGCTCTAAAATTTGATATTGGGCAGTTGCTCAAAGAAAATATGGAACATTTACAAATGGCGTATTCATTTGATAATTTCCTTTGCACTCACGCTGGTGTATCTTCGGTGTTTATGAATGATAATTTTAGAGGTAGTTGGAATTGCGATAATTTAGTTGAAAAGCTGAATGAAACATTTAAATATTCTCCATTCATTTTTAAGTTCAATGGTTTTAATCCATACGGGGATAATGAAACACAATCACCGATTTGGATTAGGTTAAATTCATTGAGAAGTTCAAATAACAAACGAGGTAAAGATGGAATTAAAAAACGATTTATTCAGGTATTTGGACACACCCAAGTTAAAGAAATTGATTTGGCTGGGATGGCAAAATATTTAGGTGGTAGATACATTATGATTGATGCTCTGGCTGAAAGACAATATTTAGTTTATGATGGTGAAATTAAAGTAGGAAAAGTATGATAAAATGGATTTATAAACCTTCCGGAGTTGCCCCTGTTCAATCGGAAGGATATTTTTGGGATAGATATTTCTATTTCAGAGCAAGATATTCAACAATTACAATTGAATTCGCCCCAACTAAAGAAGATTGTTGGGATAACAGAAACATAGTCGAATATACCTTAAAAGAAACAACAGATAAATACGATGCTAGTTGTTACCCCTATTGGAAATGTATTCTACTTATTTATTGGGGATGTTGGTTGTATGTGTGGAATAAAAAAATATTAAAAAAATAAATTATGGAAGATTTAATATACACTAAAGAACCAAGCTTGAGCGGAATACCAATTACAAAATTAATGACATTGGTTTATGATTTTGTCCCCACAGAACAAAAAGAAGAATTTTTATCTGAGTATAAAAAATTATATACTGAATCATTACAAGATTTACAAAAAGCATATGAATGCGGCCTTAATGAAAAAAAATAAAAGTTATGTCATTAGCAACTAAAAACGAAGAACAAGCTATCCACGAATGTTATAGGAGGTTGTATAGGGCATCAACCCCATCAGCTAACTTTGATGAACTAATCCAAAACGCATCCGAAAATGAGTTAGGACAAAAGGTCATAGATTTTAATAATTACGAAATATGTGAATACCAATTCTCAGAAATTATCCAAGAAGTAATTAAAGAATACAAAATCAAAAAATGGAGACGTCAAATGTTTAAAAATACAATAACATTAGGATGTTCACCAAAATTTAAAAAAACTGAATAAAATGAAAGAACAAATATTTAGCGAATTAGGATTTGAAAAGATTATCGTTCCAGCCCTCCAATCAGGTACTTTAGAAGATTGGCATTATTATATTTTAGATATTGGTGGAATAGCTTTAGTAACATCATCGAGCGATGAAATAAAGGATGATAATTGGTATTGTTATTTGTTTGAAGAAGATTCGTTCAAAATAACAAACGAAACTGATTTAGTAGACTTAGTAAATTTATTTAACAAAATACATATCAATACCAATGCTTAATTTATTTCATTTAGAATTATATTTAGGCGGGTGTTTAGTAATGGCATTTTTTTTACACTTATTCCAAATTACTAATAAGAGTGTTACATTATCGGATACCACCATACTTATTTGGTCTTTATTGTGGTTTATTACCGCACCAATTTTTGCTTCTGCTCTTATATTGGGTACTATTTATGGGTTTATTTCTTCAATAATAGATGTTTTTAAAAATAAAAAATAACTATTTATTATTGGGAGACTTATAATGAAACTAAGAGAACTTTTAAATCAAATAATAATTACAGAAGGAGTTGATGATCCAGGCATATTAAAATGCGTATTCATGGCAGGTGGGCCTGGTTGTTTTGTAGCAGATACTTTAGTTAAAACAATAGATGGGTATGTTGAAATAAAAAATGTTGATGTTGGGACATTGGTTTATACTATAAATGAAAAAACAAAAGAAATTGAGTTAAAACCTGTTATAAAACACCACGAATATACAA
>OGWJ01000019.1_pt1 | contig 22652 bp, 25 predicted proteins | sample 1575991 | NCBI WGS metagenome assembly OGWJ01 (sample SAMN07581533, study PRJEB24739) | freshwater metagenome | place: Singapore | collected 2015-01 | reverse complement strand
GTTTCCCAGTCACGATAGGTTGTTTGTGTTGTTGGTGTTGTTGGTGTCGTTGTTGCTGTTTGTTTGTTTGTGTCTTTGCTTCTTTGTTTCTTTGTTTCTTTGCCTCTTTGTTGTTGTTGCTAGTTGTTGTCTGCTCTTTGTTGTTATCTGTGTGTTGCTTGTTCTTCGTTGTTTGTTGTTACAGCCACTCGTGAGTGGCAAGGATGTTGTCTACCTTGGTGCGCAAGTCCTGTCGAACAGCCTCGGACTCTTTGATGTCGTCGATGCGCAAGCCTGCCAGAGCAGACTCAAGCTGTGACCTAGCTTGCTCCAGCTTAGGATCGTTGGTGACGTTGAAGCTCGTGAGCAAGGCACACAACTCGTGAGCGTTAGTCAACATACTCTCGTGGTAGCGCTTGGTCTTGGACTCGTCTGGTGAGGGGTCCATGCGTGACCTGATGTGCGTGAGAGTCGTATGCAGCCTGGACCACGCATCCTGCATAGCTTCTTGTACCCTACGGTCATAGTCGGCTTGGTACTTGGACGACAACTCTGCAACAGCCTCGTTGTGCGTGTCGAGGATGAAGTGTCCTGCTGACGGCACCGGAGAGAATGTGTAGCGGAAGTCGAATTTCTTGGCTACCACATGCGTCTCGGGATACTCGTCCCTGTTGAAGAATCCACCCAGTTTGAAGGCAGCTAGCGTTACGAGACCGGGATATGCATCCAGGAAGGTCTGCTTCTTGGTACTGAATACGTTCTCCATCGTATTAAGTTGTTGCTTGTAGTCGAAGAAGTGCTTCATGGGCAGCAGGCGCGGACCCTTCTCAGACCAAGGCAGCGTCTGAGTGAGGTGCCATGCCCTCACCCTAGCTACGTAATCGGTGATCTCCTTTAGCAGGCTTGACCCTGCCATGAGATTTTTGTTGACGCGTGCCGCATCCATTTCTGTTGCGTTGTTGTCTGCAACAACCTTGGCAGATTGCTGACGGTCGAGTTTGTATGCAGTCCAGTTGGAGATGTTGAGTTCCACAAGGATGCTGTTGGTAAGCAGGTTCATAAGTGACTCCTAAAGAAGGTCTTGGTTGTTGGCACACCAGTCGCGGAAGCGACTGTTGCTGAAGGCATACGGACTCTTGTCCTTGTTCTTGGCGATGCTGATGCAGTAGCAGGCACCCCAGTCAGGAGAGAGTCGAGAGATGTAGATCATGAATGGGTCGATGGTCTCCTTGGTAGTTGCGTCAATCAATCCATAGGTCAGGATGGCTTGCGCGCCTGACTCTGTGGGCACTCGGGTATGTGCAGGGTCGGTAGCGATGGACAAGATGGGCGGCAGTTGACTCGCAAAGTTGAGGTATGCCGTCATGCTCTGCGCGAATGCATCCCCAGCCGTACCAGCAAGGGCATGAACCAGAGCATTGCGCGGCAGACGGGCACTCTGGTGGATGATGCTACTAGCACGAGACAAGGATCGAGGTGAGACGTAGGACTGCTGCGGCTTCCTCGGGTTGTAGATGTATGGGTTGGATGCCTGTGCGGCATCCACGTAGGATGCTAGTGCATCGGGGAAGTTGCGTACCCAGCCGCGCACCGTGGGGTGGATGTTGTTGGCTTCAGCCCATCTCAACCACTCGGTTGCGGACGGCTTGCGCACCGTCACCCTTGCGACGCGATTGAGGGTATGCGCCTTGATGTTGTCGCCTACACCGTCTGAGGACAGGTTGCCTGTGAGAAAGACTATGGTACCTGCTGGTGGAGAGATATCGGCAAGGCGCTTGCGCTCTTCAAGCAGAGGATGGAGCATGTTCTTGACAGGATCGGCACCCTTGCTGAACTCATCGAGACAGATCACAGGAATTTTGCCTGTATGCAGCCCGAAGCGATTGTTCGGGAAGTATTCTGTCGTGCGTGTCTGTCGGTTGATGGATGGCATGGCAACGTCACCCAGGTCCAGCGTTGGCACATCCACATAGGAATAGACGTGATTGTCGTCACCTAGTATGTTGCGGAGCATCCGCAGCACACTTGACTTGCCGATCCCAGGCTCACCTTGCAACATGAAGCAGCACTCGGGTACTGCTGCGATGAGAGTTGCAGCCTCATCGAGAGTGATAGAGTCATCCATGTGTGGTTTCTCCTAAGTTGTAAGTAACAGCACGAGTACAGCACCCCATGCAAAGGCGATGCCGTGAGAGAGAATCAGGTCGGTCATCGAAGCAGTCCTCCTTTATTGTTGAGACCTACAAGGTCTCGCCTATCGGTCACCAGCACATAGTTGCTTTTGTGCATCGGGGCGACTGTGTGCCTTACTGCACGGGCTATGCTCTCGGCACAGTCCATACACGTCGGACGTGTGGCGCGTGCTCGGTGAGGTTCGACGCGCACGGCGTAGCAGTGTGTGCATATGGGTAGGTGGTAGTCTTCCATAGGTCATACCCTCGGCAGTGCGAAACGTAAGCCTGGAACTAACCAGCCTACGATGGCGATATGGTCGCCAGAAATAACGGCATGGCACGGACCTGGAAGGCAGTAGGTTTTACCGTCGGGTAGCTCTACGGTTACTGTCTCATCGGATGAGACGAAGCGCCCTCTTAGGCGACTGCACCCGTCGGTCGGGCTTTGCTCTACTAACGTACCCCATAGCACTTTTGTGGGATCTACTTCTATCTTCAGAAGATGATCTTCTATGTCTTTGTTCATGGTTGTGCTCCTTGACTAACAATTGTTAGGGTTAGGTTGTTGCCATCTGCCTGTGGCAGGGGCTGTGCGTGAAGTGTTCATTATATCACAATTAGTAGACAATGTCAAGTCTTTTTGGAATGCTTTATGACTCGACCTTTTGGTCGGCGACGAGGTACTTGTTGCGGGTAGCACTGATGCACTTTCCCTCCACGGGAAAGGTACTCGGCAATAGCCGTGGCTAGCGCCTGGGATCGTTCGGCTTTGGTCATGTACTCTCCTAAATTGACCCTAACAATTGTTAGGTGGTGTTTTCTCTGTTATTTGTATTATTATACCAGGAAAATGTCAAAATGTCAAGGCTAGTCAACACGGCATAGCGACTAGGCCGAGTGGCATAGGGGGGTTGACTAGGCCGAGTGACATAGGGGGGGTTGACTAGGCCGAGTGGCAGGGGCTGGTGTAATGTAAGAACTAATGTAAGAAAAAAAGTGTAATGTAAGAAAAGTCAAAATTTCTTACATTACCAAGTTGTTGAAAAGCCTAAGGAAAATTGAATAGTTTATAATGTAATGTAAGAGAAAAAAAATATGAGAATCCTGGGGGACTTTTCGTGATAGTACGAACTATTTGAACGAACTCGGCGCGGAAGGGTGCGTTCACCCAGCCTTTACATACTTTTCTCTTACAAAGCCGTTTTTCTTACAATAGGGGGTTAAACCCATGATTCTAAAGGATTTTGTATTGTAAGAAAATTTTTTGGCTTTCTTACAATACACCCTTTTTTCTTACAATACCCCTTTTTTTCTTACAATGCGTGGGGGGTTGACAACCGCGCAAAAAAGTGATAGGCTGCGTGCAGCCTATCAGTTATCCACAGGCAGCGCCGCCCAGGCGCGTGCCGCAACGGTCTGGAGGTTATCGCGGAGGGAACTGGTGCTTCTGGGGAGTTGACAACCGCGCAAAAAAGTGATAGGCTGCGTGCAGCCTATCAGTTATCCACAGGCAGCGCTGCGCGGGCACCTAACAATTGTTAGGTCTTGGAGGTACAACCTAGGGAACTGGTGAGGAACTGGTGCTAAACCCGAGCATAGCTCGGGTTTAGCTTTTTCAGTCTTCGTTGTTCAGCCGCATCATCAGATTGTCTTGATGCTTTGCCATTTTAGAATAAATATTGCTGGCTGTATTATTACCTGAAACCATTTCATTCCTTGAAATGATCCAGTAGGCTTCAGCATTACGACGCGCAATCCGCATCTTTACTTGCCGCATAAAATCACTATGTTTTTTGTTAGCATTCATTTGTGTGGTCATGGCGCTTTCCTTTGACTTGTTCACGGGTACCTAACAATTGTTAGGTACCCGCAGGGTTATACTACAGCGCTTCTCGCTTGATACCGCAAGCCTCCAGAAGTTCTACCAACTTGAGCATTCTAGCCTTGCCAGCCTCTCCGATGAACTGGCTTTCTTTCTTGTGTGCCTTGTAAAGCTTCATTGCCTCCTCTGTGGTGCGTAGCAGCAGGCTTCGCCGCTCCTGTGTGGTGCCCGTGTCGGACGACTCATCTTCCGCCGGGTTGTTTCTATCGTTCGCATATTGCGAAGCATATTGCCGTGCTCGCGCCCAAATAGTGCTCGGGTTAGAGTATTTCTGCTTTGCAACTTCTGCCTGAGTCGCATTTGGATTATCTGCTACAAATTTAGCCTGTACTGCCGTGTGCAGCGCGGTGAATAACGCGGCTTTCTCCGCGTGTACTAACTCGGCTTCTGGCCCGGTATCTTTTGCTTCGATTTCCCACCATTTGGCAGGGAACCCTTCCGCTAGATTGGACAGGCACTCAGCGTAGTCGCGCAACGCTCCGTATCCACCGACCATACTCTTTGCTGCATTGTTGCGATAGGATTCGATCATGCCTTTGGTTTCTTTACTCAGTTTCATCGTGTGCCTCTCTTAGTTAGCCTAACAATTGTTAGGTGGGTTTCGGGATCATCCGGTAGCTTTCGCCGTCCGTCCTCCCATTATAGCAAAATCCTGGCTAAACCTAGCAAAATACGTATAAAATAATTATCCCTAGGTTGATACCCAGAAAACCCCATTGTTCGGGGATTTTGTACTATCCGCCATGACGACCCCACCCATCCCCATCCCCCCCAGGCTGTGCTCGGGTCCTAGGCGTGCCCATACATACTGTTCTGCACGTTCATAGTGCAGCCACAAAGTCATAGCGCAGCTACGACTTCTTAACCACGTTGCGACTTCTTAGCTGCGCTACAAATTCTTATCTACACCACAGTAATCTTGTATCGTTGTGACAGTAGTTTCTTCCGTCTTAACGTCACACCCCCCTACCCCCTCTTGACATTTTTGAGTATGTCTAGTACGCTCGTTTAGAGAAACACCCCCCGTCAGGAGTCCCATGCTAAATATAGAGCCTACAAAAAATAAACCCCTGCCGTTCGACCTGTCGTCAGAAGAGCCTGAGTTTCTTAAAGACAAGATTGTTGTTGCAGGAGACACAGCGCTGCTGCTCAATGAGCTTGGTATGCCGCTGGAGTTCAACCCGCAAACACAAGCTTCTGCGGAAGAGTTGTTTAGAGAAGCAGGTAAGAAACTACCAGCGTCTTATGTAAAGCGCGAGCTTGTGAAGGGTGGGGTAGCTGCTACTTTGCGAACTATTATCGCCAAGTACGATTCCCCAGTATTTTCAGATATCATACAAGCACGCCATTTTATCACTGCCAAACTTGTGGAGTTGGCTGCTTGTGGCGATCCTAGAGTAGAGATACGCGCTTTGGAACTTCTTGGTAAGCACTCAGATATTGGCGTGTTTACAGAGCGCAGCGAAATTACCGTCAGCCACAAAAACTCTGCTGATCTTGAGATAGAAATAAAAGAGCGCATAAAGCGTTTGCTGCTTGGCAATGCTGCGGATGTGGAGTTTTCTCCTGCAACCGATCTGGATGCTGAATTGGGGTCAGCAGTTAAAGAACCCACAGATATGGATTGTGCTGAAGATGCATAATGCACGCACGGTAAATAAACACACGCTGTCCAATACGCTTAGTCTTAATGCACTGCTTAATAATATAGGCAGTTTGCCTGAAAGAGAATTGCGGGAAATAAATATAAAACTAAAAAAACTGGAGCAGTTGAAAGAACGCGAACAATGCAGGGACAAGTTTATTACATTCACTAAAAAAGTGTGGCCTACATTTGTAGATGGCAGACATCATTTACGTATGGCTGCGGCTTTTGAACGGGTCGTTAAAGGTGACTGCAAGCGGCTTATAGTTAATATGCCGCCTCGCCATACCAAGTCTGAGTTTGCTTCTTATCTTCTTCCTGCGTGGTTTTTGGGTAAGTTTCCAGATAAAAAGATTATTCAAACGTCGCATACCGCCGAATTAGCCGTGGGTTTTGGGCGAAAAGTAAGAAACCTTGTAGATTCAGACGTTTACGCAAATATTTTTCCTGACGTTTCACTACAAGTTGACTCAAAAGCGGCTGGAAGGTGGAACACCAACAAAGGTGGCGAGTATTTTGCCATAGGCGTAGGCGGCGCAGTGACAGGTAAAGGTGCGGATCTCTTGATTATTGACGACCCGCACTCTGAACAAGAGGCTGCGTTGGCTGCAACATCGCCAGAAATCTACGATAAAGTCTATGAATGGTACACATCCGGCCCTCGGCAGCGTTTGCAGCCTGGAGGATCTATCGTTATTGTGATGACCCGCTGGGCTTTACGTGATTTGACGGGTCAAGTTATTAAAAATTCAGCCCAAAGAGGTGGAGATGAGTGGGAAGTGATAGAATTTCCCGCTATTTTACCTTCAGAAACCCCAATTTGGCCTGAATTTTGGTCTTATGAAGAGCTTTCCAAGCTGCGGGACGAGCTTCCTAGCTCTAAATGGCAGGCGCAGTACCAACAAAACCCCATTTCTGAAGAAGGTGCGATAGTAAAGCGTGAATGGTGGAAACTTTGGGATAAAGATGACCCGCCAAAATGTGATTTTATCATTCAAGCGTGGGATACCGCTTACGAAACAACAAATCGCTCTGATTATAGCGCCTGTACGACATGGGGTGTGTGGACTACTGAAGAAGGTGATGCCAATATTATTCTTCTTGATGCTCACCGAGCGCGTATGGAGTTTTATGAGCTTAAAAAGAAGGTGTTGGAGTCCTATAAACAGTACGAACCTGACGCTCTTATTGTGGAAAAGAAGGTTTCGGGTATTTCTCTCTACCAGGAACTGCGACGTATGGGCGTGCCTGTGGCAGAATTTACGCCTTCCAGGGGTAACGACAAGATTACACGCTTAAACGCCGTGTCTGACCTTATAGCTTCAGGACGGGTGTGGGTGCCTAACACGCGCTGGGCAGAAGAACTTATGGATGAGATCGCTTCGTTCCCTGCAGGGGAGCATGACGACTATGTGGATTCCACAACGCTGGCATTGGCGCGCTTCCGGCAAGGGGGCTTTATCCGTTTGCCTTCTGATGAACCTGAAGAAAGTCTATACTTCCGTGGTCATCGCCAGTCCAGGCGCGGCTACTATTTGTGAGGTGATGCATGGAACGCATGATGGTGCCACAAAGTATTGAAGACCTTGCCGCAGAAGAAACTCCCATCGAGATTGAAATCGAGAACCCCGAGGGGGTGACTGTCGGTATCGGCGGCGTTGAGATCGACCTCATGCCAGATGAGCGCGAGGAGGGCGAAGAGTTTGATTCCAATCTCGCTGAGTTCATCAACGACTCCGATCTCCAGAAGATCTCCAGTGACATCATGGAGCTAGTCGAAGCGGACGTTACCTCCCGTAAAGACTGGGCAGATACTTATGTCAAAGGGCTGGATGTCCTGGGTCTTAAGTATGACGAAGTAACTGAACCCTGGGACGGTGCCTGCGGCGTGTTCTCCACCCTGCTGACAGAGTCCGCTATTCGCTTCCAGAGCGAGTCCATCATGGAGACTTTCCCGGCGCAAGGTCCGGTCAAGACCAATATTATCGGTGCGTGGAACCCGAAGATCGAAGAAGCTGCCAAGCGCGTGCAGGCTGATATGAACTATCAGCTAACAGACAAGATGCCTGAGTACCGCTCTGAGCATGAACGTGCCCTCTGGGGTGTGGCCCTCGCAGGCTCGGCGTTCAAGAAAGTCTACTACGACCCGTCCCTTGAACGGCAGGTCTCATTTTATGTGCCTGCCGAAGATGTCATCCTTCCCTATGGCGTGACCAACATTCGCCGTGCAGACCGTCTCACGCACATGATGCGCAAGACCAAGAACGATCTGCGCAAGCTGCAAGTCAGCGGGTTCTACCGTGACATCGACCTTGGCGACCCTCTTGCCAGTCAGACAGATATAGAGAAAGCCAAAGCGCAGAAGGAAGGCGTGGAGCAGGTCAAGGATGAGCGGTATCAGATTTACGAAGTACATATAGAGTACGACCTGCCAAAGTACGAAGAAGATCTTCCGCTGCCGTATGTCATCACTATCGACAAGGGAACCAGCAAGGTTCTTGCCATACGCCGCAACTACCGGGAGGACGACTCGCGTAAGGTTGCTCGGCAGCACTTCGTACACTATATGTATATCCCAGGCTTTGGAGCCTATGGTTTTGGACTGATCCACATCATCGGTGGCTACGCGCAGGCAGGCACGCTGCTTATCCGTCAGCTTGTGGACGCTGGCTCATTAAGTAACCTCCCCGGTGGATTGAAGTCTCGTGGTCTGCGGATCAAGGGCGATGACACGCCCATAGCTCCTGGTGAGTTCCGTGATGTGGACGTGCCCTCGGGATCTATTAGGGACAACATCCTCCCGCTACCGTACAAGGAGCCTAGTCAAGTCCTGCTAGCACTCCTCAACCAGATCACCGAAGAGGCTCGACGGCTTAGTGGTATGGCTGACATGAAGGTTAGCGACATGTCGAGTCAAGCCCCGGTGGGTACCACCCTAGCTCTTTTAGAACGGCAGCTAAAGACGATGGGTGCTGTACAGGCTCGCATCCATGCGGCGATGAAAGAAGAGTTCCGGTTGCTAAAAGACATTATTCGGGACTACACAAGCCCCGACTATAGTTATATCCCCCAGGATGGTACGCCGCAAGTCAAGCAGGAGGACTACGATCTCATCGAGGTCATTCCAGTATCTGACCCTAACGCTTCGACGATGGCGCAGCGTGTGGTGCAGTACCAAGCTGCCTTGCAGCTAGCGCAAGGAGCGCCTCAGCTTTACGATCTTCCACGGCTTCACAGGCAGATGCTGGACGTGCTTGGTATCTCCAACGCCGACAAACTTGTACCACTACCTGACGATCAGACCCCACGTGATCCGATTACTGAAAACATGGACGTGCTCAAAGGCACGCCGCTGAAAGCCTTTATATATCAGGATCACCAAGCGCACATCACGGCGCATATGACTTTCCTGCAAGATCCGAGCATTATGCAGATCATAGGGCAGAACCCAATGGCGCAGCAGATGCAGGCTGCGATGATGGCGCACGTTGCTGAGCACCTTGGCTTCCGCTACAGGCAAGAGATCGAGCAGCGTGTCGGCGCTCCGCTGCCCAGGCCAGACCAACGGCTGTCTGAGGCTGAAGAGTTTGCGATGGCTAAGTATGTGGCAGAGGCTGCGCAACAAGTGCTTCAGGTTCATCAAGCGCAGGCTGCGCAGCAACAGGCGCAGCAGATCGCGCAAGATCCGTTGGTGCAGCTTCAGCAACAGGAGCTTCAGATCAAGCAGATGGAGCAGCAGCGCAAGATGGAGAAGGACCGCGCTGACGTTGCGCTGGCTCAGGGACGGCTACAGAATGAGCAGCAACGGATCGCTGTAGATGCGCAGAAAGAAGGGATTCGGTTGCAGAACCAGAATCAGCAGACTGACAAGAAGATCCAGGCCGATCTTCTTAAGGCTTCCATGAAAGGCAGGACATCATGACCGCCGCCCGTCAGATGCTCGACCACTTGTTCAACAAGTTGTCCGAGCGTGAGAAAGAAGTAGCTACCGCTGTCACCGATGGCGGTTGCAAGGACTTTGCTGAATATCGGAACTTGTGTGGCGTTATCCAGGGTCTGCGCCGTGCAAAGATGGAAATACAAGACCTTGTGCAACGCTATGAGGAGTTTGAAGATGACTGAGGCAGCAAAGCAGGTGCCTGCCGTCAAAGGGTATAAGATACTTTGTACGCTCCCTACCATCGAGAGCAAGTTTGACAGCGGTATTCTTAAGGCTGAGAAAACGGTACAGTACGAAGAACTGCTTAGTAACGTGCTCTTTGTTGTTTCCCTTGGCGATATGGCGTACTCAGATCCAAGTCGGTTTCCCACGGGACCGTGGTGCAAGGCAGGCGATTTTATTATTACCCGAGCAAATACCGGGACAAGGCTGCGGATTCACGACCGTGAGTTCCGTATTATCAACGACGATTCCGTTGAAGCTGTGGTGGAAGACCCACGCGGCATCCAACGTGCATGAGGTGAACTATGGATAACGTCGAATACAAGTTTCCTGACGAGAAAGAACAACCCGCATCGAAAGAAGCAGAGGACAAGATTGAGTTTGAAGTCGTCGATGACACGCCAGATGAAGACAAGGGTCGCAAGCCCCTTGCTGAGCCTGTCAACGAGCCGACCGACGAAGAACTTGCGAAGTACGACGAAGGCGTACAGAGGCGTATTAAGAAACTGTCGCATGGATACCACGATGAACGTAGGGCTAAAGAAGCTGCGCTACGCGAGCGTGAAGAGGCACTTAACTTTGCCCGTAGGCTCTTTGACGAGAATAAACGCCTGCAAGATAACCTGGGCGGGCACACTAGATTGCTTGTCGATACTGCCAAACAGAATGCTGCCCTCTCTCTGGAAGACGCCAAGCGTAGATATAAAGCTGCGTACGAGGCGGGGGATGCAGACCAGCTTGTCGCTGCGCAGGAAGAACTGACGCAAGCCAAGATTCGCTTGGATAAGGTCGAGAACTTCCAACCACCCCAGCTTCAACCACCCCAGCTTCAACCACCCCCCTATTGATTTTTCTTGGTATGTGTGTATCATTCGCACAGAGGCACACACCCCCTTTGGAGTCCCAGTGGCTATACAAATAACACCAGATCTCTCCCACCCCGTGCCATCTACGTTTGCAGATGAAGTATCCCCGTCACTAAAAAAGAATGTGAGAGCTATGGCAGACACAGCAGCCGTGGTACTTGAGTTGGGGTATATGCCCTTTGAGATGACTCAAGAAGATGAAGAAGCCGCACGAAAGCTTTTTCAAGAGTTTGATACTAAGAAAACAGAAGATGCTAACCCTCCTGAGTTGTATCAGGGAAACGTAGCAATAAAACTGTCTGCCTTGTTAAGTATGTATGACAAACAGATAGTTAATGACGCAGTTCAATTGCGCACATACATAACCAACCGCCTCCTTGAAGTGTCCAACTGCGGCTGCACGAAGTACGAGCTTCGTGCTTTGGAGCTTCTTGGTAAAATGTCAGATGTTGGTGTGTTTACTGAAAAATCTGAAATATCTATTGTGCATAAGAGCGCTGATGATTTACGCGTTGCTATAGCGGATAAAATATCTAAACTGTTAGGTTCTGATATAGTTGAAGTAGAAGCCGTTAGTGTTTATGACGAGTTGGGAGGCTTAAACGGTGATATACCAAGAAACCCACAAGGACGTGACTCAACAGAAACTTAAATCGTTTCTTAAAGCGCTTCCTTCGCTGCCAGATCATGAGCTTAGAAGTATTTTAAAGGATCTCATGCGCCATGAAAAACTTAAAGACAAAGAAATATCAAGCACAGATTTTCTAGCGTTTGTAAAAAAAGTTTGGAGCGGGTTTATTGAGGGTGCTCACCATAAACGGATGGCTAAAGCTTTTGAACGTGTAGCGTGTGGAATGACAAAACGCCTAATTATTAATATGCCGCCTCGCCATACCAAGTCTGAGTTTGCTTCTTATCTTCTTCCTGCGTGGTTTTTGGGTAAGTTTCCAGATAAAAAGATTATTCAAACGTCGCATACCGCCGAATTAGCCGTAGGTTTTGGACGAAAAGTGCGTAATATTGTTGATTCCAGTATATATTCTGAAGTATTCCCAGGAGTCTGCCTGCAAGCCGACTCAAAAGCAGCTGGAAGGTGGAACACCAACAAGGGTGGCGAGTATTTTGCCATAGGCGTAGGTGGTGCAGTGACAGGTAAAGGTGCGGATCTCTTGATTATTGACGACCCGCACTCTGAACAAGAGGCTGCTTTGGCTGCAACATCGCCAGAAATCTACGATAAAGTCTATGAATGGTACACATCCGGCCCTCGGCAGCGCTTGCAACCCGGAGGATCTATCGTTATTGTGATGACCCGCTGGTCTTTACGTGATTTAACGGGTCAAGTTTTACGCGCCACTGCCCAAAGGGGTGGGGACGAGTGGGAAATGATCGAATTTCCTGCTATTTTGCCCTCTGGAGCGTCATTATGGCCCGAATTTTGGTCTGTAGAAGAGCTTTCTGCCCTTCGTGAGGAGCTTCCCAACTCAAAATGGCAGGCTCAGTACCAACAAAACCCCATTTCTGAAGAAGGTGCAATCGTTAAGCGTGAATGGTGGAAACTTTGGGAGAAAGATGACCCTCCCAAGTGCGATTTTATCATTCAGTCGTGGGATACGGCCTTTGAAACCAACAATAGGGCCGATTATTCGGCGTGTACAACGTGGGGTGTGTGGACTACTGAAGAAGGTGACGCCAATATTATTCTTCTTAATGCTATTAAAACAAGACTTGAGTTCCATGAACTTAAAAAGAAAGTTCTTGAGGAGTACAAGTGGTGGTCTCCTGACTTTCTTGTGGTTGAAAAGAAAGCGTCAGGTATTTCTCTCTACCAGGAACTGCGACGTATGGGCGTGCCTGTGGCAGAATTTACGCCTTCCAGGGGTAATGACAAGATTACACGCTTAAACGCCGTGTCTGACCTTATAGCTTCAGGACGGGTGTGGGTGCCTAACACGCGCTGGGCTGATGAGCTTGTTGATGAGGTTGCGTCGTTTCCCGCAGGGGAGCATGATGACCTAGTAGACTCCACAACGCTGGCATTGGCGCGCTTCCGGCAAGGGGGCTTTATCCGTTTGCCTTCTGATGAACCTGAAGAAAGTCTATACTTCCGTGGTCATCGCCAGTCCAGGCGCGGCTACTATTTGTGAGGTGATGCATGGAACGCATGATGGTGCCACAAAGTATTGAAGACCTTGCCGCAGAAGAAACTCCCATCGAGATTGAAATCGAGAACCCCGAGGGGGTGACTGTCGGTATCGGCGGCGTTGAGATCGACCTCATGCCAGATGAGCGCGAGGAGGGCGAAGAGTTTGATTCCAATCTCGCTGAGTTCATCAACGACTCCGATCTCCAGAAGATCTCCAGTGACATCATGGAGCTAGTCGAAGCGGACGTTACCTCCCGTAAAGACTGGGCAGATACTTATGTCAAAGGGCTGGATGTCCTGGGTCTTAAGTATGACGAAGTAACTGAACCCTGGGACGGTGCCTGCGGCGTGTTCTCCACCCTGCTGACAGAGTCCGCTATTCGCTTCCAGAGCGAGTCCATCATGGAGACTTTCCCGGCGCAAGGTCCGGTCAAGACCAATATTATCGGTGCGTGGAACCCGAAGATCGAAGAAGCTGCCAAGCGCGTGCAGGCTGATATGAACTATCAGCTAACAGACAAGATGCCTGAGTACCGCTCTGAGCATGAACGTGCCCTCTGGGGTGTGGCCCTCGCAGGCTCGGCGTTCAAGAAAGTCTACTACGACCCGTCCCTTGAACGGCAGGTCTCATTTTATGTGCCTGCCGAAGATGTCATCCTTCCCTATGGCGTGACCAACATTCGCCGTGCAGACCGTCTCACGCACATGATGCGCAAGACCAAGAACGATCTGCGCAAGCTGCAAGTCAGCGGGTTCTACCGTGACATCGACCTTGGCGACCCTCTTGCCAGTCAGACAGATATAGAGAAAGCCAAAGCGCAGAAGGAAGGCGTGGAGCAGGTCAAGGATGAGCGGTATCAGATTTACGAAGTACATATAGAGTACGACCTGCCAAAGTACGAAGAAGATCTTCCGCTGCCGTATGTCATCACTATCGACAAGGGAACCAGCAAGGTTCTTGCCATACGCCGCAACTACCGGGAGGACGACTCGCGTAAGGTTGCTCGGCAGCACTTCGTACACTATATGTATATCCCAGGCTTTGGAGCCTATGGTTTTGGACTGATCCACATCATCGGTGGCTACGCGCAGGCAGGCACGCTGCTTATCCGTCAGCTTGTGGACGCTGGCTCATTAAGTAACCTCCCCGGTGGATTGAAGTCTCGTGGTCTGCGGATCAAGGGCGATGACACGCCCATAGCTCCTGGTGAGTTCCGTGATGTGGACGTGCCCTCGGGATCTATTAGGGACAACATCCTCCCGCTACCGTACAAGGAGCCTAGTCAAGTCCTGCTAGCACTCCTCAACCAGATCACCGAAGAGGCTCGACGGCTTAGTGGTATGGCTGACATGAAGGTTAGCGACATGTCGAGTCAAGCCCCGGTGGGTACCACCCTAGCTCTTTTAGAACGGCAGCTAAAGACGATGGGTGCTGTACAGGCTCGCATCCATGCGGCGATGAAAGAAGAGTTCCGGTTGCTAAAAGACATTATTCGGGACTACACAAGCCCCGACTATAGTTATATCCCCCAGGATGGTACGCCGCAAGTCAAGCAGGAGGACTACGATCTCATCGAGGTCATTCCAGTATCTGACCCTAACGCTTCGACGATGGCGCAGCGTGTGGTGCAGTACCAAGCTGCCTTGCAGCTAGCGCAAGGAGCGCCTCAGCTTTACGATCTTCCACGGCTTCACAGGCAGATGCTGGACGTGCTTGGTATCTCCAACGCCGACAAACTTGTACCACTACCTGACGATCAGACCCCACGTGATCCGATTACTGAAAACATGGACGTGCTCAAAGGCACGCCGCTGAAAGCCTTTATATATCAGGATCACCAAGCGCACATCACGGCGCATATGACTTTCCTGCAAGATCCGAGCATTATGCAGATCATAGGGCAGAACCCAATGGCGCAGCAGATGCAGGCTGCGATGATGGCGCACGTTGCTGAGCACCTTGGCTTCCGCTACAGGCAAGAGATCGAGCAGCGTGTCGGCGCTCCGCTGCCCAGGCCAGACCAACGGCTGTCTGAGGCTGAAGAGTTTGCGATGGCTAAGTATGTGGCAGAGGCTGCGCAACAAGTGCTTCAGGTTCATCAAGCGCAGGCTGCGCAGCAACAGGCGCAGCAGATCGCGCAAGATCCGTTGGTGCAGCTTCAGCAACAGGAGCTTCAGATCAAGCAGATGGAGCAGCAGCGCAAGATGGAGAAGGACCGCGCTGACGTTGCGCTGGCTCAGGGACGGCTACAGAATGAGCAGCAACGGATCGCTGTAGATGCGCAGAAAGAAGGGATTCGGTTGCAGAACCAGAATCAGCAGACTGACAAGAAGATCCAGGCCGATCTTCTTAAGGCTTCCATGAAAGGCAGGACATCATGACCGCCGCCCGTCAGATGCTCGACCACTTGTTCAACAAGTTGTCCGAGCGTGAGAAAGAAGTAGCTACCGCTGTCACCGATGGCGGTTGCAAGGACTTTGCTGAATATCGGAACTTGTGTGGCGTTATCCAGGGTCTGCGCCGTGCAAAGATGGAAATACAAGACCTTGTGCAACGCTATGAGGAGTTTGAAGATGACTGAGGCAGCAAAGCAGGTGCCTGCCGTCAAAGGGTATAAGATACTTTGTACGCTCCCTACCATCGAGAGCAAGTTTGACAGCGGTATTCTTAAGGCTGAGAAAACGGTACAGTACGAAGAACTGCTTAGTAACGTGCTCTTTGTTGTTTCCCTTGGCGATATGGCGTACTCAGATCCAAGTCGGTTTCCCACGGGACCGTGGTGCAAGGCAGGCGATTTTATTATTACCCGAGCAAATACCGGGACAAGGCTGCGGATTCACGACCGTGAGTTCCGTATTATCAACGACGATTCCGTTGAAGCTGTGGTGGAAGACCCACGCGGCATCCAACGTGCATGAGGTGAACTATGGATAACGTCGAATACAAGTTTCCTGACGAGAAAGAACAACCCGCATCGAAAGAAGCAGAGGACAAGATTGAGTTTGAAGTCGTCGATGACACGCCAGATGAAGACAAGGGTCGCAAGCCCCTTGCTGAGCCTGTCAACGAGCCGACCGACGAAGAACTTGCGAAGTACGACGAAGGCGTACAGAGGCGTATTAAGAAACTGTCGCATGGATACCACGATGAACGTAGGGCTAAAGAAGCTGCGCTACGCGAGCGTGAAGAGGCACTTAACTTTGCCCGTAGGCTCTTTGACGAGAATAAACGCCTGCAAGATAACCTGGGCGGGCACACTAGATTGCTTGTCGATACTGCCAAACAGAATGCTGCCCTCTCTCTGGAAGACGCCAAGCGTAGATATAAAGCTGCGTACGAGGCGGGGGATGCGGACCAGCTTGTCGCTGCGCAGGAAGAACTGACGCAGGCCAAGATTCGCTTGGATAAGGTCGAGAACTTCCAACCACCCCCTTTACAACCTCCTCCATCTCCTGTACAGTCCCAACCACAACCCGCTCCAGAGCGTTCTCCTGATCCCAAGGCACTTGCGTGGCGAAACCAGAATCGGTGGTTTGGGCAGGACGAAGAGATGACCAGCTTTGCTCTGGGTCTGCACGAGAAATTGGTCAAGAACGGGGTCGATCCTACGTCTGAAGAGTATTATGACCGGATCAATTCCCGCATTCGTGAAAAATTTCCCGAGAATTTTGAAGCTCCCGCCAAGAAAGCAAGTTCTGTTGTAGCTCCCGCATCGCGCAGTGTTGCACCCAAGAAGATCACGCTGACGCAGACGCAGGTTGCACTTGCCAAGAAACTTGGTGTACCCTTGGAGCTTTATGCTCGCAAAGTTGCAGAGGGGATGGTAAATGGCTGAGAATCGAATTAACCGAGAGCAGGAAACCCGCGCTAAAACTGAGCGTCCCCGTAGCTGGGTGCCACCCACGCTACTGCCAGATCCGACGCCTGATCCGGGTTATGTTTACCGCTGGATTCGTGTAAGCACGCTTGGTAAGAGCGACCCACGCAATATCGCTGGAAAGATCCGGGAGGGTTGGGAGCCTGTACGCGCCTCAGACCACCCAGAAATATCCCAGTACCTGGACTCCGAAGAAGATCGGTTCAAGGACAACGTGGTCGTCGGCGGTTTGATGCTCTGTAAAACTCCAAAAGAGTTTGTCGATCAACGTAACGCTTTTTACCAGGAACAGGCTGAAGCGCAGGCCCGTTCAGTAAACCATCGGTTCATGCGCGACAACGACGCTCGTATGCCGTTGTTTTCGGAACACAAAACCTCCGTGACCTTCGGTCGCGGCACTTAATGATTAGGAGTTAATTATGGCTTATCCGACGATCGATGCCCCTTACGGGCTAAAGCCGGTCAACCTGATCGGTGGGCAAGTATTCGCTGGTTCCACCCGGATGTACAACATTAACTACGCTTATTCCACAGACATCTTTTACGGCGATTTTGTCGCCCTTGTCCGTGGTAATCTGGAGCGTATTTCTGTCTCCACTGGAACTTTGGGTACTCTTGTAGGTATCTTTCTTGGCTGCACCTACACTGACCCAACGACTAAACAGACGCGCTTCTCTCAATACTGGCCCGCCTCGACCACGGCTGGTGATGGGCTGGCGTACATTTGCGACGACCCCGATACGGTGTTCAAGGCTGTAGTGTGCTCTGCAACTACTGTCGTAGCTTCCGGTGCTCGGGCAATGATTGGGCAGAATTTGGCGTGTATCAACAATACGGGGCTTACCTCTACAGGTAATAGCCGTAATGCCTTGCTTGCGCCTACAGCTACTCCAGCTACTACGGATTCGCTACCCATTCGTGTTCTGGGTCTGGTAGGTGAAACAGCGGTTTCGCTGGGGACAGCTACGTTTTCTTCAGGTACTACTACCGTAACCTGCTCTGCCCTTCCTTTTGCTCTTCCTGTAGGCACTGATGTGGGTTCGCTGGCTTCCAACGGTCAGTACATTCCCTCTGGGTCTTTTGTAACTACCGCAGCCAATGCTGGTGCGACTTCGTTTGTACTGAATCAAGCGCCTTCGACGGCGTTTGCATCCAGTGCAACGCTTGTCTTTACCCAGTATCCCGAGTTGCTCGTCAAACTAAACTTTGGTCAGCATGAGTATTACGCTGGCACAGCAACCGCTTAAAGGAGTTATGTCATGGCTATTTCACGCGCACAACTGCTGAAAGAGTTGCTCCCTGGCCTGAATGCCTTGTTTGGCCTGGAGTATGCTCGGTATGGAGAGGAACACAAGGAGATTTACGAAACGGAGACCTCCGAGCGTTCTTTTGAGGAAGAGACCAAGCTGTCGGGCTTCAGTGCTGCTCCAGTAAAGAACGAAGGTAGCGCAATTGCTTACGACAATGCGCAAGAGGCATGGACGGCTCGCTACACCCACGAGACGATTGCACTGGGATTCTCGCTGACCGAAGAGGCTATCGAGGACAACCTGTACGATTCTCTCTCCAGCCGTTATACCAAGGGGCTTGCCCGTGCTATGGCGTACACCAAGCAGATCAAGGCTGCTGCTACGCTCAACAACGGGTTTAGCTCAGCAGTCACCTACGGTGACGGTCAGCCTCTGTTCTCCACGGCGCATCCGCTTGTCTCTGGTGGTACAAACAGCAATCGTCCGTCTGTCAACTCCGATCTCAACGAGACTTCTCTTGAGAACGCAGTGATTCAGATTGCTGCCTGGACCGACGAGCGCGGGCTGCTCATTGCTGCCAAACCCAAGAAGTTGGTTATCCCCCCGGCACTTCAGTTCACAGCGACACGATTGCTGCAAACTGAGCTTCGCGTAGCGACAGCGGACAACGATGTCAACGCGCTGAAGATGCTGGGATCTATCCCCGAGGGGTATGCCATCAACCACTTCTTGACGGACACCAACGCTTGGTTCCTTACTACGGACGTTCCGAACGGGCTGAAGCACTTTGTGCGTACGCCGCTTCAGAACTCGATGGACGGGGACTTCGACACGGGCAACGTGCGGTACAAAGCCCGTGAGCGTTACAGCTTCGGTGTGTCTGATCCGCTTGGCATCTTTGGCTCTCCTGGAGCCTGAAAGAAGGGGGGTTGACAACCCCCCTTTCTCGTTGTACTGTAAGTGTTCCGGGGAACCCCGGTGTATCAGACAGTCCCGGCTGACGACATGCAGACTGATACACCGATATCGCATGTGAGGACATCATGGCACGCACAACCTTTTCCGGGCCAGTAAAGTCGAATAACGGCTTTGAGGGTAGCTTCATTGGCACCCTTGCTATTACTTCGTCCGGTAATACTATTACGACTACGAACACTGCAACCAGTGGCACTTATCAGCCTCTTGTTGTATCAACCACCATGTCTGGTGCAGGCGCAGACGGTGGCCGCGCAAAATTTGACATGACAACCAACGTCGCGTTGGGTTCGTTTTCAAACGCGCTTAAAGCAGAAGTTACTTACGGCGCTTCGGGCCGCACAACGGGTCTTGGTTCGGCCTTTGTTGCTGAGATGAGCCTGTCAGCAGGAACTTCCTCGGGTACTTATGCACCTATTGAGATTGAACTTAATGCTCCTGCAAGTGCATCTACGGGTACGGCAACATCTTTCATGTATATCTCTACGCAAGGTGCAAACGTCGCTGCGGTTGATAGCAACGCATTTCTCTTTAGTCTGCAAGGCTTGACTGCTGGTTCTGGAAAAATGTTGCAAACAGGTACAACCTTTGCTACGCCTGCTGCTACGTTGAAGTGCAGAGTAGGTTCTACGACTTACTATTTGCCTCTGTATAACGGCCAGATTACTTAATGGGCTTGGCCAAGGAAGACTTGTTGGAAGTAAAACAACAAGCGTTGACTAAACGGCAACACTTGATAGAGATGCTCCAGCAAGCCAACGGCGCAATAGACATGATTGACTACTTGCTACAGAAGTTAGAGCAAGAACAATCAAGCCAACAAGGTGACGGCAATGCAATATGATGTATGGGCAGTTAAGGTCAAGTCGAATGACAATTTTTACGTCACCGCAGTTTCCCCCTCGGCTGCGGGTGCTTTAGCGCTTAAAGCTACGACTCCTGGTATTAACGGGTACGGATACAAGGTATCTATAAAAAGCAGCACTGATGAGTCGGGTAAAAACTTTACGATTGTCGGTACAACCGTAGGTGGTGCGGCGGTTACAGAGACTATTGCTGGACCAAACAACACTACGGTATACACCACAAATTATTTTGCTAAAGTAACAAGCGTGTCCACCAGTGCTTCTGGTGGCAGCATTGAAGTAGGATACGGTGGGAATCTAGCCCTCCCCATGACCCGCATCAAGGGTTTGTATTATGTAGGCAGTAGTGGCGGCGCGGGGTCAATCATTGTCACCCGTAACAGTAACTCTCTGATAATTCTAGAAATTGACACGCCAGCCTCAGCAACGCAGGTAAGCAGCTTATACATGGCGGCAGAGGGCATCCGTACGACGTACTCCCTCGACGATTTTGCCGTTGTAGCGGTAACAAGCGTAACATCTGTCACCCTTATCTGCGGGTAATGTATGGCTAAATCTCCGGCTTGGCAAAGGAAAGAAGGCAAGAACCCCGAAGGCGGGCTGAACGCCAAAGGCCGTGCATCTTATAATGCGGCAAATCCGGGTAAGCCAGGATTGAAACCCCCTGCACCAAACCCTAAAACGGAAAAAGACGCAAAGCGCCGCAAGTCGTTTTGCGCTAGGATGTCAGGAATGCCTGGACCTATGAAAGACGAAAAAGGGCGTCCTACTCGTAAAGCATTGTCGTTAAAGGCTTGGAAATGCTGAAGTGTACACGTTGTAAAGAGCAAAAGCCAGGAACCACGGAGTTTTTTCCTCCGCATAATAAAAAACATAATGGCTTAGACAGTTGGTGTCGTAGTTGCCGTGCGGTGTATAGGAATGCAAATTGTCGTGGGAAGTTTCGTGATGTAATTTCAGATGCGGATTTGCAAGATATAAAAACAACCATTACACAATGTGTTATTTGCGGAGATAGCGGAGCGTTAGTAGTAGATCATGACCATGTTACGGGACAGATTAGAGGTATGTTGTGCAACCATTGTAACAGAGGTTTAGGACATTTTAGAGATGATCCTATGTTATTAGAGTTTGCTGCGCAATATCTTTACGCATCTGTAGACGCGCCAGAATGGGGTATATATCTTAAATCTGTTATGCCAGAACAAACCCCTCAAAATTTGGAAATGTTGAAATGAAAAAATACGACAACGGCGGTAGTGTACTTGTGGACTCCGAAGGCCGCCCTGTACGGTTTGGCTATGAATCGGATGAAGAGTATGAAAAGCGTGCTGGACCAAACGCACAAAGTCCTCGTTCTCTTAATGCTTCACAGATTAATACACGATCATTTTTTAGGAGATTATTTGGAAAACCTTCTAGTGAAAAATATAGGGAAATTGATGCTTTAGCAAAGGCAAAATCCTTTGATCAGCTAGAAAGAGAACCCATTACAGATATAATTGGTGTACACCCAGCCGCGTACGCTAAAATGCGACGTGCGCAAATGGAAAAAGAAGTAAGAGACGAAACAACTAGATTAGACAAAAGAGCCAAAGCTAAAGCAGAAGACGAAGCTCCTACTGCTAGGTCTGTACGTTTAGGCTATTTAGCAAAAGGTGGCAAAGTCTCTTCAGCTTCTAAACGTGCGGATGGTGCAGCGCAGCGTGGTAAAACTCGTGGGAGATATATCTGATGCCTGCTGTATCTCCCAAACAGGAAAAATTTATGCAGGCGGTGGCAAACAACCCTAAGTTTGCAAAGAAAGTAGGTGTCCCTCAGTCTGTAGGTCGTGAGTTTACTAAACATGAGGAAGCTAAAATGAAAGGTATGAAAATGGGCGGCATGGCCGCAAGCAAAATGGGCGCTGTGAAAACCGCTGCTCCCAGTAAAGACGGCGTTGCCATGAAGGGTAAAACCAAAGGCACGATGGTCTCTATGCCGGGAAATAAAATGGCCTCTGGCGGTAAAGTAAAGAAGATGGCCTACGGCGGCAAGGCGTGCTGAAATGATGCCGTCTCGGGGCATGGGTGCAATATCACCTGCAAAAATGCCCAAAGCAAGAAAGAAGGCCCGTAGAGACGACACGGACTTCTCTACTTTTGCTGAGGGCGGCGAGTCTCGCGTAAATGAAGCAGGGAATTACACCAAGCCTGGGATGCGTAAAGCTTTGTTCAACAGCATCAAAGCTGGAGGCAAAGGCGGTGCGCCAGGGCAATGGTCCGGAAGAAAAGCACAAATGTTAGCAAAGAAGTATAAGCAAAAGGGTGGGGGTTATCGTGACTAAGAACTTTAAAAAGTTTGGCGAGGGTGATTCAGCCACTGAAAAAGATAAAAAATTAGACAAGTACAACATGCTTGGTCTTTATGCTCAACAACAATTTCCGTTACCTCTGCTTAGATCTGGCGACGACTATGGCACTTCTTTAAGTAAAGGTGCAATGCACAAAGCTGAAGAAACCATGAAAGAATACCGACGCGATTCAAGAAATCGTGGCCCTATAACTGCACCAAAGACTCGTGGGCAGCTTGATGAAGAAGCTATGGTTGAAGGACGCAAGGCAGCTAAAGAAGCTGCTGCTGAAGAGCGCCGAGAAGCTCGTGGTATGAAGTCGGGTGGTATGGCTAAAGGCGGTAAGTTCATTCAGGAAGCCATTAAGAAGCCTGGAGCTTTGCGCAAGTCCCTCGGCATAAAAGCCGGGGAGACTATTCCTGCCAAGACGCTTGCTAAGGCGGCAAAGGCTCCTGGGAAAATGGGCCAGCGGGCGAGGCTTGCGCAGACGTTAAAGA
>OGWJ01000018.1_pt1 | contig 22704 bp, 38 predicted proteins | sample 1575991 | NCBI WGS metagenome assembly OGWJ01 (sample SAMN07581533, study PRJEB24739) | freshwater metagenome | place: Singapore | collected 2015-01 | reverse complement strand
GTTTCCCAGTCACGATAACACTCGATGCACCCAAACAGATCCTGCCGGATCCGCGCGAACGCATTCCACCGCTCTACAACCTCAGCCGTGTAGCCCTGCTCGCGCAAGTGCTTGAGTGAGCGCTGTGTCGGTGACATTCCGATAGTCGGCGGGTTTCGGCGGATGAGTGGGCGGTTTTTCAGCAGTTTTGAGTTTACAGATTCCAAGATTGCGTATACTATCCTATCCATGAACACAGCGCAACTTAACCAACCCCAGGAGAACAACATGGATGACACACGATTACAAGCCGCTCTCAAGCGACTTATCGTCCTTATGTATAACCCCGAACGCGAATTTGCCGATGCATGTTGGAGTTGCGCATGCGCGTTCCTGGTTGATTATGGCACGCTCGCCGATGCATTTGACGAGTACGAGCGCGCTCTAGATTAATACAACGCGCCCCTCGGGGCGCATCTAAAACAGGAGAAAACCATGCTGATAGACAAACGAGCCCGCAACAGCATCTATTACCTATGGCTTAAGACCGGATGCGATGAACTTACCTACCGTCAGTTCCGGCGACATGTCTCTGGACGGTGGTTGGTTTACTTAAATGACGGTTACGAAATGGGCATCTATCGTGCCGACTCTGCCGAGCTTGCTATCGCGGACGCCCTAATTGATTACGGGTATCCAAAGACTTCTGCGGCAGTCTTTGCAGATCTCAACTATGGTTCGGTAACTTATGGCCTCCGTGCCGTTGCACTCTAGGAGATTATCGTGAATCTCAATTTACACCGCGTTACAAAAGTGATCGCAACAGAAGCCGAGGTTATGAAAAACAGCCTCAACAAGGAATTTGCACTCCGCAAAATCACTATCCATTCCGACAACGGCACTTTTGAGATTGTGTTGTTTGCGGATGATCTCAACAATCTTACTATCAAGGAGCAATCATGAAATACATCACCGCTGGATACGGCGATGAAGCCACCTGGCCTGCTTACGACGGCCATCCCAACGACCCCCGTTACAACTCGGAGCAGGAAGAGTATGAGTACGAACTGCTTGAAGATACCGAAACCTTTCTGCATTGGCTTAAACAATTCGGCGATCACTGCGACCTGTTTGATGTTTTCGCCGCCGATAGCGTCAACGACATCCTTCGTGCGCGTAATTCTCTGCGCGCCAAGTACATCGCGTGGAGGCTAAAGTGAAACCAGAAGACATTATGCCCCGCGTTCAAACCCGCGCTCTACGCTGGCGCGGTATGTTGATCGTGCCGCACTACACAAAGCCCGTCTGGGTTCTTCCAGGCGGTGCGGAATTTACCTGGATACCAGGAGCAAAGCCCGAGGTCACAATGCTGTGGCCTCGTGATAATCCACCACAATAGGAGCATTCATGTATAAGGAATTACGATCAATCAACGTAAAAGATAAGGTCGAACGTAAAGGCGATCTGACCTACCTTTCCTGGGCTTACGCATGGGATGCCTTCGCGCAGGCCTGTCCTGACGCACGGTATACAATCTCGAAGAACCCTCAGGGTCTTCCTGTTTTTGAGTCGGAAGCTGGCGCGATGGTCTGGACTTCCGTCACCGCCGGAGGACTTACGCACGAAATGTGGCTGCCTGTGATGGACCAGCGTAATAACGCGATGAAGCGCGAACCGTATCAATTCCAGACGAAACGAGGCGTGGTAACGGTCGAGGCATACACGATGATGGACATCAACAAGACCGTCATGCGCTGCCTGGTCAAAAACCTTGCGATGTTTGGCCTTGGTATCGCTATTTACGCAGGCGAGGATCTGCCTGACGGCGAGCTTGACGAATCCGTCTCGGCGATCATGCGTTGCACATCCGAGCGCGACCTTGAGGTCGTCTACAAAACCGCAATGCGCGATCTGCTCGCCCGAAACCCTGACATGCGAAAACTGACCGCGGCAAAGGATCAGCGCCTCCATGATCTACAGGAATCCTGATCTGCTGCGCGTGGTGCGGCTGCTGCCCTGCCAGTCCTGCGGTATCGAGGACGGCACGGTAGTAGCGGCGCACAGTAACCAGCTGCGGCACGGCAAAGGTCGAGGTCTGAAAGCCCACGACTGGCGTATTGCGGCACTGTGTTACCGATGCCACATGGATCTAGACCAGGGGTCAGGCTCAAGAGAGGAAAAAAAACGAACGTGGCAGGACGCCCACGAACAAACACTCCATGAATTATTTCTACGAGGACTTATCGATGTTACAAAGAACCGATGAATGGCTTAAGGCACGGCTCGGATATCTGACCGCATCCGGCATGGTCAACCTGACGAAAAAAGACGGCGCAACTAGAGCGAATTATTGCGCCCAGATCATCACAGAACGGCTCACCGGACTGTTGTACGAGGGTTACGTCAGCACCGAAATGGCACGTGGCGCTGACCTAGAGGCGAGTGCAAAACACGCCTATAGCGAGCACTACGGATACCCTCTTGTCGATGTCGGCTTTGTGCCGCACCCGACGATCAAGTGGTTTGGTGCGTCTCCAGATGCGCTTATTGGAGAGGATGGCCTGGTTGAAGTCAAATGCCCGAATACAACTACGCACCTCACGTACTGGACGGAGCGGAAAGTCCCCGCGAAATACCAACCGCAGATGCTTGCGCAGCTGGCTTGCACGGGTCGTCAGTGGTGCGACTTTGTTTCCTTTGATCCTCGATTGCCTGAGGACATGGCGCTGTTCTGCGTACGCTTTACCCCGTCTTCGGCGGATATTCTCGACGTTGAGCGTAGAGCGCAAGAGTTTTTGATTGAGGTCGAGCATCAGTTACTAACTATTTCTACACTGCGAGGCAAAGCATGAACCGCGTATTTATCATGGGCAATCTTGGCAGCGACCCGGAGTCGCATAAAACTGTCGCGTCTTTTTCTGTCGCCACCTCTTCGAAAGGCGCAGACGGGACAGAGTACACCGAATGGCACCGCTGCGTTGCGTTCAAACGAACCGCAGAGATCGCGCTGCAATACCTAAAGAAAGGCTCGAAAGTGTTCGTCGAAGGATCGCTCCGCACCCGGGAATGGGGTGAGCCTAAACGCACGACCACGGAGATTGTTGTGCAGAATCTGACAATGCTCGATGCGAAGTCGAAGGACCCTGCGCGTCGCTACGAAGACAAAGACGTGATTCCATTCTAGCACCAACCATAACCAATTACATGCTTGGTGCGGAACCGACGGTCACGCTACTGTGGCCTTACGATAACTTACCAAAATAGGAGCCTGTATGTATAAAAATCTACGAGCAATTAAAATAGAACATCAAGCACTCATGCCCAACGCCGACTGGCAAACACAACAACGAGGAACAAATAACCAGGAATATCACATTTACTTAGCGTGCGCCGACAATGGGCAAGGTGGCGACATTACCCGTAATGGCGCACCTCTCTTAACTTATAGTCAATGGTTAGCGAGGTGATTTATGACCAACTACCTCGCTATCGCCCTGCTTGCCACTGCCATGCTACTGGCAGGCATGCTTGACCTCGCCGATCAGCTTGAGGCCGAGGCGCACTATTGCGCAATGGTGCAGCTGTGGGAAGACACGCACGGCAGATACGGGTGGCCTCCGTATCGCGGAAAGTGCGCGGAGTAAAACATGGACATGGTTATTACCAACGAAGCTAGGATGCGTAGCCCCGAGGAGCGCATCCTGCTTGCGGTTATCAACCTCGCCGCCATCGATGCCATGGAAAAACCGATTGGCAAGTGGCCCCAGCAAAAACTCACCGAAAATGCACGAACCGCGATGCGTTTTTTATATGGCTCAGGCTTCGAGGGTTACTGCGCGGTGCTGGGGTTTGATGTCAACTACATGCGCAAGCAACTTGAAACCGATCAACTCGATGGGCGCATGGACAAAGGTCGGATTACGACCGAACATCGACGGGCTTTCAAGGCTAATTTAAGACTCTGGAAAGACAAAGTGAGGATGAAATGAAAACCTGCCCACCCTGCAACCAGGATTGCGAGCAGGGACGCACATGCCCTGCACGAACGCGCCTGCGCGATCTTGCGGTCGGCGATGTGTTTGTGTTGCTGAGGAGCAACAAGCGCTTCGTGCTCGAGCGCGTACACCGCACAGCTGGGGTGGGTGTCAAGTATTTCTGTCGCGAACTGTCTGACGCTGTTCAGATGCACCACTCGGTGCACGTCATGCGAGTAGAGCAGCCTCAGCCGCCCGACGTCTGACAAGGCCTGGTAAGACCTTGCCGCCGCCGCGCACCCACTTTGCCAGCTCGACCCGCGCACCGTCCCAGTCCTGGCTGTCGATGCGCTTGCGCAGGGTGCTGGCGCGATATCGATCGACTCCAAGGTTGTAGGCAAAGTCCGCCATTGCGCCAAGTGCTCCAGGACGCATCAGGAGGCCCGGAGAGGCCTTCAACACGCCCGGAAGGTAGTTGGACCGCAGCTCGCTCAAAAGCCACGCCTCGGCGGTTTCTCGCGTGATTGGAGGGTGGTCCATCGTTACTTGAATGCCGTCGGGTCTCCAGACAGTGCCGTAGCCGATGGTGGCATACCCCGCAGGGCAGATGTAGGGCTTGAGCCTCAGCCCCTCGAACGGTCGGCAGATCGAAGCAGCAAGCTCGACAGCCTCATCGATTGCGTTCGTAGACACGTCCTACAAACCAGAACGAAATGATCATATTAAAAACCGCCAGGTCGTCTTGGCCCCACATGCTCGTGAGGACATCCTTCCATTCGCCGCCCTGCTCGATGGCAATGAGGTAAGCCGCAACCTTGACGGCAGCGTAGAGGCCCAGGAACGCGTAGGTGACAGTCGGTCTGACCAGTGCCGACACGCCGGCAATGAACCATCCTGCGGATTGCGCGGTGCTTGATTGCTCCTTGATCGCCTCGACCATCGCGCCCAGCTCGGCAGTCTGGAGCTGGACCTCGGCCTGGCGCATGGCAATCTCGCCGCGTATTTTGGCAAACTCCATTTCCGCTTCGACCATGCGCAGCTCGTGCGCGCGCTCGTGGCGCTTGTCGAAGATCTTGAAGACCTCCGGAGCAAGGCGCAGGATTCCTCCGAACACGCCGCCAAGCAAAGTTTCAATCATTTATCTGCCTTTCCGTCAAGCTTGTCGAAGATCTTTCCAAGCATGGACTTGATATCGTCAATATCTTTGTGATAATCGTCCTTCAGAACATAGACTCGCGGCATGTCCGTCTCGATCTTATGCAGATCGCGCTGGAGCCGCTGCTGCGCCTCCCAGAGAATTCGCAGCCACCAGCCTGCGGCAGCGCAGGCACATCCGATAGCGGCATTGATCAGCATTTGTACGTCCATGCGTTACTCCGGTGGCATCCAGTTTTTGGCTTGTTCTTGAATCGCTGCGATCAGTTGATGCACTTCCACGTAGGGGCGCGCTCCCAGGTACTGGAGGATTGCGTTGATCAGCGGCAGGGTGAGTTCGATTTTCTTGTCGTCCATGTTAAGATTCCTGCAACCACGCACTTGCTAATTGTTTCGCCTGCGTGCGAAACGCCTGATAGGTCGCGTATTGATCGCCGCCATCGTTGATTGCGGCAAATTCCGCGTTGTAATCGTACACCGACCCAATAATTTTTGCGACCAGTTGCCCGTAGCTGTCCGCAACATTACAAGCCGCTTCGTTTTGCTCCCACTGCGTGCGCGGCTCTCCCATACTCGGCGCAGGCACCTCCTGCGCGTCCCAATGAATCAACAACGATTGCCCGATCACCTGATAGGTCGGCAATTGTGTGTCGGAATAAACTTTCATATCACACCTTTCAGTTGGTCAGGAAACGTGTTGATTAGTTTGCGCGCCACATTTTTGCGCCACAACATTTTTGCGTTAGCCGTTTTCACCCAGCCTTTGTACGCCATTAAACTGCTTAAAGCATAAGATCGGTCTAGTCTTGTAATGTTGTTGCGAATTCTTTTGCAATTTGCCTTGAAATTTCTTGCAATAGTTGATCTTAAACGGGTAAACTTTGGCCTAAAAACGTATCCAACAAAATCCACACCATCTTTTGCAACATCGTACATCACCCAATTAGGCTTGATTGTCAGCTTCAAACCCTCAAGCCGCTCAATAATTTTTGCCTTAACAAACAGCAGCTTTTCCGTGCTGTTATCCATAAAAACAATATCGTCGCAGTACCTAAAGTACGCCATTGGGCGATATTGTTGTTTGACAACCCAGTCCAGCCTGTTTAAATATAAATTTCCAAAATGCTGAGATGTATAGTTTCCGATTGGCAAGCCTCTCATGCTGTCCACAATGTCATCAATCAACCATAGCGTGTCTTTGCATTTTATCTTTCTGCGTATCTCTTGCTTCAAAACATTGTTGTCAACAGAAGGGTAATATTTTTGTATATCCATCTTGATCGCATACGCTGGGCAATCTGCTGATCTTATCAATTTTTTAACGCGATTGGCAGCGTCTGAAGTTCCTCTGCCAACGATAGATTGATAGGTGTCGCGGATAAACGACCTTGTAATGATAGGCCCGACGATAGTTAGAAGTGCGTGCTGCACAATTCGATCTGGATAGTATGGCAACTTATGAATAGTCCGAACCTTCCTGCCGTCAAACCGTTCCTCAATCTCATATTTGCTTGTCGTAAATTGTTTGCTTATCAATAAATGCTGTATCTCTTGGGCATACTTGTCAATATTTGCGTCAACCATCTTGACTTCAGAATAAAACGACTTGCCACGTTTTGCTTGTCTGTGAGCGAGTTTGATGTTTTCTAAGTCTGTAATCTGGTTCCAAAGGTTTCCAGCACGCTTCATCGCTGGTGTTCTCCCTGCTGTTCGCTTGCGCTACCAAGCAGTATTGGATTGCCATATTTACCCGTTAGGGCAGGGGTTTTGTGCCGCATTTCTGCAACAGCGAGGTGGGTGCCAATATTACGATTCAGATTAGACGAATCATTATTCAGATTCCAATAGAAGCTGCCTGCATTCGCCCCATTATTCGCATTCCTGCCGAATAACGTGACCTGCCAACTATTGTTTCTAACCGTCTGCACAATAACCCCTTTAAAACATCAAAAGGCGAGGCGGGCGCCAAAACTACGATCCAGAGTAGACGAATCATAATTCAGAAGCCAACAGAAGCCGCCCGCAGGCGCCCCAATAACCGCATTCCCGCCGAAAAACGCGACCCGCCAACCACTATTTTGGTAATAGTAGTCAGCCCAGTACGTGCTGCTGGAGCCACCGACCGCTGAAGGCAGGAACGCATACGGTTCGTTTTGACAGTTGGTAACATACCCATCGGTTGCAACCATTGCAGACCCAATTGCGTTGTAATTCGTCGCCGTGTCATCCGCAAAGTTTGCGCGTGTGTTGCTGACATACGCCTGATTGTTGTTGATGTTGTACCCATCGATCCAATTCCAGCAGTTGCCGTACCAGTTTTCGATGCCGCGATACGACATGAACGCGGTATCTCGCGTGCCGCTGGATGCGCCATTGGTGGTGTTTGTGCTGGCGTTGCCAATGCTGTTTGATTTTCCTGCGACGCTGTGTGGTGAGTCTGTTTGATTGCCAGATGATGCAGGGTATCCTGTTGAGACTGCGACGTTCCCATCGCCAATCGTCTGCTGCGTGCGGAATGTGCCAAACTCGATTACGAAAAGCAGCTCGACTGCCCATGCCAGATACGCATCAACCTGTCTCCAACCTGTTCCGCGATTTGCCGCCAGCGTGCGAGCGTTAGCGCGAGTGATGCCGACAGCAGGATAGATACCCGACACAGATGCCAATTTTGGAGAAGCATCGCCCGACCAGTTCTGACCAGACGACCAGTTGTTATCGTAGTTCAAACCTGATTCGTAGGTTGTGCCCGTTGAATTTACGCAAGCATCGTATGCTCCGTAATAGCGATACGGCACAAATTCGCCATCTTTCATAAACGCTGGATGAAGCGTATAGCCCGGAGACGGCAAAAGACTGATTGACCATGTACGTGTAGCTCCGGGCGTAAATTTGACGTAGAAAGCAGGAATCTCGACCATCACCATGCCATCTGCGCCCGTTAATGTCGCGGCACTGCCATCCGTTTTTAGTGTGGAATCGGACGCATCGAGATAGTAATTGACGCTGCCATCATCGCGTAGCAGGCAACGGCGCATTGAATTATGTACATCTGTTGCACCAGAGGATGTCGTAGTGTAGGTATCGCTGCTCTGCGTCCATCCAGTTGAGCGAGACACCACTAGTGAGGCAGCGTTGATCGTCGTCGCGGTGATAGTGGTGAACGCTCCCGTCGTCGGTGTCGTCGCGCCCACGGTTCCGTTGATATTGATCGACGCCGTGCCCGTCAGGTTCGTGACCGTGCCACTGGATGGAGTGCCCAGCGCGCCGCCGTTCACGACAAACGCACCCGCAGACCCGGTGTTTACACCGAGTGCGGTGGCAACATTGGTGCCTAGCCCAGACACACCCGTGCTAATTGGCAAACCTGTTGCGTTAGTAAGAGTCCCCGACGCAGGTGTGCCCAGCGCATCTCCCGCTTCGAGTTTTGCCACGTTGAGATTTATAAAATTGGTGTCAACCTCAGTGTTGGTGAGAGGCGCACCTTTGACAGTTGCGCCGCCGCCAGCGGTCGACCTTGTTGTGATTGCTGCCATGATTACACCGCCGCTAGTGTGATGGTCCAGGTAACTGTCAGAGTGTCATCAACGCCTTTGTTCACGACCGCAAACACTGTCCTGCATAACATTGTGCCTGCTGTTAAGGCATTGAAAATGCCAGCTTCCGTCACAGCACCCGTTGCATCGCCAGGCTCAAACGAGGCTACATAAACGACCTTTTCGTTGTTTGTGCCAGATTGAGTTGCGCTGTCGAGTGGCTCTCGACTGCCGAGCAGCGACACAAGATCTGTCTGCCCTGCGGCTACAGCTGTCGTCCCAGAACCAAGGCCCATATGCGACATGACAGAGCTGGACGCGCCGATCATCCTTGACGTAATAAATGCTAACCCAACATTGACAATCAAATTGGGGACGTGTTGATGCTGTTTGATTGCCCCGTCTTTGCCAGTTAGCACAAGATGCAATTCACCAGCAAGCTTCAGTTGCTCTGTAAACATAACGACCTCCTAGAACGTAATGGATGTTCCTACATAATTACTTGCAAAATACAGATTGTTGTCGACATAGCTTTGGTTGATGAGTGAGCCAGCGTCTGCAATCTGCGCGTTATCAATTGTTGTTTTATTAAACTCGTGTATTACAATATCGCCACCAGTAAACACAGAACTTAGAGGTTTTGCAAATTCCTGTTGCAATGCGTCTTGACCAAGAGCATTGTCAGATAAAAGTTTTTCCAGCGCTGTGTGCAACGCATCCGCACCAATGCCAGTATCTGACACGCCTTTTTGTGCGGTTTTTATTACTTCATCTGTCAATTTAACAATATCGTCGTTTACATAATCTTGCGCAAAATAATCTATTGCATATGGTTGCGGCAAAATCATTGAAATAAACTTTGCAACCTGATCCTGTGCCTCAAATGCATCAAACACCGGTTTATTAAACGTTACAACAAGTACGTCCGGAGCGTTAATTCCGTCATTCAAAACTTTAAGCAACGTGTGGCTTAGTGAATCACCCGCATCAACAGCATCATTCAGCAATTTTGCAAACAGTTTTTCTGTTGCATCCGATAGCTGCGCAGCGTCTGCTGTGCTTTTATTAAATGTTAAAGCCGCATTGTCTTGTATGTTGCCTGCGTCACCTAGACTTTTCAACAACTGTTTAATAACCGCATCAGAAACATTGCTTGTGTCGTCTGCGGTTACAAAAAGCAGAAAAATGCCAACAGCAGTTCGCAATACAATGATCGGCGCTGTTGTAGAAACTCTCACGCAAAATCCTCGCGAATGCGAAACTTGATAGGTTCATACGCTGTCTGGCGCAGCGCTGTGGCTGTCCAATATGCTTCTATCTCGCCTTCGTAATTTCCTGGTGCAACTTCAAAATCCGCAGTCGTAAATATAAAATATGCTTGGCCGAGTACTGCAGTGGCTGCAGGGATCACTGCAGTACGCGAGAAAAGAATCGTCGTGCTGTTGACTGCGCGAAAATACAGCGTGACTGTCGCTCCCGTAAGATCGAACGGATCGCCACTAGTGTCTTCGGTCAAGACCACGCTCAATTGCGGAAGATTATCTCCTTTCACAATGCGCACGACCTGTTGCATAACGTTGACTCCTACGCTGCAAACTTTACGTAGCGGCTGAACAATTCCAGATTGTTCTGAAGTTTTGTGTCAAGCGGATTTCGACTTAATGCCTCTTTGCCGCGCATGAAAGCCAGGTGAAACTTGTGCTCATGAAACGCCGCGATGGATGCTAGCTCGTATGGAAGCGCGCCGTACGCTGCTGCATTGGCGCAATGTGTGTTGTTTTGTTGTGTTATCGCCAGCGCTTTTTCAGCAGCATACGCGCATTCTAACCAATCCTCCCGATCATTGCAATGCTTTGCAAGATCGACCCACGCCTCGCGCACGTCCGGCTGTTCTGCGCAGGCTCGGCGCAGATACGCAAGCGCGACATCGTGCTGCCCTAGGGCGTCGTGCGCCTTGCCAAGCGTTCGCAATGCGTAGCTGCGCTCGACCGTCCACGAGGCGTCTGGATGCTTGAGATAACGATTGAACATCTCGATACAGGCAGACCAGTCGTGCCGATACGAAAGCTCCCGCGCGAGGTAAAACAGCCCGCGCATGTTATCCGGATCGTCTTGTACCTCGGCCTGCAAAAGCTCAAGATACTGCCCGCGAGATTTGCTGTGATCGGGCTGATGTACAGCGAGGACAAACTCGGTGTGTGCAAACACCTCCTGAATGCTCGCATCGCAATAGAGCAGCTCGTGACAGCGATGCCGCCAAGTGTAGCCGTGCCGCGCATGTACGACCGTGCGCTGGAAGCTTGTGCCGTTGCCGCAGTCAAAGAGGTACTTAAGCCTGGTGGTTTGCGGCTGCCATGTTGACTCGATGATTTCCCGCCAGCCAGATTGCAGAACCTCGTCGAGGTCCAGCGAAACGCAAACGTCCACGTCCGCGGGCACAAGCGCAAGCGCTGCGTTGCGCGCAACATCGAACCGCCAGGGTCGCACTGCGATTTGAAAGACCTGCGCGCCTGCCTGACGCAGCAGAGGCACCGTGTCGTCGCTTGATCCTGTGTCGGCAACAACAATGCAATCTGCCTCGTGCGCAGACTCGCAGAAGCGCTCGGCAAACGGCGCCTCGTCTTTAGCGATGCCGTAGACTGCTATCCGCATAGGTAAATACACGCAATCTGTGTCCACGCTTGACCTGGCGCAAACACAAAGGGTTGTCGCGACTTTGCAACCGTTGTTGATCGCACAACATCATCGTTCTGTCGCATGGCTTTCCCTGGCATGTCGCTTGTGCAAAGCAGATCGCCCACTGCAACATCGCCGCCTTGCGAGCACACGTTGATCAATCCCTCGCCAAGCGCGGCAATGCTAATTACGTCATGCGTTTTAAGTAGTGGTGCATACTCTGGATTAAGAACTGTTTTTTGCCCTCCTGTTTGAGGATCGTACACCGAGATACTTAACGAAGCAGGCAAGCCGTCAAAGTACTGATAAAACACCCCAACTGATCCGGCCTGCGCCGCAGTTGTGGTTCGCTCGACAAATGTAATTGTGTTTAGAAAATCTTTTACAATAACTTGACCGTTGTCGCAGACTAGATCACCTATATCAATTTCCGTAAGTTTACTCAAAAGCGCATCGTGCGATCCGGTAAACGGCCCGACCCCTCCGTTTGTAAGATATGCCGCATAAAAAGATGTCGCAAGTTGTATTTGTGTTGTAGCGCTTGATTGACTGCCTGTAATAGTTGTTGAGGTTACAGTTTGCGATACCGTTACAGTCCAACTTGTGCCAGACCCGCTTAAAATACGAGTATTGCTTGCAACACCTGTTCCACTTAGTGCCATACCAACAGCAAATGTACCTGTAATCGTTCCACCAGCCGTAAAAGTCGTTCCTGAAATGCTGCCTGCAGTGGCACTTGCCGATGCAAAACCGGCAAGTCTGTTATTTTGAAAATCTCCCGCAAATAATAAAGAGCCAAGCAATACTTGTGAGTTGAAAACTGTATCCGCTGCGCGTTGCGATTGAAAAGCCGCCGCATAAGCGGAATTTCCTTTTACAGCCCCGACAATTGCAAAGTTACCCCAACTTGTATCTGTACTTACACTAACAATTCCGTGTCTGCTTGTGCTACTTGTATCAGCTGCAATTGTTGCATTAAGACCCGCAAAACTTGCGCCCGCGCCTAGACCAAATTGCGAGCCAGTAAGGATATTGGCTGCGCTGCTTTTGATCCGCGATACCTCAAGCGTGTCTGTTGTGATATTGGCGCCGTGAATAAATGTTGTCCCCGCGTTTGTTGTTGTATTGGTAAACGTGACAAGCCCGTCAAGATTAGTCCAGTTAAACACCGCAGAAATTGTGACGGTTTGTGCACCGCCAAATGTGGCTTCGCTTACGGCATAACGCACAGCCCAGAACTTTGAACCTGCTTGCGTTACGACGTCGGTACTTGGCGCTGGCGCGGTAAACGTCGTAGACCAACCTGCAGACAATGATGCAAATGCGCCAGTTGTAAAGTTGAAACTGCTTGCAGAAGGTGCTGACGGCGCAGTTGCGCTTGACACGTTGTAATAGATAAAACCTGATGCCGAGCGCGGTCCTGTATCGCCCGTTGACCCGGTCGATCCAGTCGCACCAGTTCCTCCCGTTGGGCCTGTAGAACCCGTAGCACCCGTTGAACCAGTTGAACCAGTTGAGCCAGTTGACCCAGTTGACCCAGTTGACCCTGTGCTGCCCGTCGGTCCAGTAGGTCCAGTTGGAGTTATTGGTCCCCAAACAAGCGCGGCGCTTACTGCGCTGCGCACAGCACCTAAATCATTGCCAGCTAGGAAACCGAGATAATATGTCGCAGGCGCAAGTATGACGTTGCGAAACGTGTAGGTCGTCGAGTTTGCGAACGTAGCGCCGTTGATTAAATTCTCGACCGCCCAGAGCTTCCAGTCGGTATCCGCGGGCGTTGCAACGGTTGTGTAGTAAAGCGCCAGGAACGTGACGCGGCCTGTCGCTGGAATGGTGCAGACGACATCAAACGTCGGCGGTTGCTGACTTGGCTGCTGATTCGTCACCGTTGGCGCGTTTGCCGCAGAGATATACCCAGCAGCAGTCAGATTAGAATTCGGTGCTGGCGAGAAGGCTTCAATCGACGCATCGTCGTAGACCTGCGCGTTGTACTCATTAAGTTCAAGGCGCGCACCCAGATTGCCGTCGGGCAGCGATGCCTCGCTCACTTTCATGACCCGAAACAGCTTTGCGCTCCAACCAAAGTCTGCGTTGGTGATATCGACCACATCGCCCGCGTCGCACTGAATCGCTGGATAAGCTGCAGTGATCGACACCACGAGATCCTCGCGCGCCTGCTCGAGTCGACGGTTTGCGAGGTATTGCACCTGAACCGAGTCGTTGGTCAACTCGAAACGGATGCTTTGCTTGTTGTCCGGTTCGTTCGCATACCGCAAGCCCGCCGGCGTTGCGAGCTGCGCCATGTTGACTTTATCGCGGTTGAGCTTGTCCGGAAACTCCACCTCGATTGCGTTGATCTGCTGCGTCATGTCCAACGCTGCAACATCGATCGCACCGATCAGATTGGTGTCATTGAAACTGAAGGTTGACGACTCGGCTTTATTGATGACAATGGCCCACTGTCCCGCTGCGGCGTTGTACGCCATCCAGCTGTCCGCAACCTCAAGGATTTTGTCGACGTTCTGCAATACGGGTTGACCCGTGTCAATGACGCCGTTGATCCTGTAGCGCTCCTGGCTCGTCAATGCGCCGCCTCCAGCAGGCGTGTACGTGATCGTTTGGTCGGAATAGGTGTTGAGTGCCGTCGCGCTCGTAGAATCGCACAGCGAGGCCATATTCGCCCCGTAGCGGCTGTCGCTCATGTAGTCGAGCCAGACATCGCCGGGTTTAGCGACGGCGCCTCCGCGAGGCAAGTGCGTGCAGTAGAAGGTGATCGGCAGCAAACCCACTGTGTCCGCGTCGCGGTTGTAGTTGAGTTTGACAATTGCAAAAGCCAGACCGTTCATCTGCCTGGTGCCTGTCCAGCGCAGCGCAGCAGGTAGGTCTGCGCCGCCCATGAATGTGCTGGGCGCAGTGCCTGTGACGGTTGTGATAGTGCCTGCTGCGTTTGCGGTGTAAAGCGCAATGAACAGGTTGCCGCTGATTTTTGTGTCTGGATTGTTTGCACCATCTGTGAGTTTGACAACTTTTGTCAGATCAGTGTTATCAAACTCGATAAGCCTGTCGCCGTAGTAAAACTTTGTGCGGTCGTAGCTGAACGTCGCGCTTGCATGACTCGATATTGACGATATCGCCAGCACGTAATACATGGTCTTGTTGTCGGTCGTGAGCGCTGCGTCGACAAACGTGCCACCCAGCCATGCGCTGCCATAGACGACTGGGATGCTGTTGTTTGCACTCGGTGGCATCTGCTGCCGTGCGCCCATGTCCTGCACTTGCGGCGGCTTTGCTCCGAACGCTCGCGTGACTAAATACGAAACGGCAAAGTTGATAGCAAATGTTGCGACGGCAAACCCGGTCGAGCCAAGGACTGATGCCGCCATAATAATGTCGCCAAAAATTGCCGCTAAGATTATGTTAGCTGGCATTCGCGCACCACCGTTTCGTGAATAGGTCTGTACCCGTAAGATTCAACTTTGAGACCGCTCTGACGACTGCAAAAGACCATTGCAACCCGCTTTGCTTTGAGCATTTCTTCAGCAAGCGTATTGAACTTGAGCCATAGCCTGCCGCCGACGATCTGCTTGCGAAACTGCGGAAAGACAAAAAAGCACACTTCCTGCAGCTCGAGTAACGCAGGGTTCCAGAAGTTGCGCGTGACAATCGCCGCAAGCATGCCGCGATGTCGTTCGTCGATCAACACAAATCCACGGCCAGCAATCATCTCAGTCAATAATTTGTCAATGTGCGGTTCATCGTACTCAAGCAAGGCTTTGATATCGAGTTCCAACGCATACGCGCGCAAAAGGATCTTGCACGCCTCGAGATCAAAACGATTAGCGACGCGAATCATACATCTCAGTCAATATCCGGATTGCAGTTGACTGCTTGCATCGTCAGGTGGCGCAACATCCGGATCCGATTGCGACCCCTGCTGCGGCGGCGCTCCGAAGTCAAAGAACTGTCCGGCAATCGCGTTAACGCGATCCATGCTGGTGTCATTGGCGTAGAGTTGCTTCCACGTTGTGCTGCTGGTCCGAATCCCTGCAATGCGATTGGCTAGCACCTCTCGAAAACTGCTACAGGCCACGGACGCGGTTGCAACGCGCTGCCGTATTTCATCGTTGAAATCCTCCTGCAGCGAAATGTTGATGACGATGCCTTGATAGCGCTTGAAGAATTGCGTGCTTGGCGATGTGATGATCTGGTTGTTGCTGTCGAAGAAACCGCGCCAGATTTCGACGGTTGATCCTTTAATGTTGCTGCCGAGTATCAAAGCCAGGTTGGTCGGGTCAATGCCGATCAGCGTAATCAGCATGTCGCCCGAGGTTGCTTTGATTTCACGGTTGACCTCGCCAACGCTCAACAACGCACCGAGGCCCGTAAACGTGATGCCGCCCACAGTAATTGCCGCAGCAGCGTTGCAGAACGTGTAGGTTGCGGCGCTGGTGGTCAGACGCACAAACTCGCCGTGCTTGATGCTTGCGCTTGATAGCGCTGCCATTGGCGTCGTCATTGCACGTTCTCGCGAAAAACAAAGTCAGAATCCCACTGCACAAACGCGCCAGAAGTCATTGGCACTAGCGTGTAGGTCGGGCAAACCTCGGCAACCACAGACCAGGTGCACGAGCTGCCGACTGCGGCGAGCGTGCCTGCGCTTGGCGTGCCAATCACCGGGCGATGAATACCGACGCTGACCGTCGACGCGCTGCCTCGAGTAACCTGCGTTGTGACTTTGTACGGGTAGTTGCCGAGCTGCAGAAAGTCGCCTGCTTTGAAAACGATTGTTGAGCTGGATACTGCCGGTAGATTGCCGACGCTGATCGTCGTTGCATTGGCTGCTGGCACCGACGCCAGCGTGAGTGCATTGACCTCCGCTGACAACAGTGCGCCCTGGTAGGCGCAAAACCAGCTCAATGTGCTGCTTGAGAAGGTGATCGTCCCGGCAGTAACACGATCGAGGTTGTCGATGACCTGCAGCACGTCGCGCACCTGCGGATAGTACAGATAGCCGTGCGGCTTGACGGTGAAGACCCACGGCTGCGCCGTCAGATACTCCAGCGTGCGCACTTGCCCGCTGCGCGAGACCTGCTGACCCGCCATTTTGCGCGTGTTGACGCTGATCGACTGCGAGATATCAAAGATGGTTTGAAACGACATCAGACTCGTCCCTGCGGCGCAAGCGATTTGGACGCATAGCTGTGCGCAGCCCAGATCGCCTTGTTGCTCTGCAGCAATCGATCCTCGAAAGACTTTGTGTCAATCGCATTGATGTTGTAGTTGATGACGGTTGTGCCTTCGCCCAACTTGTCATTCGCGACGATCGTTCCTGCAAATTTTGGCACAAACAACTCTGGTCCGCGCTCGCCAACCAGGTACGGCTGCCCTGCTTCGACAGGTCCACCGATCGCCTTGCCTGGAATCGGCAACGCGGTCTTGATAAATGCAAACAATGGCTCCGTAATTGTCGCCCTGACAGTCATACGCATCAGATCGGCAATGATTGAGTTGACCATGTTGCCCATCTGAACCTTGCCTGTAAGTGCCATCTGTACAAACGCATCGGTGAAACGCTCGCCAGTGCGGTCGACCATGCGCATAAGGTCATCCAACGGTTCCTTCGTTTTACGTATCGATTTGCTCAAATTGTCTACCGCTTTTGCACTTAATAATTCCGCTTCCTCAAACGTGATCCGCATCGCAAGAAAATCGCGTTGGATCTGCTCTAAGTCGGCGTCAAGCACTTGCAACGGCGTGCGCGCCGCATCCAACCTGTCCGCAATGTCAGCCATGCGCTGCTGCTCGAAACGCTTGGCTTGTATTTGCCTAGAATATTCCGCTTTTGCTAATGCCTCCGTTTCTTGACGTTGTTGCTCTAGTTGCTGTAAAACGTCCTGTACCAATTGTTTCTCTACTAGTTTTTCTTGGTTAATTTGTCTTTGCAATAGGATAAGCCCTTCTGCAGCGTTCATTGCTTCGTAGCCGTGCTTGCTGGCGTTCAATAAAAGCACCGCTTCGGCGCCACTCAATCCTGAGTCCGCGACACCACGCAACGCTAATGCTTGTTTTTTGATGTCCTCCACAAAAGCCTTTGCTGCGTCTGCCGCTTTTTTTGCTTCCTCTTGCGCGGCTTTCTGCGGCGGCGTCAGCCGTGAGCGTGCTTCTTCGAACTCTGTAAGCGTGCGCAGCAGTTGCTGAATGTTTGTTCTGCCTTCCTCTGTGGCTTGCCGTGTTTGCAGTTGCAACGCAAGCACATGATCGCGCAACGTTTCAAACGGAATATTCTGACGCTGAAACCCTCGAAGGGTTGCCAACAGTTTTTCTGCCTCGTCAGCAGTAATGCCGAATTGCTTACCGAGTTTCTCTTCAGGCGTATCCATAAAAATGCGCAGAAACTCTGGCATTGCAAGACGCCCTATCGACGCAAAATTTCCGATCAACGCGTTGGTGAAATCTCGCATCTTGTCGCCGAGATTGACCTGCGCGATCGCCAGAAGCTGGTCGTACAACTGCTTCAGAGCTGGACCTGCCTGCGCGTTGTAGACGCCTGCAAGCTGCGCCAGCGACTGACTCGCCACATCGTTTGCTGATGTAAACAGCTTTGCTGCTTCAGCTACCTCTTTACTCGCCTCCTCAGTTGTTTTGATATTTCCGACAAGTGCTTGTAATCCTGCTGACAGCAATGGAATACTGATCGCCGCTACCGTGCCCAGCACAACTCCGACTGTGCCGAAAGCGCTTAACATTTGCGGCAGTTGCTGCGTCAAGGCCTGCGTCGCGCTCGTGCCTGAGCCAACCTGCACCGCAAAATCCTGAATTTGATAACCAGCGTTGCGCGCTACATCGCCGAGCTGCGCCTTGCTGTTGGCGAGCTGCTGCACCCCTTGACTTGCTTGCCCTGCGCGCGCGCCGGAAGCCTCTAGGCTATTGCCAAGATCGATTGCCTTGCGCCGCGCCTCGTCCGAGGCTTTGACGAAATTCGCGCTCTCAAGATCAAGCGCGACCTGCAGCGCGGCAATAGTCTTAGCCACGACGCAGATGCTCCAGATACTCGGGTTTGAATCCCGGCAAGAGAGTAAACGCTAGAAAGTCGCGCTCCTTCTTCGTAGGCGGCGGAGGCTTGAAGTACTCTTCGACGTGCGGGAAGAACTCTTGCGGCTTGAGTGGTCGATTGTTTCTTGAGAACGCTGACGCCAGAGCATGCAGCAAAGCCATGATATGACTTGCGTACAACACGCCTGCACGCCCGCCAATCAGCCCGTCTCTGTAGAGCACTTCCATCTCTCGAATAGTTTCAGTGTCGAGTCGATCAAAAGCTTCAGGTGCGAGTCCGTTAAAGATCGCTGCAGCGCGCACCTGGCGCGACAACGATCCCTTCAGTTTTTTTCGACGGCCTTGTAGTCCGGCCTCACGACTGTCTCGACAGCCGCAACAAGATCACGGATTTCAGTCTCTGACAAAGTTTCAGAAATTTCATCGTAGCCAAGCGCAAAGACATCTTCTCCCTCCTTGAATCCGATGAGGCCAATCATAGCCCGTTCGCGCAACTCGGATATTGCCGACCACAGCGCCATCTGTTTGAGGCTGCGTCCCTGCACGAGGACATCATCGTCGGTTATTTTGATGCCGTCGTCGTCGGGTTTTGAATTGCGAAACACGGCTTGCGTGAGCCGGTCATATCGCTCCGTCACCAGCTCCTCAGGAGGACTTTGACACTTTGCGTCGAGAGCCATTAGCTCCGAGCGTGTCGGCACATAGACTTCAAGATCGTGCCCTGCAAACGCGATCGTCTTGTACTTGCTACGTTTGTAGCCGTTGAGTTTGTGTTGTAGTGTCATATTTCCCTCATCGTTTCGCGCGTTGTTTGCTCGCCCAGGTGTTGATTGATTGCTCTAATTCTTTCGCAAGATCCTGCGTCATTTCAGGTATAGCGCTCTTGAAATTAGCGCGCATGAACGGTTTAGCGGGTTTTTCTGGCGAACCAAACTCCAGCGACTCAGCTGCAGGTCGATACTCACCCTTCTCATCAACGTAACCAACGCCGACGCTGACGTAGCTGTACGCGAGGCTGTGCTTGCTGTGATATTTGCGTTTTCGATCGCGCTGACTACTGATCTTTGCGCCAAGCTTTGTCTTGGTTTGCAGCTTTCCGGTGTCTCGCGGCACAGCAGCTTTGATCGCGGTGTAGGCCGGTTCGATTGCTTTACGCAGCGCTGGCAATACGCTGCGGCGCGCCGCTGCAGAAGAGAACTCCTGGCGCAGCGCCAGAAGCGCGTCTATCACGCTCTTAGTCCCTTTGACCTGCATTTGCACTAGTGACAATCTTTCGGAAGATCTGGTTGTTCAGCGCGATAACGTAATCAACAATCTCCGTCGGTGACATCTTGTCCGCATGCGCAACCGCGAGCTGGTGACACAGCGCAATGTTAAGAATGCGCTGTTGCGGGTAGCCAAACCAATTCTTGGCTCCCGTCTGCGCCTGGGCAATTAAGTATCCGAGCAGGTCGTCACTGATGGACATATAGCGTACCGTTGCATGACGCGCAGACAGACCTCCTCGACGGACCCTGGCTCCACTTTGCCAAGCATTTCGTCGATTGCGTCTGCTTCAAAACGCTCTGCTTGCGCAATGCTGTCCAGCGACTGATAAGTCGTAGACATATCGTCAAGTACCTCAAGCATTGTTCGACCAGCCATATTGATTGCCTCTCGGATGAAGCGTAAAAGTGCATTGCGTTTCTGCACCAGGCGCAGGTTCAATCGTAAACTGACTCGCGCGTGCATTGAACGCAAAATAAACAATGTTTGCGCCTTCGACAGCAGCAATTACATACGTGCGATCAATCAGTCCCGAATACGCATCGCCGCGAATCAAAAGCAAATTGGCATTGGTCGGATTCCACGCCGCTACAAGAGTCATGCTTGCTGGCGCAGATTGCACGGGGATCTTGTCGCTTTGTCGCGAGCCAGCGACCATAAATGAGGCCACTGCATCTTCTTGCCCAAATAGCGGTATTGCTTCAACTTCAAGCAAGTTCGCCGAAACTGCAATTGGACTTACGCTGGCAACCACAGACAAATTTGCTGTGCTTAATGGTGTTGGCGATGCGCTAGGCTGCATATATAACGATGCAACAAAACCTGGTAAAACTTTGTTGGGTAGTGCCATGATAACCTCACGAAGGAATATCTAGAGTCATATCAAGAACGATTTCGTGCAGTTTATTGTCGTTGTCGTAAGTGTTGAAAAGCCAGTCTACATCGATCTTTGCTACAAAAAACAAGCCTCCAAGCGTACCTTGATATCCATGCAACGCATCAACAATGGCTTGCGCTTTGCTGAAACACGTCTGCATCAGCTGCGCATACACATTGACCTGACAGATCGGTCGATCAATCCCCTTAACTGCCTGCGGCCCTGTGTATACAGGCTGCTTCACTGATCGCAAACTCCACGTTACAAATTCCGGTTCTGCGGCAAAGTTACGATTAAAAGCTGCATACACTGGCGTTGGAGTCACAATCGACTGCAGTTGCGTCTGCAACGCCTGCGCATACGTCAGAGTGCTGTTTTGTCCCATCAGGGCGCCGTTGCTGGATCATTCCGCACGCACGTGATAGAAACGTGCTGTCGATCATCATGCTCGTACATATCTGCAATTCTCCAGGACTTGTTTCTATACGCCACAGAAAATAAATGTGTGTTGTCGATGACCGTCTTGATATTCGGCGTGTAGTTTACCAGCAAATGCACCACGTCGTCATACTGTCTATAGCGCTCGCGGATATTGTCATTGCCTTTGACATCGCTTGTTCTTGCTCGCGTGTTGAACCATAACGTTTCAGTCGTGGTTTGCTCGCCCAGACTGGTTTTGCTGAACGTTAAATTATTGATGCCAATCTGCTCAATACGCACAACCATCACATCACCAGCGGTTTATAAGGTCGCAACAATGCTTGCAAACCGTATGGAATTGGGTGCAGTTTTCTTTCACTTGTGTCAGCGCGGTTATTGTACAAATGTGTAATGAGCAATAATCCTGCTTGCCGAATGACAGAATACTGACCAAGCGGTGAGGCGGCGTTCGTCCAGTTTACTTCAAGCGGCGCTGCCATCAGTGCGTTCACATCATTTGGCACTGCGGTCAAAATTACTTGTGCGCCTGTGCTGTCGTAAAAATAGTTTGCCGCGCTGATTGTTGTCAGAACTGGGGTTGCTGCCTTGTTGTAATACTTGACTGAGTTGATTGTTGTTCCGCTTTGCGACACTTGCGGCAGTGCCAACTTGAGCGGCGTGGGGATATTTTCGCTGAACTTGAAATACGCCGAAAAAGCGTTGGCGAAGATTGGCATGCCCAAATAATCTTCAATCATCATCCTGGCTGCTAGCTCTAGATTTTCCAGATAAGGATCTTGTGAGTTATCTCCAAACAAATTGAGTTGATTGCTGATTTCGTCCGTGCTCAACCACATCGTGACTAAATCACGCGAGGTTTGCACCGCCTGTTGCGCATTCCACGGCGCGCTAGGCGCGTTTGTTATTTGCTGGCTCATGTGCTGATCGCGCGCACGCCTGCAAACACATCCCGCACGGTCGATACAAGACGTTTCTGCGCAAACATGGTTATTGTGCCCGGCTGGGTCTGGTCCATGAGCTGCAGCGTCATTTCACCGTAGTCGACGATGTGCATAAACCTCGGCCAGTTTGCGAGATAGATCGGAAAATCCCCAGCGGTTGCGCCTGTGTCGAGGTAGCTGTTACAGATGACAGGCCAGCCGAATACGTACGCAAGCGCGCCGCCGTCATAAGTGCCGACATCCGGAAACGTTGGAGCAGCCGTACCCTGCTCGCGCAGCAGATGAATTATCTGTGGATGCATCATCCATGCTGTGCCAGGCAACGACCAATATTGGCCCGGTAAAGCATTGGCCATGTGGATGAGATTTAGCCGAGTCGCTGTCCCTGCCGTAACGCCGACGGTCCTGATTGTGTGAATTCCGTCAGTAATCGCAGTTCCCGAGCTGCCGAAAGCCGCCGCAGACCCTGCGGTGCCGGCGTACATTGCAAGACCGCGCAGCCCGCTGGTTGCACCTGTCGAGGTTGTTGTTGACCCTGCCTGGTCGTTATTCGTTGCCATTGACTGCGCTTCAAGCGCTGAAAACTCCAGCGCCAGATCGGACTCGAGCACTGCAGCCAGCCCTGCAATGTCGTCAAACGCTGCAGATCGCACAGGTAGTTGCGCCGCGACTACCCGCATCGGCAACTGCCAAATGCTCGTTGCAACGTTTGGCGATCCAGAATTTGGCGTCACTGCGTATAGCCACGGATTCGTGCTGTTAGCTGCATTGCCCGTTTTTACGACACACTGCTATCGTGACTGGGAAAC